>WBZR01000213.1_pt1 | contig 100092 bp, 80 predicted proteins | sample 5204231 | NCBI WGS metagenome assembly WBZR01 (sample SAMN12412403, study PRJNA552823) | activated sludge metagenome | isolation source: activated sludge from anammox sidestream of wastewater treatment plant... | place: USA: Virginia | collected 2017-08
CACCGTAGCAAGAAACGTTGGTAACTGTTCCGTTAGCAGAAGGTCCGTTGGTAGAGTTAATGGTGAAACTTGCCGTTTTCGTACAACCCTTCGAATCAGTAACTGTAACCGTGTAGCTACCTGCTGCTAGATTGTTCTGGTCTTCAGCAGAAGAACCATTCGACCAAGCATGAGAATAGCCTGGCGTGCCACCCGATACAGTAATATTAATAGATCCGTTGTTTAGTCCACAAGATGCATTTACAGTCTGCGCTGCAATCTGAATCTGAGCAGGTTGAGTAACGGTGAATGATTTTACCACGGTACAACCATTGGCATCTGTAACTGTTACGGAATAATTACCGGCAGCGAGAGCTGAAATATTTTGAGAAGAAGCGCCATTACTCCAGCTGTATGAATAACCCGGAGTGCCACCTGAAACGCTTAATGCAATAGCACCATCATTGCCACCGTAGCAAGAAACGTTGGTAACTGTTCCGTTAGCAGAAGGTCCGTTGGTAGAGTTAATGGTGAAACTTGCCGTTTTCGTACAACCCTTCGAATCAGTAACTGTAACCGTGTAGCTACCTGCTGCGAGATTATTCTGGTCTTCAGCAGAAGAACCATTCGACCAAGCATAAGAATAGCCTGGCGTGCCACCCGATACAGTAATATTTATTGATCCGTTGTTTAGTCCGCAAGATGCATTCGATATTGTACCACTGATATTGATATCAGATGGTGAAAGGACAATATAATTTTTTACCACTGAGCATCCAGTGATGTCTGTGACTGTGACAGAATACGACCCATCCGGGATGTTTACCAAGTCTTTGCTTAATGCGCCATTTGACCATTGATAATTATAAGGTGATGTACCGCCAGTTACTGTTTGGATGATTGAACCACTATTCGGATGCTGGCAACTTGGGTGATTAACAACTCCGGTTACCTGTAAATCGCTGTTTTGAGTGACAGTATAATTTTTAGTTATTGTACATCCATTAGCATCCTTAATGGTTACAGAATAATTGCCAGCTGGAATATTAATGAGGTCTTTAGTAGTAGCACCATTACTCCAAAGATAGGTGTATGGGATAGCACCGCCATTAACGTTCAGCACAATTGAACCATTGGCACCGGTATAGCAGTCTGCATTTTCAATCCAAGCTTTTACAAATATGAGAGGCCCGTTGTTGACTTTAATGGTGCCTGTCTTGGTACAACCTTGGGTGTCCGCTATAGTAACAGAATAATTTCCTGCAGCCAGGTTCGAAATTGGGTTGCCGGATGCTCCGTTCGACCATTGGAAAGTGTAACCAGGCGTACCACCTGTGACATTGAGTGATATCGAACCTGAGTTATCATTGTAGCATTTGTTGTGCACAACATTAGCAGTGTATTCAATATCACAAGCGACGATGCTATTGTTTACACTTGTAGTTGAATTATTTTTAAAATCTTTGCCCAAAATAGCAAAAGATGTTGTAGCATTTGTTAATGAAACAATGCCCAATAAGAATATCAATGTTAACATTGACCGAGAAGTATCAAGCCTCATGGTTGTTTTTTTTAAGTTAACTAATTTTAAGGACTTCGAGGCAGTTACGATTTTTGAGAAAATGTCGGATTTTGGGTGAGAATTAGCCTTATTCAAAATGAATAATGACAGATGTTATTAACATATTTCAAAATTTATGCCTAATTTTAATATATTAATTCACATTCTTCACTTGGGCAAACAACTTTCACAAACAATTCTTTTTGTAATGTTACTGTTTTGTTTATTCACATAAATAAAAAGAATCATACGAAACAACCTCGTTGCGTATGGATATTTTTAACATTTTCAGTAGGTCTTAGGGTGAAAATTTGATTTTGGGGATCATGTGCAAATTTAGATTATGAACTCGGATTTTTCTATTTTTTTTTTGAAAACACCTGTCATTACTAATTTTTCAAACCTGAATTGTGTCACAGATTCTTTATAGAATTAAAGATTTTCACTATTTGTGGTATAAGTAAGTGTTTTTCATTATTACTTATACGAATGATACAATTATTATTGAAATCAGACAATTTTACACGTTGAGTAGCGAGAATTTTATCAATCAATTCTTTTGTCAATTTGCTACGCTGCATTATTCTTGAATATAATAATTTTTTTTGTGATGTCACAAAAATTATGGAATGAAATTGATTATAATTTGAACCTTTGAGCAAAATCGCAGATTCGAACACAATTATTTCTGCTTCAGAATTTTTCTGTTTGAAATCATCAAAGTCAAGATATACAAAAGGATGAACGATATTGTTAAGTGCTGTTCTCAATGCTTCATTGCCAAATACCAATTGTCTTAATTTTTCAGTACGGATACATAGTTTTTCATCATAAATATCCTTTCCGAATCTGTCGGTTAAAGCTTTGATTAAATCCTGGTTTTCGTGCATCAGGCGCTTTGCGGCTGCATCACTGTCATAAATAAGAGCACCCAGGAACCCAAGAATTTTAGCGACAGTTGATTTGCCGCTACCTATATAACCTGTTATACCGATAAGTTTCATTCTGTTTCTATTAATATGTGCTCAAGCAATGCTGACGACGAACCTTCATAAGCATAGCCAAAAGTATTTTCGAAGACTATTTTTTTCAAATTTTCAATACTTTCCAGCGGAACATTTACAGCAACTTCTAAAGTTGAAATGAAGCTTATGTCAGAGCTTATTTTTTTTAGCTGACCAATACACACCTGCATTTGTTTATATTGTGATGAGTCAAATTTGATAAGAAAGTTTTTCTCAATAATTTTTACAATGACAGTATTTTCTGAAATAGATATAGCTGCAGATGATTTGTAGGCATGGATAAGACCTGGGACACCAAGTTTTGTACCACCATAATATCTGACCACAACTATTGCAATATTAGTGAGTTTGTTAGATTCGATCTGGCTGAATATTGGTTTTCCGGCAGTACCGGATGGTTCGCCGTCATCGTTGATACGGAAATTATTCCCGTCATGTCCGATTTTGTATGCATAACAATAATGTGTAGCTTTGGGGAATTCATCCTTTATTGCAGCAAGTTCAAGGTCAAATTCATGTTTATTGGCTACTGGAAAGGAGATAGCAAAGAACTTGCTTCCTTTATCTTTGAATTCGGCAATAACCCGATTGTTGATAGTCTGATATGAAGTTATTTCGTTACGCATTCATGTAATGTCTTGGAATTTATGTTCTGCGGAGTTTGAACTTAAAGTGCAAATTTGAGTTAAAATACAATAGAATCATAAACTGAAGTTGATTTAACTCATAAAAAGTGATAAAAATCATAAATTTGCATTTCAATTAATTTTCAAGACATGGGCATCATACAATTATTGATTTATTTTGCAATTGCAGGTCTCTTACTTACTTTAATTACCAGATATATAACCAAGCAACATGGTACTTGGTTAATGAGTTTTCTCCAGCATTTTGCGGGTGTATGGTTTTTGGTGTCCGGTTTTGTAAAAGCTGTTGATCCGCTTGGTACTGCCTACAAAATGGAACAATATTTTGCAGAATTTGAAAGCACATTTCAACATACATGGGTATCGTTCATTACCCCAATGTTTCCACTGCTTGGGAAATATTCGATTTCATTTTCAGTTTTTATGATTATTATTGAGATGGTACTTGGCATTCTACTCATAACAGGTGGGTGGAAGAAATTTACAGGATGGCTTTTTCTCATTATTGTTGTGTTTTTTACTATACTTACCGGTTTTACATTTCTTACGGGTTATGTACCCGAAGGTGCCAATTTTTTCCAGTTTTCAAAGTGGGTGGCCTATGATGCTACTCGTATGAAAGTTACAGATTGTGGTTGTTTTGGTGATTTTCTCAAGCTCGAACCTAAGGTTTCATTTATGAAAGACTTGTTCCTGTTGATTCCGTCTGTGTTGTTTATCATTCGCAGAAGCCAAATGCATACGCTCATTAATGATAAATTTACGAAATGGTATGTAGGGGGCATCACTGCTTTACTTCTGTTTTATTGTTTACAAAATTTTTATTTTGATATTCCTACAATTGACTTCAGGCCTTTTAAAGAGGGTGTTAACGTAAGAGAGACAAAACTCGCTGAAGAAAAAGCTGCTTCTGAAGTACAGATTACTGCTTACAAGCTGAAAAATTTAAAAGACGGCAAAATAGTTGAGATTCCTACTGCGCAATATCTTGCAGAAATGACCAAGTACCCTAAAGAGGAATGGGAAGTAGTGGATCAGGTAAAATCAGAACTCGCAGTACCACACACAAAAATAAGCGAATTTTCATTTAATAACACTGAAGGCGAAGATATTGCCGAGAGTTTGCTTGCTGAAAAATCATATTCGATTATGATATCAGCCTACAAATTAGGAATCAAAGAAATAAACGAGAAAACAGTTGAAGTCCCGGATAGTATTTTCAGTGCGGATACCATCAGAGTCGGTAAGGATTCAATAGCTGTTGTCAAGCGTTTTGAAAAGATAGAAATGAAAAAGACAGATCAGCGAAGTTTTGTCTGGGATGAAGACTACCTTAATATATACAAAAATATTATAGTGCCTTTTGTAAAGGAAGCTGAGAAGAATGGTATTAAATGCTATATGGTCTGCAATTCCTATCCCGATGCCATTAAAGATTTTAGAAAGCAAACCGGATTTGATGCCGATATTTATACAGGTGATGATTTGCTTATAAAGACCATCATCAGGTCGAACCCGGGTATAACTTTATGGAAAGATGGAATAATACTCAAACATTTCCATTACAAAAAATTGCCTGAATTTAACCAGTTTAAACAAGCTTATATTAAATAACAAAAACCGATCAGAGAATGTTGAGTAGAAGGAATGTGCGGATAAAAGTGTTACAAGTCATCTATGGCAGTAATATAAACCATGATAAGATAGAAAGATACCAAAGAAATTATCAGACGAGTATCGACCGTTCGCTGGAGATATTGGTTTATTCTCTGCGAGTCATGCAGAAGATACTAAAATATTCACTCACGGATGCAGAAAATCGCAAGTACAAAAAATTACCTTCTGACAACGATAAATTGTTCAAACCTGTACTACTGACGAACAAACAAAGTCAAAACTTGATGAACAGTCAGTTGCTCGAAATTTATACACGAAAATTTCACACAGATACAAAAATAGACCAAGATGTTATACGCAGACTATATCTTGAGTTCTCAAAAGATGAAGATTACATACAATATTATATTGCTGCAGAACATACTACCGAGGAAAACATTGCAATGCTTTTGAAGATTTACAAATTACTTACAAAGAATGAAGTGTTTAATGAAACTATAGAAGACCATTATGTATCATGGGATGATGACGAATCGCTTGTAGTTGGCGCTATGAAAAAAATCATCAAATCACTCGACCAAGACGAGTATGATTTTCTCAAAGATTATATTCCTGACGACGAAACTGTAAAAGAATTTGGTGAAACACTGCTTATAGCAACTGTTAAAAATGACAAATCATTGGTTGAGCTCATAACACCATTTCTTGAAAACTGGGAGCTTGAAAGGGTTGCAGCTATAGACCTCATCATGTTAAAAATGGCAGTTACTGAGATTCTCCGCATCGAATCTATACCTACAAAAGTGACACTCAATGAATATGTCGAAATCTCAAAGATATACAGTACTGAAAAAAGTAAAGAATTTATTAATGGTATCCTCGACCGTATTATTAACAAACTCAACAATGAAAATAAAATTATAAAAACAGGTCGCGGACTCGATAATTAAAAATTATTACTTTTATTTCTAATATTTAATCATTGTTATCTACATTTGCATAAATAAACTTTGATTAAGCATGAAAAAACTATTTTACACATTAATTTTGATAGCAATGCTTAGTGCCAATACTGGTATTGCTCAGTTCAAAACAGCTCCTGACGGTGTCACTGCCAAAAGGGTGTTAATGGACTTTTATACTCCTGCCAATGATTTTGATCCCATCACATCACTTCGTGATCTTAAAGATCTTGGAGGTGCAGAGATAGGATACAACAGACACCTGGCAAGCTGGCTAAATCTGGCAGTTCCGCTCCGTATTGGTGTAGCTGATATGCCTAATGGCACTGGCGGATTCAAGCCAAGAGTATTGAATACCAGTCTGGATGCAGTTTTGCAGATTAAATATTTTAAACCTAAGAAGTTACTTGCCCCTTACCTCATGGCAGGTGTAGGTGCAGCAATGGAAAACTGGGAAAATACCAGAGTAGAAATTCCAATTGGTGTTGGTCTTAATGTTAGAATTGCTCCACTTGTGTATATCAATGCCCAAACAGAATATCGTCTGGCTTTAAAGGATGACAGAAACAATCTTGCACATAGTTTAGGATTTTTGTTCCTCATCGGTAATGAAATCAACGACCGTGACAAGGATGGTATAGCAGACGAAGTGGACGAATGTCCTGACGAATTTGGTCTTGCACAGTTCAATGGTTGTCCAGACAAAGATGGTGATGGTATTCCTGATAAAACAGATAAATGCCCTGAACAGCCTGGTACTGAGGCTACAATGGGTTGCCCGGATGCTGACGGTGATGGTATAGCTGACGGTGACGACAAATGCCCGGATCAAGCAGGTCCAAAAGCTACAATGGGTTGCCCTGATAGAGATGGCGACGGTGTAGCAGATAAGGATGATGATTGCCCGGATGTGGCTGGTCTTAAATCATTGAAAGGTTGCCCGGACAAAGACGGAGACGGTATAGCTGATGCCAAAGACAAATGCCCTAATGAAGCCGGTCCGGCAGCTACTATGGGTTGCCCTGACAGAGATGGTGACGGAGTAGCAGATAAAGATGATAAATGCCCTGATCAATTCGGACCTGCATCTAACCAAGGTTGCCCGGAAATGAAGAAAGAAGAAAAGGCCGTACTTGAAAATGCCGCAAGATCTATCCAATTCGAATTCGGTAGTGCCGTTATCAAGAAAGAGTCTTATGCTATTCTTGATCAAGTTGTTGGTTTGATGAAAACGTATCCTACTTACAGTTGCGACATTTCAGGTCATACTGATAATGTTGGTAATTCTGCTGTAAATCAGTCGCTTTCTGAGAAAAGAGCAAAGGCATGTCTTGACTATCTTGTATCAAAAGGTGTAGAAGCCAAGAGAATGACAAGTGCCGGCTATGGCGACACAAAGCCAGTAGGCGACAACAAGACTTCACAAGGACGAAAATTGAACAGAAGGACTGAGTTCCTGATGAGCGTTAAATAAAATTAACAATAAAGTAAAGAATGGCTTGTGGATTTCTACAAGCCATTTTTTATTGTAGAAAATGAGATATAACTATATTTGCACCATGAAAGAGAAAATATTGATATTTGATTTTGGGTCACAATACACACAGCTTATTGCAAGACGCATAAGAGAAGCCGATGTGTACTCTGAGATTTTGCCTTACAATGCCGATTATACACTTGATGAAAGTATAAAAGGAGTGATACTTTCCGGTAGCCCGTTTTCAGTAAATGACGAAAATTTTTTAGACTTTAATGTCGAAAAACTCAATGGCAAAATACCGGTATTGGCGGTATGTTACGGAGCTCAACTTATGGCCAAAAAACTAGGTGGTAGCGTTTCGAAATCATCCAAGAGAGAATATGGTCGTGCTACATTAAATATTACTAAACCAGAGGATAAAGTTTTATCAGGATTAAGTGCCAATTCGCAGGTCTGGATGTCTCACGGCGATACAATTCTCCAAATTCCGGAAGGATTCGAATTACTGGCTTATACCGATTCGATTCCGGTGGCTGCCTTCAGATCTTCTACTTCACTCTTTACAAACCCTGTATATTGTTTTCAGTTCCATCCAGAAGTAACCCATTCGGTTGAAGGGCATTTACTTATCCGCAATTTTTTGTTTGATGTCTGTGGATGTTCCGGCGACTGGACACCCGAACATTTTATCGAAAGTACCATCAATGATCTAAAACAAAAAATTGGCAGCGAACACGTATTGATGGCATTGTCAGGTGGTGTTGACAGTACTGTCGCCGCAGAATTATTACATAAAGCAATAGGTAATCAATTGCATTGCTTCTTTCTTGATAACGGATTATTGAGAAAAAATGAATTTCAGTCTGTCTTAAAGTCTTATGAAAATATGGGACTCAACATACAGGGCATTGACAGCAGTAATGAATTTTACACCGCATTAAACGGACTCTCAGATCCTGAAGACAAGCGTAAAGCCATCGGTCGTGTGTTCATAGAAGTATTTGAAAAATATGCCAAAACGCTTCCAGAAGTGAAATGGCTCGGTCAAGGCACCATTTATCCGGATGTCATAGAATCAGTATCTGTTCACGGTCCTTCAGTTACAATCAAATCGCACCACAATGTAGGTGGCTTGCCAGAAAAACTCCACCTGAAAATTATTGAACCGCTCAGGGCTTTGTTTAAAGATGAAGTTCGACGTGTAGGGAAGGCTTTGGGCATACCTGCAATTATACTTAACCGGCACCCTTTTCCGGGCCCGGGCCTTGGTATCAGGATACTTGGCGATATAACTCCCGCTAAAGTTAAGCTGTTGCAGGAAGCCGACGATATATTTATTTCTAATCTTAGAGAATCAGGATATTATGACAAAGTCTGGCAGGCCGGTGCAGTATTACTCCCGATATACTCAGTAGGCGTGATGGGCGACGAAAGAACCTATGAGCAGGTAGTCGCGCTCAGGAGTGTCAATTCTGTTGACGGTATGACCGCCGAATGGAGCAGACTGCCTTTTGACTTACTTGCAAAAATTTCTGAAGATATAATTAACAACGTTCGTGGTATCAATCGTGTAGTGTTTGATATTAGTACCAAGCCGCCTGCTACTATCGAGTGGGAATAAATTTTTTTAAATTAATAGATTCTGAGAATGAACAAAATATTATACTCATTGGCGCTTATATTGGTGCTGGGTACAGGTTGTAGTTCTGTCAAAAGTGCCCAATCAACTAACAGTGGCAAGATAAAAAAGGAAGTCAGTAAGGATGAAAGCTCAGTAGTGTATAATCCAGAGACTAAAAAGTACGAAAAAGTAGCAGACAAACCCACCGACACTATCTTGCCTCCGGCGACAAAGAAAGATACCGTAATGAAAAAGGAAGTGATAGTGAAAAAGGATACTCAACTGGTAATGCCTAATAAAACACTGTTGTCTTCTAACTTGAGGGAGTCTAACCGGAAAAGTACTTACAATGTAAGCCTTGTTCTTCCTTTTAATACCGGTGATTCACAAAATAGTTCAACAAATCTGAGTAGAAATTCGGTGTGGGCTGTTCATTTTTATTCTGGAGCTAAACTTGCACTTAAGAAATTTGAAAATACCGGTGTAAAAATAAATCTCAATGTAATAGATACTAAAAACCTGGAAACTTCCATCAGCAGTCTGCTTAACAGACCAGAACTGCTCAATGCAGACCTAATAATAGGGCCGTATAGTAGCAGTCAAGCAAAGATATTAATAGATTTTGTCAAAGATAGAAAGACTACACTGGTATCACCTTATACTACTTCTTCTAACCCGACAACTGCTAACCCAAATTACATCCAGGCCAATCCTTCCATTTACAGACACTTTGAAGCATTGTCAAAACATATAGCCGCCAATTTTTCTGCCGATCAAATCGTATTTCTGACTCAAAATACTGAATCTGCAAAGAGCCGAACTCAAAATTTCATAAACACGCTTAACTCATTCTTAACACCCGAAGCCAAATCAAAAATACGTGAAATTGTACTTCCGGATAATTTTTTGCTTTCTTCGGAAGTTAAACTTGATTCGACTGTTACCAGAAATAACGAAACTGTCTTTATTGTCCCTTCCTGGGACGAACGTTATGTAAAGGATGTATTGAAAAAGATTGAAAATGGCCGAGATGGTGTACCTGTTTATGTTTACGGCATGCCGCAATGGCAGAATATGGACGATCTTAAATACTTAATGACAAACCTTAATGCCCGAATCAGCAGTAATGTGCTACTTAACCTGAACAACAGTAATGTTGATAAATTTAGAAGTGAGTATTTTGATACTTATGCCAAAATGCCCGATCTAGAAGCATTCTCCGGATATGATGTTACCAGCTATTTCTTTTCACGTTTGGTCAGTCAAGGTGATTTTTTCCAAAAGGATTCAAGAAGTGCTGAAAAAGAACTCTACACACGTTTTGATATTAAACCTGTCATGAACGATCAACAACCAGGTATAGTTGATTACTTTGAAAACTACGGCTTACAAATCATTCAGATTAAAGGTTCAGGTTTCGATATTTTAGACTAACCCGATGTTTATTTCTCAAAACCCTGTTACCTCGGAAGTTTTAGGCCGGTATGAATCATTAAATGACAAAGACCTGAGCTCGTTATTGAAGGATGCACATACGGCACATAACGAACTGAAGGGTGTTTTGGTAACAGAGAGATGTCTGATGCTAAAACGGTTTAGAATTTTATTGAACAACAATAAGGAACTTTTGGCTCAAACCATCACTGCCGAAATGGGGAAGCCAATAACGCAGGCAAGAGCAGAAATCGATAAATCTGTTTTATTATGTGATTTTTATGCCGAAAATGTTGAAAAATTACTCGAGCCTAAAACTTTTCTTGCCAAACCATTCAGCGTAAAACTCAGACATGAAGCATTAGGCATCATACTTGGCATCATGCCTTGGAATTTCCCTGTTTGGCAAAGTCTCAGGTTCGCTATACCAGCCATTATGGCCGGAAATGCAGTTTTGTTAAAACCTGCCCCCAACACCGCATTATCTGTGTTGATGCTTGAAGGGTTCTTTTCCGAGAGTTTTACCATTCAGGTATTTAAAACTGTGCTGTCAGATACTACACTTGTACCAAAAATAATAGCCGATCCGCGTGTACAAGGAGTATCTCTTACCGGTAGTGATAAGGCAGGTAGTAAAGTAGGTGCTCTTGCCGGCAAATACTTGAAAAAATCTGTGCTCGAACTTGGCGGTTGTGATCCATTTATAGTGTTTCCTGATGCAGATGTGATGCTTGCTGCCAAGCTTGCTGTGCATTCAAGAATAAATAACACAGGGCAAACTTGTATTGCTGCTAAAAGATTATTGGTACATAAGGATATTTATAAAGAATTTAAAGATTATCTCATTCACTTATTTGAAGAATTGAAAATGGGTGACCCAATTCAGGAATCTACTCAGGTAAGTTCGCTCGCAAGGGCAGATATAAGAGATATACTTCATGTTCAGTACCTGGATGCACTTGCAAAGGGAGCAAAAGCTATTGTAGAAGGCGGACTAGTACAAGGTAACGGATTCTATTATAATCCTGCATTGCTCGAGAATACAAATAAAAAGATGCTCGTGCGTCGTCAAGAAGTATTCGGACCTTTACTTACTATCCAAAGTTTCAAAGATGCCCGGGATGCAATAGACCAAGCCAATGACAACAGGTACGGTCTGGGTGCAAGCATTTGGACCCAGAATGCCAGCCTTCAACAGCAAATGGAATCAAAATTACAAGTCGGATATATTGTATTTAATAACTTTGTGAGTTCGGATCCTCGTATTCCGTTCGGTGGCATAAAACAGTCAGGTTATGGAAGAGAGTTGGGTGATGCCGGTATTCATGAATTTACGAACCTGAAATCCATATTGTATTCATGAAAGTAAATAAAAGAAGACAGGAATTAATATCTGAAATAGTATCCAAAAGGCAACTTGACCTTTGTGTGGTACTCGAAAATGTACAAGATGACCACAATATAGGAGCAGTATTGCGTACATGTGATGCAGTCGGTATCCAAGAATTGTATATCCTCAATACTGAACCACTCATAAAAAAACGATTTGTAAAAGTTGGGAAACGAACCTCTGCAGGTACCCGAAAATACCTAAATGTGTTTTACTACAATGACCCGGAGGCATGTTTTTCACACATCAAAAGCAAATATAAACGCATTCTCGGAACAAGCCTTGGAGAAAAATCCGTTTCTCTCTACAAACTAGATCTCACAGAATCAGCAGCATTTGTATTTGGCAATGAAAAGACCGGAATCACACCCGGCACACAACCTTATATCGAACAAAATTTTCTAATACCGATGAATGGTTTTGCACAAAGTCTCAATATATCGGTAGCATGTGCTATAAGCTTGTATGAATGCTACAGACAACGAGAACAGAAAGGAATGTACACAGATGCAATACAAAATGATAAACAGGAGCTACTACAACACTACCTTGAACGATCGAGAGGAAAAGTAAACCCTTCTGTCGATTACAAGATTTTTTCGTCCGATACGGACAATAAGTTGGCAGGAAATAAGTAATTTTGCAGGCTATGCGCCTTCAGAAATTAGAGATAAAAGGTTTTAAGAGTTTTGCAAATGAGACAACCGTACATTTTCATGAAAATGTAACGGGAGTGGTAGGCCCAAATGGTAGCGGAAAGTCGAATATCGTTGATGCTTTTCGTTGGGTGTTGGGTGAACAAAAAAGTAAAGACCTCCGCTTAGATAAAATGTCAAGCGTAATATTCAACGGCACTTCTAAAAAGAAAGAAAGCGCACTCGCTCAGGTTTCACTGACATTTGATAACAACAAAGGAATATTGCCCTCAGAGTACAACAGCATTACCATCACACGTATGCTGTATAGAAATGGAGACTCAGAATACCGAATAAATGACGTCACTTGCAGGCTAAAAGACATCACAACTCTATTGCTTGACACAGGCATGGGTTCTGACAGCTATGCCATCATTGCGCTCAATATGGTGGACGATTTACTGGCAGATAAAGAGAATTCGCGGCAGAGAATGTTGTTTCAGGCTTCAGGTATCACAAAGTACAAGGTTCGCAAAGAAGAAACCCTTAGAAAGCTAAAATCAACAGAAGACGACCTCGACCGGGTGAAAGACCTGTTGTTCGAAATAGAAACCAACATTAAATCGCTCGAAAAACAAGCAAAAAGAGCTGAGAAATTTTTCACTATAAAAGATGCTTACAAAGACCAAAGCCTTAAGTTAGCCATCCATCAGGTGTCAAGGACAAAGGCACAGTTCAAACAACTTTCACAACAAATAGAAAAAGAAGAAGATAATTACAGAGCTGCAGAAGTTTCGTCCAGAACACTTGAAGCCAAACTCGAGCAAACAAAAAAATCTAACCTTGACAAAGAAAAATTTCTCACAGAAAAGCAAAAGGAAACCAACGAACTTTTGTCAAGAATACGCTCCCTTGAAAATGAAAAAAATATCCTGAAAGAACGGATCAATTTCATTTCGCTGAATGCAGGTAATCTGTCAGAATCACTCGCCAACACCGAATTTCGTCTGGAAAAACTAGCAAGGGAAAAAGCTGATTTTCAAAACCAGATTGATATTGCGACCCAAGACGAACAACTAAAAAAGCAAATGCTCGATGAAGCTTTGCAATACCTTGAATCAATACGTTCAGAGCATTCTCTGATGAAATCTGACCTTGACAAAAGTATGCAGGCCATACAAGAGCTCAATAAAAACATTTTCGAACTCGAAAAAAAATCAGCCATACTTGACAACCAACGTGAGTCATTGCAGACCGATATAGCACGCAATGAGGCAGCACTCAGAGAACGTGAAGCTGAGATGAAAAACTCTATTGACCGACTTGATACTGTTAAGAAATCAGCAGAAAATAAGGAAAAACTGATACATGAACTGATAAACAATCAAGAGCTAATTAAGGCCAAGGAAGAAAACCTGAAGACAGAACTTGAAGAAAACAGTAAGATTCTTTCAACACTTAACAGAATCCTCGATGCAAAAAGGAATGAATATAAACTGACACTAAGCATCATTGAAAATCTTGAAGGATTTCCGGAATCTATTAAGTTTTTGGCGTCCAATAAAGATTGGGCAAAGAATGTTCCATTACTTTCAGATACTATTTATTGTCAGGAAGAATATCGTATTGCACTTGAAAATTTTCTTGAGCCTTACCTCAATTATTATGTAGTTGAAAACGTAGCAGAAGCCTTGAAGGCAGTAGAAATGTTGCGTAAAGCCCAGAAAGGAAAAGCTAATTTTATATTGCTGGATAATATTCCCAAGGTCAAAAAGGCGGTGCCACCACACGACGATTTTATTTCAGCTATCGAATGTGTGGAAGTGGAAGACAAGTACAAGAATATGTTCGCTTACCTGTTGGATAAGGTATTTATTGTAGGCGAAGAGAAATCTTATGAAGATCTTAAAGATACAGATGTTACCTTATTGTCATCCAACGGTGCTTTTATTAGACGTAAGTTTGCCCTCAGCGGAGGTTCAGTAGGCTTGTTTGAAGGGAAAAAAATTGGACGAAAGAAAAATCTCGAAATTCTTGAAAAGGACATTACCAAAAAGGAAAAGGAAGAACAAGCACTTATACACAAGATTCAAAATCTGCGCGAAGAACTTGAAAAATTAAAAAATGAAGACCTCCAGGCGAGAATCAATGTAGAAAAGGACGAATTGAATAAAATTAATCAGGACAAAATAACACTTGAAAGCAAACTTGAAAATTTTAACAGCTACAAGAAAGAAACATCCGAGAAAATCTTGTTTGCAGGAGAAAAATTGACACAATTACATGAAGAATATAAAAATAATCTTGAACTACTTAATTCTAAATCTTTAGATAGCACCGCACTCAAGGAACATTTTGACAAACAAGATTCAACATTCAAGGAAGCAGCAACTAAGATGAGCGATGCCTCCGGAAAATTCAACGAACAAAACATCGAATACATTAAACAACAGAATAAACTCAGTACACTCGTTCGGGAATTGAGCTACCGCGATGCACAAACCCTCGAACTCAGTAACCAGAAGCAACAACTCACCAACCAGCAATCGACAGAGCTTAAAGAAATAGAAACTGCACATAAACAACTCGCCTCAATAGATAAAAATCTACAAACATGGTACGCTGATAAATCTACCCGAGAAACTTCATTGACCACAGCAGAAACTGAATATTTTAAAACACGTGGCATACTCAATGAACTAGAAGAACAATTGCGCGCCGCTAACCGCCAACGTCAGGATCTGCAGCTACTTATCAATAATCTGAAAGACAAGTTTAATGATGTTAAATTTCAACTGAGTGTGGTAGGAGAGAGGCTCCAGATCGAATTCAAAACCGGCATCAATGAAATCATTAACAAAGAACCAGACCCAAACGATGATGTAGAGGCCTTAGAGGCAGAAGTGATCAAACTTAAGTCAAGAATCGAAACTTTCGGAGAAGTGAATCCACTTGCGGTGGAAGCCTTTAATGAAATGAGCGAACGTTATCAGACGATCAAACAACAAGAGCAAGATATCATAGCTGCCAAAGAATCATTGCTCGATACGATCACCGAAATTGAAAATACTGCAACAAAACAATATCTAGAATCATTCGACCAGATCAGAACCAACTTTATTGAAGTGTTCCGAAGTCTGTTTACTGCTGATGATACTTGCGACCTGATTCTTGCCAATCCGACTAATCCACTCGAGTCAGAAATCAACATCATTGCTAAGCCTAAAGGTAAACGCCCTCAAACTATCAATCAGTTGTCGGGTGGCGAGAAAACCCTCACAGCCATTGCGTTATTATTTGCGCTTTATCTTTTGAAGCCGGCACCTTTTTGTATTTTTGATGAAGTAGATGCACCACTCGATGATTCAAATATTGAGAAATTTAACAAGATAATTAAGAAATTTTCTACTGATTCGCAGTTCATTATTGTTACGCACAATAAAGCTACAATGGCAGCAGTCGATGTCATATATGGCGTATTTATGCCTGAGCAAGGTGTGTCGGCAGTGAGTGCTGTTGACTTCAGAAGCCTCGATCACAATCTTGTACTCGAGACAAACTAAGCGATATTTTACATCAATTCATCTGCCTTTCTCCTAAGCCAGTCAGAGCTTACAACGCCTGTGGTGCCAGCCAATTCTTCCAAGAATTGAGCAATTCGCTTTTTATCACCTGCTATCAGTTTGGTTAGTTTCTTAATGAATTTGATAAAATTTATATAGTTCTGTCTTCGATTTGCAGCTATCTTATTGTTTCGTTGAAGGTAAACCCTGAAACTCTCCATTAATGAATACAAAGGTTCTATTTCATCCAGTTCATAGTATGTGCACATCAAGATGACTTTCGAGTTTAAGTTATACGTAAGGTCTTCGTATTCAACCTGGTGAAGATATCTGATTACTTTATTGTACGCGTTTTTATAAAAATATAGCTGTGCCAGATTGAAAGTCACAGCATTGTCTCGCTGGTCAGCAGGTAGTTGATCTTTGTAGTCATTGATGAATTTTTCAGTCCAGTCATATTCACCTAAACGCAAAGATGCAAGGATGATGTTTTTGAAATGCGGTGGGCCGTGTTCTTCATCAGAAAAATTTATAATATTCTTCTGAAGCAATTCTTTATATACAATAAAATATTCGTTGAGGAAGTCCTTTACGCCGGCATTTGTCATCCTAATGCAGTAATTGAGTGCATAAGTATATATTTCATAAGCTTCACCCAATGGGAAAAGGTGAGAATATTTCTGAAGATACTCCTTTAGCTTGAAATAATGTACCTGGTGTTCACTCTCGGTTTGGGTAAGCAAAATCTGGTAATAGACTTCTATAGACGGAATGTGTGTATAATCGTGTTTTGATAGGTGTGCTATTATTTCATCAATAAATAACAATTTATATTCATGCGAAACCTGATATTGCCTGCTTAGCACAGAACAATAGTATTTCAGTTTTTCGGCGAGATAAAATATATCAAGGTTTTTAACGATATTCTCCACGTTTGTTTTCGAAACCCTTTTTTCCTGATGCGATAGAATGTCATAATAGTTTCTTTCTATCTGATACTCATAAAAGTAATGGTTGGCAGGTTGATAAAGTTGCCTTTCTGACAAAAGTCTTGCTGTCTTCATAGCAGTATTGTAGAGTTTCAGCATTTTCTTCCGTGCTACAGCTTCTATTAAGTGAGTTGCCTGCCGAATCGGGTTTTCTTCATACAATTGTTGAGCCAAGAAGCCCTCTATCAGTTTGAGCAAATCCGAACACAGTTTTCGAAATCTGACATCATCATATTTTTCTTTTGGAAATATCTTTTTCCAGATTTTTTCTTTCGGAATTTCCTCTGCATCTTTGACAACAAGTTCGAGGAAGAGTTCGTATAAATTAGCCAGATTTTCGCTATTGTTGAAATAAGGAGAATGCAAATATTTTCTGCATCTGACTATTTCAGACTTGTCGAGATAAGTTAAAATGTTAAATAATTTATTATTTTGCATAATTATGCTGATAAATTTGTATCTTTACAGCCAACAAATGTACAATTCTTTTCTTTCCTGAAAACCTTTCAAATACTTCTTACGTAAAACTGAAGAAAAAAAGTGTAAAAAGTTCACATTTTTTTATTGCAGGTCAGTTGAAAAATTTGTATATTTGCCCAATATAATGGTTTTTATACATTACATATAAAAAACATATATTTGAAAAAAATAATCACATTGAAGTAAATCTGTCCTTGAGAAGGAATTCTGATACCCACAAATTTGTATCATGAAATAAATTCCAAAGACAAAAAATCTTACTAGACATGAATGTATCAGTTACAAAGATGCCCCGCTACCTAAGTACAATCCTGGTGATTGTCCTTACAAGTATTGGTTTATGGGCCCAGCAAAACAAGCCCTACGAGACTAATAATGTGATTAGTGGTACCACTTTTTACAAAAATTATTACTCGGCAGGTGTTTCTACAATTACAATGGCGCCACAGAATGCTTCTTCTTACGGTCTCAGTACTACTGTTGGTAATATTACATTCCATTATACTCCGAAAGCAAATTTCAATGGTAAAGATTATGTGCTTATTGAATACTTTGAGTCGTTCCCTGGCTCACCAAGTTTTATTGGCCTCGAACTTATAGTTGTCAATTCGGTCGTTATTTCAAGAATTGATTATATCACTACACCTAAAAACCAGTCGGTAACTATACCGGTGTTAGATAATGACGAAACAACTTCATTTGGGTTATCACTATCTTCAGATATTCCTTATGTACTGAACGGTACTGCTACCAAATCCGGCAATTCGCTCAATTTTGTGCCTGCCAATAATTTTACAGGTGTAGCCAATATCAATTACCTGGCATGCGATGCGCTCAATACCTGCAAGATGGGTACCGTTGTTATTAAAGTACTACCTGATGTGGCAGTTGTTAACGATACATTACGTTACACTATTGGAAAGAATACAAATGCGAATATTTTCCTCGGCCTCAATGGATATGATGGTATTTCTGCCAATCCTGGTCATGGTACAATTTCTACAGTTTCTACTGATGTTGTAAAATATACTCCATCAAATAATTATACCGGTTCTGATTATTTCAGTATTTATAAAGTGGTAGGCGGTGTTACTTACACAAAACACATTTTTACTACTATTTTTAATACAACACCATCAAACAAATATGCCATTGATGATTATAAAGCTACACCAAAAAATACACCTGTAACATTCAATCTTCAGGCAAATGACATTGGTAGCTATGTAATTATTCAGCCCAATACAATGACGAGCCCTAATGGTACTATACAATATCTGGGTTCAGGAAATGTAAAATTCACACCTAATGCTAACTTTACCGGTACTGCCAGCTTTACCTACAAAATCGGTTTCCCAGGCTATAATACGGTGATAGAGACAGGCCGTGTTCAGGTTGAGGTATCCGACCAAATACCTGTATCAAAAACTTACAATCTTTCTATTCCGGAAGAAAAACCTCTGGTATTGAAATATTTTGTTCCGTTTACTGATTGGTCATTTACTAAAGAAGCAAACCCGAAGAATGGTTCATTAGTTATCTATCCCGGACAGCAAACTATTACCCTTCAAGGCCAGACAATATCCGGTTTTAATATGGCAGTTTATACTCCGAATGCCGGGTTTGTAAATAATACCGATGAGTTCAGTTTGAAATATTGTACTGGTACAGGAGTGTGCTCAATTGTTAAGTTTGAAGTTTACGTAAAGTTAGACCCAAATAGTGCCAATACCAATTATTGTCTTGATAACTGTGTGTGGGCCGGCGATACAGACGGCGATGGTGTAGTGAGTGTTAAAGACGTATTACCAATAGCCATGTGTATGGGTGTATCAGGAATTGAAAGAAGCAATGCAACCACTGATTGGGAAGCACAGTTCGGAAATGATTGGTCTAATCCGTATGAAAGTTCACCGGTTGACCTTAAACATATAGACACAGACGGAGACGGGTTTATTACTTCTGCCGATACTGCTGCCATTCAGCAATCTTATGGCAACATACACCAATTACCAAATACATCGCTTACCAAACTCGGAGATAAGAACATTTACTTCGAACCTCGTGATACGTTTCTGACTCCAGGTGATGATGCAATAATTGACATTCATCTTGGAGTACAGAATAAACTGATGTATGATGCACATGGATTTACTTTTAAGTTTGATTATATCAATCATCCTTTAATAACTCCTGATAAGATTCACATGTTGTTTTCTTCGGATAACTGGTTTGTGCGTGATGCCTCTGCTTTAAGTATGGTCAAGTTCCCTACAAATGGTAGTATGCACGTTGCTTATGGTCGTACAGGTTCAAATCCAATGACAGGCTTCGGTACGGTAGGCTTGGTAATCGTGGAAGACCTCGAAGGTATTAAGTCGGATGATCAAGGTTTTATGAGCTTCAAATTCACTGAAATAAGTTACCTTGATAAGAACGGTGAGTATGTAAGTATTCCTGATCAAATAGTAACATTCAAACTTGGTAAGAAAAATACACCTGTAATAGCAAATGATGATAACGTTATAGTATTCCCTAACCCGGCTATGAACTATGTGAATGTTGCTTCAACTGAAGGTGTAAGTATTAATGCAATAAGAATGTTTACCCCGATGGGCCAATTAGTAAAACACGTTGAAGGCTCCACACAACTTGATTTGTCATCACTTCCTGCTGGCCTGTATGTTTTACAGATAGAAACCAACGGAGGTGTTGTAACCAAAAAGTTTCAAAAAGTAAATTAACTTAGTTCTAAATACTTTTTTTGTTTTGTTAGACTGAATTATAATCCTGGAAGCGCTACTTGATGTGGCGCTTTTTTTTTATTTAGGCAATTGTATTATTGGTTCATTTAAGTTGTATTATCTTTGAAACTATGACTGAAGAACAATGATTTGTATATAAAAATATTTTCTGAAATACGTGCCGAATTACAATGTTAGACCAAAATGAAATTAGCTTGATAATTATGGCAGCCGGTCATGGTTCGCGGTTCGGAGGCCCAAAACAATTGATGCCTGTAGGTACAAATGGCGAATTCCTCATGGATTATTCGATCGAGTACGCTATTGAACAAGGTATAGAAGAAATTGTCATCGTTACAAATTCTTCGTTCGAAACAACTTTGTGCAATCATCTGAAGAAGTTTGACAGTAGAGCACAGGTGACATTGAAATATCAGGATATCTTTACAAAGGAGTATGACAATACAGCTGTATTATACGGCACAGCTATTGCTATGTTGGCAGGTGCAGTAGGGTGCTCAAATTCCGTAATTGTTTTGAATGCTGACGATTATTATGGTAGAGAAGGTTTTGAAAGTGTCACTGAAACTTTACTAAATAATACCAATGTTGAAGCTTGCTTGGCCGGTTATCATCTCGAAACTACTTTGAGTGATTTCGGAACTGTAAGTAGGGCAGTATGTACATCTGATGTTAACAACTTCTTGCATGATATTTCGGAATATCACCACATCCAAAAAGATTTAGCAGGGAATATTTCAACATCTGATGGCGTGTTGTTTTCAGGTAAAGAGCCGGTTTCGATGAATTTCTGGGGATTTAAACAAATCTTTATTGACTTTGTCGAAGAAGAATTCAGGCACTTCGTTTTGAGTAATGTAGAAAACCATGAATTTGGAATTCCAGATTTGGTTAAGCAATACATCAAATTGCACAAAAATTCGTTGCTTATTTGTCCTTTGAATACATCTGAATGGGCTGGGCTCACGTATCCGGAAGATTTGGACAAGGTCAAAACATTTCTAAAAGGAAAATAACGAATGGAAAAAATTGAGCTGGATGATATACTCCTAAAGTACAATCTGAAATGCATTGATTTTCAAAAAATTGATACAGGTTATATCAATCAGACATTTAAGGTCGAAACCAACGAAGGACCTTTCGTAGTACAGCGTATCAATCCTGAAGTATTTTTGTATTCGGACAGAATAGTACACAATGAAAACATGCTCCGTGAATTTCTCCATTCCAATCAAATCAATAATTTTCTGGTACCAATACGGCAAACTGTAGATGGAGATAATTTTCTGGTTAACGATGGCATAGTGTGGCGTGTAACGCTTTTTATGGATAAGCTTTATTCGCCCTTAGTGATAGAAAGTGTATTCACAGCGTTTTCACTCGGTAAAAAAATCAGAGAATTTCATAATCTCACATCACTTGTTGATGTTTCAATATTTGAAGAAATTATTCCTAACTTTCATAATCTGAATTTTCGGTATGAGCAATACCGTACAGCTTTCCTAGCTGCAGATAATATACGTAAACAAAGTGTATTAGAGCTCATTAAGCAAATTGATGATTTTAGCTGGCTTATTGAAGAGTATAATCAAATGATACAGCCAAACCATACAACTAAGATTCTATGTCATAACGATACAAAAATCAGCAACACATTAACCGATACTGCGACAGGAGAAGTCAGATACTTGATAGATCTCGATACCATAATGCCCGGCTATTCTTTTAATGATATTGGCGATGCAGTTAGAGCGGGATGCAGCCGGTCGGATGAGTCTGAGACGGATGTTGGCAAAGTAATATTTGACCATGATTTGTTTGATGCCATCCTAGATGGTTACCTTGCGGATGAGCAAAAAAATGATTTGAAACAAAAGCGAGGCCATCTTGAACAAGGTGCATTGATAATGCTTTATATGCAGGCATTGCGTTTTTTAACAGATTATCTCAACGGTAATGTATATTACCAGGTGAAATATGAAGAACAAAATGCTATTAGAGCAAGAAATCAGCTAATATTATTAAACCAATTGAATGATTATTTAAAAACAAACCATTAATAGAAATGAACAGACGAAAATTTATTAGGAATACCGGTGTTGCGGCCGGAATAGGTATATTGCATCCAGCTTTATTTGCAGATTCTCTGATGAATACCGGCTCTGGTACATTACGTGTAGGCGTTATAGGAGTCGGTATGCGAGGACGTGGATTGGTGGATATACTCATCAGGCGAAATGATGTTGATCTGGTGGCAATATCTGATATTGCACAGGATTCAATTGACAAGACAATGGAGCTCATCAAAGCTACAGGGAAGTCGAACCCAAAAGTATTTCTAGGTGATGATTTGTACTACAAAAAGCTTCTGGAGATGAAGGAAATTGACGCTGTAATCATTGCAACTCCGTGGCAATGGCATACCCCGATGTCTATTGACGCAATGTCGGCCGGTAAAGCAGTCGGTTGTGAGGTGGCCGGCGCATATTCTGTGGAAGAATGCTGGCAGGTAGTAAGGGCGAACGAAAATTTCAAAACCGCCTTCATGCCACTCGAAAATGTTTGTTACAGAAGAGATGTAATGGCCGTACTAAACATGCACAAAAAAGGTTTGTTCGGCGAGTTGATGCATTGTGAGGGCGGCTATCAGCATGATCTTCGCGAAGTAAAATTTAACAACGGCAAACAAGCTTATGGTGGTGGTGTAGAATTTGGTGCGAAAGGATATTCAGAAGCACAATGGCGAACGCAGAATTCGGTAACAAGGAATGGCGAACTGTATCCGACACATGGCCTGGGCCCTATTGCTACTTTTCTGGATATTGAACGAGGCAACAGACTCACACACCTTACATCAATGTCTTCTAAAGCACGTGGACTACATAATTATATAGTGGAAAAAGGCGGAGAATCTCATCCCAATGCCAGCGTTGAGTTTGCGCTGGGAGATATTGTTACTACGATGTTACGTACAGCCCGGGGCGAAACCATTACGCTCACACATGATACCAATTTGCCCCGACCTTATTCACTCGGATTCAGAATCCAGGGTACCAAAGGGCTTTGGATGGATGTCAATAGTGGCATATATATCGAAGGTACATCTGCACCGCACAAATGGGATGACGCCAAGCAGTATTATGAAAAATATGATCACCCATTGTGGAAAAAATATGCTGAAGACGCCAAAGGTGCCGGGCATGGCGGTATGGATTGGTTTGTTATCAATGCTTTTGTCGAATCTGTTAAAAATGAAAAGCCTACTCCACTGGATGTTTATGATCATGCAGTCTGGTCAAGCATTACACCATTATCCGAAAAATCCATAGTACTTGGTAGTGAACCGGTAGAAATTCCAGACTTTTCAAGAGGCCGTTGGATGAATAAAAAGAATGATTTTGGGCTGTCTGATATATGGTAATTTTTTTAACCAAACCATAACATTGGCACAAATAATAAATGGTTTTAGGATGCGTTTTTAATGCGAATTCTTTCAATTTTATTTTATCACCTAAACCAAAATTATTATGAAAAAGTTATTGTTTGCTGCTGCACTCATGTTGTCAGGTTCACTTGTGAGCTTTGGTCAAAACGCACCACACAACAAACAGGCAACGCCAACTGTCCATCAACAAAACACGCCTGTTAAGGCTGCAGCTACAGTGCAAACTGCCAAACACGAAGCAACCGCCGAAGCAAAGCCTGTAGTAAAGAATGAGAAAATGAAATCAAACCGCAAACACGAAGCTTCAATGAAAAAGATTGAAAAGACTGAAGCTAAAGCGCCTGCATCAGTTAAGTAATTTTTTCAATTCACAAATTAGATTCAGATTTTAACACTTTTTTTTCACCCTCAAAATTTTTTAAATCATGAAAAACAGATTGTTTATGTTAATGTTGGCAATGATATGTTCAGTTTTTGTATTTGCACAGAACAAACCTGCAACTGCTACGAAGCCGGCAGCCACAAATGAAAAAGCAATGAATACTCAAGTGAGGGCTGAAGCCAAACCTTCGGATACTCCTGCCAAAATGGAGAAGAAGCATACAAAAAAACACCGAAAAGCACACAAAGCAACCAAGCAGAATAAAGTAGAAGAAAAGAAATGATAAACAAACATTTTGACAACGCAGAATAGAAGCTTCTGCCTTACAACGAAAAAAGGACATCAGCGTGCTGATGCCCTTTTTTTTATCAGGATTATAATTTGTCTATCTCCAGAAGTAAACCTCGAAATTTCTCGGGTTAAATGCAAAGTACCAGCTACCAGTGTTGTCTTCTCTTTTGTAGGCAAGCAAATTGCGGCTCTTAATATTAGCCAGAACATCTCTTTTTACCCACCATTCTTCGGTAGTCTGCCATTCAAGTGATTTGTTTATTTCATTTTCTTCTGCAAAATTCATGGTTGACATAAATTCTTTCCAGGCAGTTTCATTCGGAAGTCTGAAAATACCACAGACATGGTGGTTGTTTTCGCTATATTCTGCAAACCAATTCTTTTTGCCATCTTCCGGAACGAAATCGGGCATACGCTTTTCAACCGGTGGGAGCTTTTTTTCCAGATGATCTTTCCTGGCACGAAAATCGGCCGGATTGTTGCTCAATTTTACTGCTTGTTGGCTGTTGGAATCATCAGTTGTACCTGAATTATTTTTGCAGGCAGCAATCAGAATAATTGATAAGCAGAGTAAGAAAACATTTTTCATTCCTGTAATATTTGAAGGACTTTTAAAAACGGATAAAATTGCTGAAGGTTTCAGCCTGTTTGGCATAATGTTTTCTGTGTATTTTAAAAATATAGTTATGTTTGGATCCAATAAGAAAACCGTAAAGCCCGAATTACCTCAAAGCCCTGACTCTGACCTCACTTGCAATATTGTAAGCGGAACGGTCATCGAAGGCAAAATGACTACTTCCGAAAACATCAGACTCGATGGCAAGATTGTAGGCGAAGTGTCTTGCAATAAAAAAATGGTAATGGGCGAAACCGGTAGCATCAACGGAAATATGAAAGCGCACAATCTGTTTACTAAGGGTAAAATAGTAGGCGATGTAAATGTGGGTGAAGTTATCCATCTGATGGGTGATGCTTTTGTTAAAGGAAATATTCATGCGAAGAAATTGTTGGTCGAGGAAGGCGCCAAATATGACGGCGAATGTAAAATAGGATAATACGCCCTTCTCTTTTTTCTGGAATTTCACATTACTATATCAGAGGTAAGGCTTATCTTTGTTTGTTAATATTATGAAATTTAGTAATATTGGCCGAATATTGCCAAGCTGAATAACATGACAGACGAAAAACTTCAAATATTGCCTTTTTTAGCCGAAGACCTCGATGGTGCCGAATTGTTTGTTGGAATCGAAAAGACCAACCTGAAACTGGCAGTTGTTAATCGTGTTAAAAATTTATCACATATACTGAATTTTGCATTGAACTCCGGTTCTGCAATTGAGAATATTTTACCTTTTAATATCCGAGAACTCAACCGTTGTCGCAAGGTATCTATATCCCTTGCCTTAGACAAATTCGTAATTGTACCTGCCTCATTTTTTGATACGCGTGCCGCTACCGATTATCTTGACCAAGCCTATGAAATAGATCGAAGCGAAAAAGTACGATACAAACTTATCAAGACCATGAACGCTTTTATGGTTTATCAACAAAATGAGTATTTTAATAAGCTTGTCAACATATTTCCAAAGACTGAAATTGTGTTGCCTGAGGTAGATTCTTTCGTTCAGTATATAAATAATAATAAGGAACGGGTAGATTTGTACCTGCATTTTCACAACCGTTCATTTATACTTTATCTCATCATTGACAATAGTGTACAATTTGTACAGCATTATTCTTTCTATGAAGCTTCTGATGCAGTATATTATATTTTGAATGTTCTCTCGTGCTTCAAAGTCGATCCTGCAGCTATCAAAGCAGTTGTGTCTGGTAATATCATGCCGTACTCAGATCTGTACAATACCATTTACAGGTTTATAGGTCAGGTCGAATGGTTCAATACAAGCGATTCACCGCTATTTGCCGGACAAGGATTTGTCGAGAATTCGCACACAATCGCTGATCTTCACTGCCTTGCATTATGCGTATAATAAGCGGTAGATTCAAAGGCAGGAAATTCTATCCACCTGCCGACAAATGGCCAACTCGCCCAACTACAGATTATGCTAAGGAGGGTTTATTCAATATTCTGCAGAATCAACTAAACTTTCAAGATGAACAATTCCTTGATTTATTTGGTGGTACCGGCAATCACAGCTACGAGTTCATTTCTCGTGGTTGTAATGATGTTACTTATGTTGACAAACATGGACCGGCTGTAGTATTTGTTAAGAAGGTGGCTGCAGAACTGGGCATTGATGACAAGATAACAATTGTTAAGGATGATGTAGCTCGTTTTATCAAATCCTCCAACAGAAGTTACTCTTATATCTTCGCCGGCCCACCATATCCATTGCCGTGGCTAAATACCATTCCAGATCTTATTTTTGCATCATCATTATTGAAAAAAGACGGTTTGTTCGTTTTGGAGCATAATCCTGAGCATAATTTCACAAATCATCCTAACTTTGTGACTTCACGTAATTATGGCACCACAATTTTTAGTTTTTTTGAACACAAGGAAGAAAATATTGAAGTTTAGTTTTGCAGCACTTTTGACTTATGTGTTAACCATCGGGTATGCACAAAATGTTGCAGATATTACCGGAGACTGGTATGGTGTTCTTACTCAAAACTCAGGTGGATATAAAGATACCTATAATGTTGAGCTCTTTCTTGATAAAAAAGGCTCAGCCTTTACAGGTATTTTTGTAGTAAAAGAGAAAAACCTGACATCCAGGATGGAGGTGAAAGGAGAGTGGTTGACAAAGTCCAAGGTCAAGCTTTCTGACGTTAGGCTATTAGAACACAAGGAACCGGATGGTGTCAACTGGTGCTTCAAAACATATTTACTTGATTTTACCATTACAGATAAAAAACCCGTACTGAATGGAGTTTGGTCTGGCAAAACATTAACCGATAAATGCGTACCTGGTAAGGTTTATTTGAAAAAATCATTACCTAAAGCATGAAGTATTCTAATATTATCATTTGACTATGAATCTATTGCACAAAATACAATCTAATACTCTAAGTATTCTGAAATCAATGTATGCTGACAAGGCATTTGTAGAGTCAGACATACAGATATCGCCGAATAAAACTCAGAACAAAGGTGACTATACAGTACTCATTTTCCCACTTGCCAAAAAAGCCGGTAAAAATCCCACCGAACTAGGTAACGAAATCCAATCAGGCCTTAAAAATCTTTTTCCTGAGTTGGGTTTTGAAGCAATTGGTGGATTTCTGAATATCGTGATGAATGATCAATTTTGGAAAGATTCTCTCGAAGCATTGCTCGCAACCGATTTTCAGAAAATGTTTCCTGAGAATGATAAGACTGTGCTAGTTGAATATGCCTCACCCAACACAAATAAACCATTACATCTTGGTCATATTCGCAATATACTACTAGGTTGGAGCATCTACCGATTGTTACAAAGACTCGGTTATAATGTAGTGAAAACCCAAGTAGTAAATGACCGTGGAATCGCTATCTGTAAAAGTATGTTGGCATGGCAAAAATACGGTGAAGGTAGAACACCTGCTTCTGAGCATGTCAAAGGAGATCATTTTGTCGGAGAATATTATGTTCTGTTCGAATCAAAATTTCAAGAAGAATACAAGCAATTCCAACTTACAGAGGAGGGCAAAGATTGCTTCGACCAACGTAAAAAACAGGAGCAGTCTGAAAAGGAATTTTTTACAGAATATAAAAACCAATATTTTAACAATCAAAGCACCTTAGGCCGGGAAGCACGTGCCATGTTGTTGAAATGGGAGGAAGGAGATCCGGCAGTAAGGAGTCTTTGGTCTATGATGAACGGTTGGGTGCTGGAGGGATTTGAACAAACATATACCAATTTAGGTGTAGATTTTGACAAAGTTTACTTTGAGTCCGAAACATACATGCTCGGCAAGCAGATATTTCTGGAGAATATTGACAATGGTATATTTTACAAAAAAACAGATGGCAGCGTATGGATCAATCTCGAAAACCAAGGCCTCTACCATAAACTGGTACTTCGTTCTGACGGCACTTCCGTTTATATTACGCAAGATACAGGAATGGCTGATATTAGATATGAAGAATACCAATACGATTCATGTATCTACGTAGTAGCTGACGAACAAGACTACCATTTCAAGGTTTTGTTCGAAATTTGTAAAGCACTAAAGGCACCTTATGCAGATGGCTTGCATCACCTGTCATATGGTATGGTTGAGCTCCCCTCCGGTCGCATGAAGTCGCGTGAAGGTACAGTGGTAGATGCAGATGATCTGATAGCTGAGGTAATTAATGAAGCAACTAAGAATGCAAGTGAACGTAACGAATTGATTGATTTACCTCAGGAGGAACAAAATGAAATAAACAGAAAAGTAGGTATGGCTGCTTTGAAATACCATATTATCAAGGTCAATCCTAAGAAAAAAATGATTTTTGACCCTAAGGAATCTGTTGATCTTCAGGGTCACACCGGCCCATATATACAAAATGCTTTTGTGCGTATATCATCTGTTCTAAGAAAGCTAGAGTCAGAAGTCACCACAGATTTTATTGCTTATAACCCTATCAATGAAGATGAAAAGGAATTGCTAATGCAACTATCTGCTTACAAGGGCGTTATAAGTAATGCAGCAGAAAGCTATGATCCGTCTGTACTGGCAAACTATACATATAGCCTTGCCAAGAGTTTTCACAAATTTTATCACAATCACAGCATTCTGAAGGCAGAAAGTCCTGATGCAAAATCTTTCAGACTCAGTCTTAGTAAAGTGGTGGCTACCATTCTTGCTGACGCAATGCACATTCTGGGAATAGAAATGCCTGAAAAGATGTAATATTCGTATTTATGGAAATAACTGAACCTATTGAATCAAAAAATTTTTTACAGGAAATCATCGAAAATGATATCGCCGAAGGCAAACATGACGGCAGGGTACTGACAAGGTTTCCACCAGAGCCTAATGGATATCTGCACATTGGCCATGCCAAGTCGATATGTATCAATTTTGGTCTGGCAAAACAATACAACGGACAAACCAATCTGAGATTTGATGATACAAATCCTGTGACTGAAGATACAGAATACGTTGAGTCTATTAAAGAAGATATCAAATGGCTCGGGTTTGATTGGGCTAACGAGTATTACGCATCAGATTATTTTGATACTTTATATGACTACGCTACACAACTCATTGGTAAAGGCCTGGCTTATGTCGATGACCTAACTGCAGAACAGATAGCCGAACTAAAAGGAACACCAACTGAACCCGGAAAAAACAGCCCGCATAGAGATAGATCGGTAGAGGAAAACTTAGATCTGTTCAGGCGAATGAAGGACGGTGAATTTCCTGAAGGATCCAAGGTACTCCGTGCAAAAATCGATATGGCATCGCCCAATATGCACATGCGCGATCCGCTCCTATACAGAATCAAATATGCTCACCACCACCGTACCGGCGACAAATGGTGCATATACCCGATGTACGACTTCGCACACGGTCAGTCTGATTCTATCGAAACCATTACACATTCAATCTGTACATTAGAGTTTATTCCACACAGACCATTGTATGACTGGTGTATCGAAAAACTTGAGATTTTCCCAAGCAGGCAATATGAATTTGCGAGGCTCAATATGAATTATACCGTCATGAGCAAGCGTAAGCTTCTTCAATTGGTCAATGAAAACCATGTCAGTGGATGGGACGATCCTCGGATGCCTACACTTAGCGGTATGCGCAGAAGAGGTTATCCGCCAAAGAGTATTGTAGAGTTTTGTGACAAAATAGGCGTTGCCAAAAGAGAAAACATCATAGATATTGGCCTTCTCGAATTTTGTGTAAGAGAAGACCTGAACAAGACAGCTACCCGAGTTATGGTAGTAATGGATCCGGTGAAGTTGGTTATCACCAATTATGAGGGCACAGGCGAACATTTGTCTGCAGAGAATAATCCTGAAGACCAGTCAGCTGGTCACCGTAATATCTCGTTTGGTAAAGTAATATATATTGAAAGAGAGGATTTTATGCTTGACCCACCAAAGGGATACTTTAGGTTATCACCCGGTAATAAGGTCAGGCTTAAATACGCCTACATTATAGAGTATGAAAATCACATCACAGACAGTGAAGGTCGAATTACTGAAATTCATGTCAAATATTATCCTGATTCAAAATCAGGTGAAGACACTTCAAGTATCAAGGTCAAAACCGCACTGCATTGGGTACCGGAGTCAGCCATAAATGCCGAAATCAGATTGTACGACCGCCTATTCGTAGTCGAAAATCCGAACAGTGACAAAGACACTGATTTCAAGGAATTTATCAACAAAGACTCAATGGTAGTAAATACCCGGGCTATGCTTGAACCAATATTGAAAGACGCTGATTTCGGAAAATCATATCAGTTCTTCAGGCTTGGCTATTTTTGCCTCGACAAAGATTCGTCATCAGAAAAACTGGTATTCAACAAAACTGTAGGACTAAAAGATTCGTGGGCGAAGATATTACAGAAATAGGGTAGTGCAACCGATGATTCATATTGTGGTGTTATCAGTAACTCTTATTATTTGAAATAAAGTTTACCTTGAAAACAAACAGTTTGAGTGTTATATAAATATTTCTTGATTAAATCAACAAGCTAATATTGATTATTGAAGTATATTTGCGTCCATGACAGACGGATCAGTTTTAGTAGATAGTTATCGGTTTGCACTCATGGTCGAGCGGCTGTGCCTACATCTGATTGAGAATTATGGCGACTTCGAAAACACTTGCTTTATCGGGATTCAGCCACGTGGCAGCCTTTTATCAGATAGGATGATTGAAACCTTCGAACGCTTGAATGCCGTTGTACCAAAACTTTACGGAAAATTGGATATAACATTCTACCGAGATGATTTTCGCACACGCGACAAGCCACTCAGTGCAAGCACCAATGAGATGCCATTTCTTGTCGAAGGCAAAAAAGTAATACTTGTGGATGATGTACTTTATACAGGTCGAACCATCAATGCTGCACTCAATGCCTTGCTGGATTACGGAAGACCCGAAAAAGTAGAATTGCTTGTATTGGTTGACCGGAGGTTTAACCGCGAATTGCCTGTGTCAAGTGATTATACAGGTACTACCATTGATGCATTGTCGCAGGAATATGTGAAAGTAGAATGGAAACAACTTCACGGTGAAGACCGAATATTATTTTTATCAGGCAAACAACAATAATTAATGTCAGCGAACCAGATCAGTACCAGACATTTATTAGGAATAAAGGATATAAACGAACAGGATATTGAACTCATATTCAATACTGCACGTGAGTTCAAAGAGGTGATCAATCGCCCGATTAAGAAGGTACCCTCGCTCAGAGATATCACAATTGCCAATATATTTTTTGAGAATTCGACACGTACAAAACTTTCATTTGAACTGGCAGAAAAACGTCTGTCTGCTGATGTAGTTAATTTTGCTGCGAGCTCCTCTTCTGTAAGTAAAGGTGAAACTTTGCTTGATACAGTCAATAATATCCTTTCAATGAAAGTGGATATGGTGGTGATGCGTCATCCGGCTCCGGGTGCTCCTGCATTTTTAGCCAAACATATTCAGGCGAATATTGTCAATGCAGGCGATGGCACACACGAACACCCTACGCAGGCATTGCTAGACGCATATTCTATCTATGAAGCATTGGGCGACATTGCAGGTAAAAAAGTTGCTATCATTGGCGACATCCTTCATTCACGTGTGGCGCTGAGCAATATTTATTGTCTTAAAAAACTGGGTGCACATGTAAAGGTGTGTGGCCCGCCTACACTAATACCCAAACACATTGCGTCACTTGGTGTAGAGATTAGCTACAATATAGATGATACGCTGCAATGGTGCGATGTAGCCAATGTGCTTCGAATACAGCTCGAACGACAGGAAATCAAATATTTGCCTTCATTACGAGAGTATGCCCTATATTATGGAATTAATAAAGCAAGGCTGGACAAACTATCAAAAAAAACCGTTATCATGCACCCTGGACCTATTAACCGTGGTGTTGAGATAACGAGCGATGTAGCTGATTCTGAACATAGTATCATTCTGCAACAGGTAGAAAATGGTGTGGCTATCAGGATGGCTGTACTCTATTTGCTCGCATCACGCAAAGCCTGATTTCTTGATATTAACCTTACTTTAACATAACAAAAAGTGGCCAAATTGCGTCTAATGATAGTATTTTTACCGTCAGACTTAAATATTTTATTACAATGAAATTGCTTTACAAAATATTCATCTTTTCTGCTTTCTCAATTTTTGCTTCATACACTGTCAATGCAGACAATGGATATGAAATCAAGGTCAAATTAAAGAATTATACCCAAGATAAACTTGTTCTTGGTTTTCAGCTTGGAGATAAATCTTATATCAAAGACTCTGCGATAGTTGACCAAAATGGTTGGTTTACATTTAAAAATGAAAAAAATCTCGATCCGGGTGTATATATCGTACTCATGAAGCCTGATAATCAGTATTTTCAAATACTCGTTGACACGGATGACCAGCATTTTTCATTCGAAGCAGATGGCAAAGAACCACTCACAACATTTAAGGCAAAAAATAGCAAATACAACAACATTTTCTACGATTACCTTCGGTACATTGATGGAAAAAGACATGAAGTAGAACCACTTCAGAAAGTTGTATCCGGTGATAATCCGGAATCGGCCAAAAAAAAGGCTCAGGAAGGTCTGGATAAAATTAATGATGATGTAAGAAAGTATCAAGACAATCTGGCAGCTAAAAATCCGAATACGGTAATGGCACTATTGGTTAAAGCCAGCCAGGATATAGAAGTGCCGCAGTTTGAAGGTGTTTCTGATAGTATCAATAAGGTAAAACGTTATTTTTACTACAAAGATCATTACTTCGACAATATTGATTTGTCAAATATTAAGCTTTTGAAAACCAATGTGTTGTTTCAGAAAGTGGATTACTATATTCAAAAACTCGTAGTGCAGCACCCCGATACCGTAAATCTTGCAGTAAAGCGGGTATTAGACAAGATGGCGCCGACAGAAGAGGTATTCAAATTTTACCTTATACACTACCTAAACTTCTACGCAAAATCAAATATTGTCGGCTTTGATGCTGTATATGTCTTTATCGTTGAAAATTATTATGCCAAAGGTATGGCGCCTTGGACAGAGAAAGAACAACTCGATAAAATAACCAAGGAAGCACGTTCGATAAAGCCTACTTTGATTGGCAAGACTGCTCCTAATATTAAAATGTATAAGCAAGACAATACACCGGTCTCTTTGTATGACGTAAAATCAGATTTTGTAGTATTGTTATTCTGGAATCCCGATTGTGGCCACTGCAAAAAAGAGATGCCCGATGTAGTTGCAATGGAGAAGAGATTCAAAGATAAAGGCGTAACGGTTTTCTCTGTTTGTACTGCACTTAAGGACAAAGTGGGTGAATGTTGGAATTTCATAAAAGATAAAGAAATGCAGGATTTTCTGAATGTCGTGGATCCGGAGGTGACGAGTGGATACTATACTTTGTATAAGGTGACTCAAACACCACTGACATTTATTCTTGACAAAGACAAGAAAATTGTATCCAAGAAAATTTCACCGGAACAACTCGACGAAGTACTCGAACATTTCATCGAAGAAAAACATAAGACTGATAAATAAGTCTCTGTATTTTTCTGTATAGCTTTAAGATCTTGTAAATGGCACAAGTGCTTGATCGGCAAATAAGCCGGCCTTATATTTATAATATGCAGCCATAGCAATCATAGCGGCATTGTCTGTACAATATTCAAATTTCGGTATATGGACTCTTAGATTCAGTTTTTCTCCGGTTTCCATGATAGCTTTTCTCAATCCGGAATTTGCAGACACACCACCTGAAATGCCGATTTCGTCAACCTTGTACTGCCTGACAGCTCTTGTGAGTTTTTTTATTAAAATAGAAATAATCCGTGACTGAACTGAAGCACAAATGTCATCCAGATTTTCGTTGATGAAATCCTTGTTTGCTAGCTGCTGTTCTTTCAGAAAATATAAAATCGAGGTTTTAAGGCCTGAAAAACTAAAGTCCAAATTTGCAATTTGTGGCTCGGGAAATGAAAATTTTGCAACACCAAGTGCCGCATGTTTGTCAATAAGCGGACCGGCAGGATAACCTAGACCCAATATTTTTCCCGATTTGTCAAAGGCTTCTCCGGCTGCATCATCGATGGTTGTGCCTACGACCTTCATATCAAAGAAATCTTTTACCAGCACTATTTGTGTGTGTCCGCCCGAAACGGTGAGATTAAGAAAAGGAAACTTTGGCTGTGGGTCGTCTATGAAATGTGCCAAAACATGGGCTTCCATGTGGTGTACATCAATGAGTGGCACATCAAGACATAAAGCAAGTGATTTGGCAAAGGTAACGCCTACCAGTAGCGAACCCATGAGCCCCGGACCGGCAGTAACAGCAACACAGTCAATATCATTGAGCTTTTTTCCTGCCTTCTTTAAAGCAGTATCCACTACCGGCAATATGTGTTCCTGATGTGCACGTGAGGCCACTTCGGGTACAACGCCGCCGTATTGTTCGTGTATAGCTTGTGTGGCTATCAGATTGCTCAACATCTTTCCTGATTCGAATACAGCAGCTGAGGTATCATCACAAGAAGACTCAATGGCCAGTATGACCGGATTTTCTTTTAATTTCATTACACAAATTTATGGCAATATTGGGTTAGTTTTACTGAATGTTGCTATATTCAATTTTTATTTACATTAAAATACTACAATGTTAAAAAAACTCCTGATTTTGCCTGCATTTTTACTGTTTCTGACCATTTCTTCTGCAAAAATCTGGTATGTAGTACCCGGTACTTCCATTCCTGATCCAAAAACTGCAGCTGGTTTGGCTTCGAGTGGAGACACCATTGACATTGCCTATAGTGCAGTACCTTACCTGGCTTATGAAACCAAATGGCCACAACACAATCTATTGATAAGAGGAAGCGGAACATCAAGGCCCATACTCAAAGCAGAGACTTTTTCGGTAACTCAGAAAGCCATTTTTGTAATCCAGGGCAATGATGTTACGATCGAAAATATCGAATTCACCAATGCACGTGTACCGGACAAGAACGGTGCCGGCATCAGGTCGGAAGGTGTTAACCTCAATGTGCGCCACTGTACATTCCGCACCAACGAAACCGGCATACTGGCAGGTGACAAACCGGATTGCAAAATACTGGTTGAATACTGCGAATTTGACTCAAATGGTAATGGTGACGGATATTCTCATAATCTTTATATCAACCACATTGCAGAATTTACTTTTCGCTTCAATTATACCCACGACAGCAAAATCGGCCACCTCTTAAAAAGTCGTGCACACAAAACATACATCCTCTACAATAGATTTGACAGCCCAAAAAATGGAAATCCGAGCCGCGAAATTGATTTACCAAATGGCGGTCTGGCCATCTTCATCGGCAATATCATCCGACAAACCCAAAATGCCGAGAATTCGAATCTTGTAGGCTATGGTCTGGAAGGTCTTACCAATACAGCTCCGCATGACATTATTATGATAAACAATACCCTTATCAATGAAAAAGCAAACGGTTCATTTGTTCATGTACAAAATGGTACCAATCTGTTGAAAATGTGGAATAACATACTGGCTGGCGGAGGCAGCACCATCAATCAGAGTCCGACAATTCTTGATACCATGTCCAATTATTACACTCCGAACATATCAGATGCCAGTTTTGTAGATGAAAATAATCAAGACTACCATTTAACTACAGGTTCATGGGCTGCCAACCATGGGGCAGATCCGGGCTATTACCAAGATTATCAGTTGCTTGCATTGTATGAATATGATGAAGTTTTAGGGAAAATAGACCGGAAATTCATTGATAAAATAGACATAGGTGCATTTGAATCAGATATTTCGACCACAATACAAGAAACGAAACAGAGCCATTCCCTTAACATAAAAGGCAACTGCATAACCAATACAGGAATTGCAGGATTAGCAATGAAAATTTCGGCAGTTACAGGGTCGGATATATATTCCGGGCTAATAGGTGCCGGAGAACAAAAATGTTTTGAGAATCTTGTTCCCGGAATCTACATCATTACAGCCAGAACCAAAGACCGGCTGGTGGCTTCTAGAAAATTTTTAATAAACTAAACCAAATATGGAGCAGCAATATTATCATCTTGACAGTTTTGAATTATTTGGTAAAAAATTTTATAGAATAATCATACTTCCCGACGAAACTGTCTTCATCGAATTGAACAAAACCGTAAAAGGATGTGGAAGTAAACCCGACGGATTTTTTTGGAAGAAAGTAATGGAATACGGTGCCATAAAATGGGCAGTAGAAGAATTGGAAAATTTTGATTTTGATGCAGAAAAGGAAGCTGCTATAGTTTGTCACGAATCGAAGGACACCTTGCTGCAACTTTGCTCTAAGACATTTGAAATGCTTGAGAATCCGGCATTATTCAAAAGCATTATATCGGAAATACAAGCTATTTCACTCAGGTCTGATGAAGATGATCTGCTTGATTTTCAGGAATAAAGCTTTGTTCGTATCGTTTTTTGTAGTAATAATTGGCAAGTACGCCACCGATAATGAAGAGGATACCTACGATGGTAGAAATACCATACATTTCACCAAAAAATAAAATACCGAAACCCAGCGCATAAAGTACTCCAAGATAGTTCAGTATTGACACATCTGCCAATCTCTCTTCCTGCAGTGCCAGAGTAAGGCTTGTCTGACCAAGTTGGGTGAGGATACCGATGGCCAGAAGTATCAGCCATTGGTTGCCGGACGGCATTTGCCATTGAAACATTGCAGCTACCAGCCCAGCTACAACACCGAATAATTGAAAATGCAATACTACCACGATTGGGTCTTCTGATTCCTTCATACTGCGTACATAATTGTAGGCAAATGCAGATGCAACCGAAGAAATAAGCCCAATTGTAAGCATTTGGGTAGAAATAGTAAAGTCGAATCCTTTAATAATAAGAACGCCGGCAAATGAAACTGCGAAAAAAAGCCATTGGAGGGGTTTTACAGATTCTTTTACCAAAAAGATGCCAATGATACTCGTAAATACGGGAGAAATATATTGAATAGTGACTGCCGTACCAAGAGGAAGAGCTTTAATGGTGATAAAATAAGTAAACAAGGCAAGCGTACCAAAAAATCCTCGCAACAACAGTAGTTTCCGATTGTGGCCTAACCAAGAAACCTTCTTACGTGCTAGCAAACCAAAACAAAAAATGGCTGCCAGCAGACATCTGAAGAAAACGATTTCCATCGGAGGGATATCCGTTAACATTTTGATGAGCACGTTCATAACTGCAAAATAGAATGTACTTAGCAGCATTTGTTTAACACCGTAGGAAAGTTTCAAGCAGACAAATATTGAATTAATACGCAAAAGTATGTTGTATATTTGTCATTGTATAATGAAATGTCCTTTAACCATTAGAATTATTTGAAAGAGGCTACATGCAGCAAGGCACACCTAACATTATTTTTGAAGATAACCACATCATCATCGTTGATAAACCACACGGCTGGCTCGTGCATGGCGATAAGACAAATGATCAGACGATCGGTGATTGGCTCAAACAATACATCAAACAAAAGTACAACAAACCGGGCGACGTGTTTCTAGGTACAGTACACAGGCTAGATCGGCCGGTTGGCGGCTTAATGGTGTTTGCAAGGACATCAAAGAGTCTTGAACGGCTCAATAAATCATTTGCTGATAAACATGTTAAGAAATATTACCAGGCGCTCGTTCAAAATTGTCCTGAAAAGTTAAGTGCTTACCTTGTTCATTGGTTGAGGAAGGAAGAAGTCAGAAACTCGGTTGAGCTCAGGAATGATGCTGCAGGGCAGGAGTGGAAAAAAGCAGAAACCAACTATCAGGTTCTTGGTAAGTATAATCAATATTTTTTAATTGCATTAGAACCTATTACCGGTCGAAAGCATCAGCTACGTGCTCAGATGGCATCTATAGGCTCGCCCATAGTAGGTGATCTAAAGTACGGATCGAAAATCAGATGTTCGGATGGCAACATTGCCTTAAAGTGTACCGGTCTCGAGTTTATACATCCGGTAAAGAAGGAACGACTATGTTTCAAGCTGGATAAGCCGGATTGGAATATTTAGCATATTTAATGTACAATATTATTAATAACCTAAATGAATTTTAAAAAAAACTATAACCAAATAAACATTACTAGCTTTTAGGGTCGGTTTGTTTTAGAATATTTTAGAAAGAATAGCTATATTTTTTCATTTAACATCTTCAATTATTTTTCTGAATTAGTGGAATACCTGTATAGGTGTGGAGCTAGAATCAGAAGTATTATTGTATTATCATTAACAATTCTTTGCAGGATATTATTTTTTGTTTAGAATTTCTTGAGTAAATTTGCGTTTTAACTTTACATTATTATTTTTTAATTACTAAATCTGACAAAAATGAAATTTAAATCTTTAGTCATTGCAGGTATAGCACTGTTGTCATTATCAGTGACTGCTTGTAAGAGCAAACCAAAGTTGCTTACACCTGAAGAAGTAACAAAAATGGTTGACGAAAAAGTTGCCAAAGAAAAGGAAGTTTTGGGTCCGGAGCTCGATAAACTTTGTGAAGCTCAAACTCCACAGTACGTTAAGGAAGCTGTTGATAAACTTGTAGCAGATGCTGCAGCAGCACAAGCCACACCGGCACAATAATTTTTTAACAATTTTAAAAAAGACTTAAAATGAAGAAATACGGAATTATCGGTCTCTTTGCACTTGCAGTAGCTGGTTTTTTTACACTGACATCAGCAGACGAACCAATGAGTGAAGAGCAAAAACAACAGTTTGATCAAATCGATCAAATGGTTAAAGAACAAACGGATGCATTCAAGGCACAAAAAGATAAAGAATGCAGAGAAAATGCAATGAACCTTGCTAAACCTAAGGCTGATTCTATCATTGCTGCTACTGCTGCTGCTGCCGCAAAAGCTGCTGCAAAAACACCTGGAAAGGTTAGCAAACCGGCTGCTAAAAAGCCTGCTGCAAAACCAGCTGCACCTAAAAAAGAAACAGTGGGACAAGGCAAACCTAAACTCGGTGGACAGTCAAGCAGTACAACCGTAGGTCAGGGTAAACCAAAACTCGGTGGTGAACAACCTGCAGCAAAAGGTGCTGAAGGTAGTACCATCGGCCAAGGTAAACCAAAATTGGGCGGTAAGTAATTTTTCGCTTTGTGATATTACAAAAGGCAGGTTGATTAAGTTCAACCTGCTTTTTTTATTAATAGTATTCGGGTCTATTTTTTAGGATCCAATTTATTGAAATCATTTACCGAAAATATTATTGGGCCTTATTCTACCCTGAGATTTTGGGCTTTCAATACTTTACACAAAGATGGTACGAATGCTGTCCAGAGTTAAAATAGCATTACCATTTGTGTGGTAGGAAGTATTATTTTGCTAAACGCTAATGATCGGCTTGTCTGTATGGTTGTACATTTTTTATTAAGCATACAAAAGTTGGCTTGATGTGTATAAGCTAACTATGTTAATTTGTCAGGCAAAAAATTACCACAATGCAGTAAACTAAAAATGTCAATCAGTTAACCATCAGTATTGGATTTTCTAACTACATTATATGTATAATATCCATGGAAAGCTAAATAATGAGATGGGATTTAGCAAAAAAAAAATCGCCCCCATAATGGAGGCGACCTTTTTATAATAAGAAAAATCTTTTAATATTACTGCTTAGTACCGTTAAATTTACAAGCATTTGAAGGATTACCCTGGATAGAGTAATCAACCAAGATTGTAGGAGGAGTACCAGCTGTATAAGTACCTGTACCTTGGAAAGTGTAAGTTAAAGCACCAATAGTGATAGTCTGCGCAGGAATAGTAAGTGCTGTTTTGTTCACAGTACCTGTCAAAGTAATACCCTGGTTGTAAACATTTGAAATAATTACTTTATCAATTGCACTTGAAGAAGTAGTAATGTTGATAGTGTAGTTATCAGAACCAGTAGTGCATGTTTCGCTTCCTGTATAAGTACCGATAAATTTTGCTCTTTGTTCTACTGTACATTTGCCATTTGCATCTTGTTCGTATCCGACATTACACATACAATCACCTTCAAAGCAGTCACCGTTAGTACCGCAATCAACATCTTTACAAGGATCATCAGAACCACAAGAAGTAAATGTGACGGCCACAGAACCTAGAATAAAAGCAAGAAATAAAATTTGAATTTTTTTCATTTTTGATAAAATTTTGATTTTAAAAAATAATAGGGCAAAGGTAATAAATTAAATGTTGATTAAATACGTCTTAGTTTGAATTTTTATTATACTATTCGAAAAAAAGTTGTAATTTTGACGGTAATTCATAAAAAAGTAACAGTGATGAAAACAATCTTAACAACACTTTTATTATTTATTTTCTGCATTGCTTTACAAGCACAAGCTAATCCGGTATATTTACAGATTAATCCGACCATAAGTAAAGCACCATTAGCCATGATTAAAGGGCAGTATAGTGCCCCAAATGGTGTAAAATACAAGCTGAAACGACTTCAGTATTATATCTCGGGCGTCACTATTTTTCACGACGGCAATCAGGAAACAAAATGTGATCAAGTTTATCTACTTATCAATCCTGACCAGACTGATTATTATCTTGGTGACTACAATATTAATAATGTAGAAAGAATTGTGTTCAATATTGGTGTAGATTCTGTTCCCAATCATGGTGACCCAACTGCCTGGCCAGCTGGTCATGCTTTGGCTCCTCAAAATCCGTCAATGCATTGGGGGTGGGCTGCCGGTTACAGATTTGCTGCTATCGAAGGAAATTCTGATAGCGGCAATGGACAATTCGCCGATTTGTTCGAGTTCCATACCATCGGTGACGAATTATTAACCAAGGTAGAAGTAAATGCTTCAAGTGAAGATAATGCCGGTAAGAAATTGATTACATTATATGCCGATTATAATAAACTCTTTACTAATATCGACTTGTTTGGTGGTAAAATTCAGCATGGCAACCTGACACCTAATGACATCCTGATGGCCAACTTCAAGGATGTATATTATACATCACCAAGTGTAGCAACTAAAGATGTTAACAGTCACCTTATAGGTGTAAATGTTGTGTCACCTGCTTCAGGTCTGCATATTAATTATACGTCTGATATAAAAGGCATGAATTTCAGACTGATGAATACAAACGGTCAAGCTTTGGTTCAGCAAAATAATATTTCTGCTTCAGGTTCGATCTCATCTGATATAGAATTGCCGGCAGGTGTATATATCTATAATTTTTATACTGAAAATACTTCAATAGCTACAGGTAAAATTATAATTACCAAATAATATTATTAGGAATGAAGTCCGGATTTTATCTGATTTTCTGCAGTCTAATTTTTGTATGCTGCTCAAAAGACGAAAAAGCCGGACTTTATGATTTCATACAGGTTCCATTCGGATTTGACAAGCCAAAAATACCGGCCGATAATGAATTGACAGAAGATCGGATCAAACTCGGCAAACTGCTTTTTTACGACAAACTTATGTCGCGCGATACCAGCCTCTCTTGTGCGAGTTGCCATAAACCAGAGCTTGCATTCACCGACGGACTGCCCAAAAGTGTTGGTATTGACGGGAAATTTGTAATGCGTAATGCATCTACACTTACCAATGTAATATACAATCCATATTTGCTCTCAGAAGGAGGCGTACCCACACTCGAACAACAAATACTTGTGCCCATAATGGAGCACAATGAGTTTGATACCAATATTCTCATACTTGCCGAAAGACTTAATAACAGAAAGGATATTATTGATTTGTCGTTGAAGGCTTACGGCAGGCCACCCGACCCTTATGTGATAACTCGTGCCATAGCAGCATTTGAGCGAACCATAATAAGTGGCAACAGTCTTTTTGACAACTATCTCAGAAATTCAGAGCTATTTTCACCAAAACAATATTTGGGCTCGACATTATTTTTTTCAGAACGCACCAACTGTAGTAGTTGTCATAGCGGAGTGCTTTTTACTAATTTTCATTTTGAAAATAATGGACTGTATGTCAATTATGATGATGAAGGCAGAAAACGCCTTACCGGAAAGGATAAGGATGAAGCACTCTTCAAAGTACCAACACTCAGAAACATTTCAGTAACAGCACCTTACATGCACGACGGTTCTTTCCAAAACCTCAGGCAGGTAATAGAACACTACAACAAGGGTGGGGCAGGGCACCATAACCAAAGCAAGTTGGTAAAACCATTGCACCTGACGGAATACGAAAAAGAATGCTTAATCGAGTTTCTTAATACACTGACAGACACAGAATTTTTAAGTGATAAAAAATACAGATTGTAGCCAATAAATTTCTGCAAATACTAAGAAAGAATTACTTTTATAGCAACATTATAAATTAACACTTATGAAAAATCTCACACTTTTATTATTGGTATTAGCATTTGTATCTTGCAAGAAAGATGATGATGTGGTGCAGTACGACCCAACACCGTACACACTCGAATACGGTAACTTCCCTGCACCTAAGCTACCTGCAGACAATCCTTTGACTGTAGCCGGCGTTGAGCTTGGCAGAATGCTGTTTTATGAGCAAATGCTGAGCAAAGATGGTACGCAGTCTTGTGCCACTTGTCATAAAGCCGAAGATAACTTTAATGATATACGTCGCTTCAGTATTGGCGTAGATGGTGGTGAGGGCAGACGAAATGCCATGTCAGTAAGTAATCTTGCCTGGCACAATACCGGATTTTTTTGGGACGGCAGAGCTGCAACCCTACGTGAACAAGCATTGAAACCCATTCAAGACCCGGTAGAAATGAATGAAACACTTGTAAATGTAGTGACAAAACTCAAAAGCAGCAAAATGTATCAAGATCAGTTTACCAAAGCATTTAAAGATCCTGAAATCAATTCTGATAAAGTTGCTCTCGCTCTCGAACAATTTATGTTTACGATGGTGTCACACGATTCGAAATATGACAAATGGTTAAAAGGCACGGCACAGCTAACCGATTCGGAAGAAAGGGGCCGTGTGTTGTTCTTTACCGAGAAAGATCCTTTTAACAATATCAAAGGCGCAGAGTGCTTCCATTGCCACAACGGATTCGACTTTAGCAATCATTCTATTACCAACAATGGGCTTGATGCAGATGCTGATTTTAAGGATTTGGGGCGGTTCGAAGTGACAAAAAATGCTTCAGATAAGGCAAAATTCAAAACTCCGTCACTACGAAATATAGAACTAACACCACCATACATGCACGATGGTCGTTTTGTAACATTTGAAGAAGTAATCGAACATTACAATTCGGAAATCAAGCAATCTTCTACACTTGATCCACTGTTATATACCATACAAGCCGGGCTTGAACTTACTCCACAAGATAAGGCTGACCTGATAGCTTTCCTGAAAACACTTACAGATCAGAATTTTACCACAAATCCGAAGTTCCAGACGCCTTTTTAAACGACAAAAGCTGATTCAATTTTTAATATATTCGGTTGTGAGTTTATTCGAACGGAAAAGGTATTATTTAAAATATTTGTGAATGAATGCGAATCATCATTAATTTCATACCTTTGCAATTCAATAAAACCAGACAAAGGAAAATTCGCAAATGAATAAAGAGAAACTTAATAATGCCATTGGTTTCGGGCTCATATTTCTGATACTTTTTGCATGGATGCAATTCAACAAACCATCCAGAGAAAAACTTGAAGCTGAGAAAAGAACCAGAGACAGTATAGCACAATTACAGACACCCAAACCTGATACTCCTGCAAATGATAGCATTACGAACGCTCCGGGTTTAAGTACTTCCGGCACTGTACCTGATTCTGTAGCCACGCAACGACTGGGTGCTGTTCTAGGAAGTTTTGCCGGTGCAGGAACAGGTACAAATCAAACCATTACATTAGAAAATGATGTAATGAAGGTAGATTTTGCATCAAAAGGCGGTAGAATTACCAAAGTAGAGCTTAAGAAATATTTCAAAGTAGCGCATGATAGTATTACTAAAAAAGATGTAAAACTGCCATTATACTTGCTTGAAGATCCTAAGAACGTTTTCAATTACAAACTGCCTATAGCAGATGCTGCCAACAAAACTGTCAATACCACAGATCTTTATTTTCAGTCACAAATAAATGGTAAGAAAGTATCGTTCAAAGCCTATGCCGGTGACGGAAAATACATCGAACAACTCTATGAACTCAAGGACGGATCGTATGGATTGCAATATCAAATTAATACAATCGGACTGGGTTCTGTCTGGGACCAATCTCAAAACACTTTTAATCTCTACTGGGAAAACTGGCTCGACAAAATCGAGAAAAATTCTTCCTACGAGAGAAATTATTCAACCGTATATTTTAAACCTACAGACGAAAATCCGGATTATTGTAGCTGTACCAAATCTGCCACTGAAGAAGTAAAGCTTCCTGTCAAATGGGTAAGTCATTCCAATCAGTTCTTTAATTCGTCTCTTCTTGCAAAGAATTCCTTCAAATCGCTCACTGCCGAAACAGAAGTATTGCCGGAAAAGTCACCTGACCTGAAGCGAATAAAGTCCACCATTACGTTCGAAAATCCGAACCCTAACAGCCAGTCGTATGCCATGGATTTTTACATTGGGCCCAACGAGTTTAAGACACTGAAGGCGTATGGCAATAGTTTTGAAGATGTAATTTCCTTTGGTTCATCTATATTTGGTACTATAAACCGATGGGTTTTTCATCCATTGTTTATGCTGCTGATGAAAATACTTGGCAGTGCCGGACTTTCTATTCTTGCCTTGACATTGCTTGTAAAACTGGTCTTATTGCCACTTACCTATAAAATGATGTATTCGCAGGCTAAGATGGCATCTTTAAAGCCTTTCATCGCAAAAATAAAGGAAAAACATCCTGATGATACACAGACACAGCAAGTAGAAACCATGAGCTTGTACCGCGAGTATGGTGTGAATCCTCTGGGTGGTTGCCTGCCTTTAGTATTGCAAATGCCTATCTGGTTTGCATTATACAGATTCTTCCCGGCTGCTATTGAGTTTCGTCAGCAGAGTTTCCTTTGGGCAACGGATCTTTCTTCGTACGATTCGATTTATAATTTTTCGAAAGCCATTCCTATGTATGGCGACCATGTGAGCTTGTTTTCGCTGTTATGGATGGTCACTACTTTGGCTTATTCTTACTACACCATGAAAGACCAGGAAATGTCCGGCCAGCTTGGAGGGCAGAATGCACAAATGATGAAGGTGATGCAATACGCAATGCCGGTGGTGTTCGTGTTATTCTTCAATAATTTTGCAGCAGGTCTTACTTGTTATTTGGTATTCAGTAACCTTCTTAATATTTCACAGAATCTTGCTATTAAACGATTCTTTATTGACCATGATAAGATACGTGAGATGTTGGAAGTAAACAAATCAAAGCCCAAAAAACGTTCTGCATTCCAAGAAAGACTTGATATGGCAATGAAGGAACAACAAAAAAGACAGGCAGAAAAGAAACAAAATAAGTAATCATGAGACTTTATTACCTGTTACTTGGGAGTTTGATTTTGTTGTCTGCTTGTTGCAAAAAGAACACTGCGGATACTATAAATGGTTCAGGACAAATGGAGTTGCTTTTTGAAACATCTGAGTCACCTTACGTGGTAGCATTTATAAAAAGAACAGCATGCTTCGGTAAGTGCCCGGCTTATGAAGCCCGAATATACTCAGACGGCAAGGTAACTTACAGAGGACAGTCAAATGTTGAAATGTTGGGCAATTGGGAGGCGAAAATTGAATTGAAAAGACTAAATGATATTGTTAAGAAGGCTTTTGATATCAAATACTTTTTGCTTGAAGACCAATATCCTGACCCAAGTGTGCGGATAACAGATGTGCCAACTACCTTTACCGGTATCACTTGCAAAGGGCAGAAAAAAAATATTTCAAATAAATTTGAAGGCCCTGAGAAACTCAAGGTGTTCGAAGATGAAATGGATAAAGTGATTGCAAGTTTGAAATTTACTTCCGTTGACCCTGTTAAATAAATCAATACATGTCGGACGGCCAAAATTTATATGACAAAAGAGGTGTTTCTGCATCAAAAGATGAAGTACACAAAGCAATTGAAAATCTTGACAAAGGATTGTTTCCAAAGGCTTTTTGTAAAGTTTTGCCTGATATTACCGGTGGTGATCCTGAATACTGCAATATTATGCATGCCGATACAGCTGGTACTAAAACGAGCCTGGCTTATTTGTATTGGAAAGAAACTGATGACCTCAGTGTATGGTCGGATGTCGTAATTGATGCCATCGTTATGAATCTCGATGACATGGCTTGTGTCGGCTGCTTGGATAACATCATACTATCCAGCACAATTGGCAGGAATAAAAGACTCATACCTGCTGAAGTCTTAAGTAAATTGATCAATGGGACATCAGATTTTTTAAGTAAACTTGAAAGTTTTGGCATACATGTGACACTCGCAGGTGGCGAAACGGCAGACGTCGGCGATATTGTTCGCACGGTAGATGTAGGCTTTACAACATTTGCAAGAATGAAGCGCAATGATTTGGTAGTCAATAATATAAGGCCTGGAGACTATATTGTAGGTTTAGCATCAGATGGCAAAGCTTTATATGAATCATCCTATAACGGTGGAATGGGTTCTAACGGTCTTACTTCTGCACGTCATGATGTTTTTCATAAAAAGTATGCCCAGAAGTATCCTGAAATCTTTGACCCGAATTTGCCGGATGATGTTGTGTTTACAGGTTCAAAAAATGTTGATGACGTAATCGAAATAGCTGGAGAGAAAATGACGGTAGGCAAGTTAGTCTTGTCGCCTACACGTACCTATATGCCTGTATTGAAAGAAGTTTTATCAGCATACAAAGCCTCAATAAGTGGTATTATTCATTGTTCGGGTGGTGGACAGACGAAAGTCATCAAGTTTCTGGACAAGGTCAGAGTTGTTAAAGACAATTTGTTTGCATTGCCACCATTATTTAAGCTTATACAGGAAGAAAGTGGTACCTCATGGAAAGAAATGTACCAGGTATTCAATATGGGACATAGAATGGAACTATACGTGTCTTCCAAGGAAACTGCTGAAAGCATCATTGCTATTTCTAAGAAATATGCCATTGATGCACAGATCGTAGGTAGGGTAGAAGATGCTGAAAGACCGGAAGTAGTCATCAGGTCACCATTCGGTGAATTTTCTTACCTGAGCTGAGGCATTACCGGTATAATTTGAAGGTGTTATTGCCTTTAGCTGTTGTTTGACAGTATCCGACACCGGCAGTTGATCTATAAATCTGTTTACAGAATCCTTGTTAATGCCTTCGGCACCTCGGGTCAGGTCTTTGAGTTGCTCATAGGCATCTTCTATACCTTCACGCCTAAGGATAGTTTGGATTCCTTCTGCTACCACAGCCCAGTTATCTGTAAGGTCTTTTTCTATTTTAACGGTATTGAGCGTAAGCTTGTTAATGCCCTTATCCAAAGACTTGAAAGCAATGAGCATGTGTGCAAACGGAACACCAATGTTACGTAGTACTGTACTATCGGTAAGGTCACGTTGTAGTCTTGATATCGGGAGTTTCTCCGCGAAATGGTTTAGCAGGGCATTGGCAACGCCCAAATTTCCTTCTGCATTTTCGAAATCAATAGGGTTAACCTTATGTGGCATAGCAGATGATCCTACTTCACCGGATTTTACTTTTTGTTTGAAATAATCCAATGACACGTAAGTCCATACATCACGACAAAAGTCTATCAGTACTGTGTTTATCCTTGAACAAGCCTGACAAAGAGCTGCAAGATCGTCATAAGATTCTATTTGGGTTGTTACCGGGTTTCTTCTGAGCCCCAATACTTGTTCTACAAACTGATTTCCGAATGCTTCCCAATCAATATTCGGATAAGCAACCAGGTGGGCATTGAAATTGCCGGTTGCACCTCCGAATTTTGCAGTATTCGGTACTGCAATCAGTTGCTTCAGTTGATGTTCAAGTCTGTTGACAAAGACAAACATTTCTTTGCCTACCGTGGTCGGGCTTGCAGCCTGTCCGTGTGTACGTGCCAGCATGGGTAGGTCTCGGGCAGTATCGGCTATTGCATATATTTGTCTGATCAAATTGAGGATTTCAGGAATAACGACATCTGTCATTGCATTTTTTATCATCAATGGAAAAGCAGTGTTGTTTATGTCCTGAGAAGTAAGTCCGAAATGCACAAAAGGAAGTATGTCATGAAATCCGGCAGATTTCAATTTTTCCCTAATAAAATATTCAACTGCTTTTACGTCGTGATTGGTAATTTTCTCCGTTGCCTTTATAGATTCAGCATCTGCTTCGCAGAAATTTTCAATTATATCGTCCAGAAAATGATTGAGTTCCTTACTGCTGTTTAGTTTTACATCATTTTCATTCAGCAATATGCTGAGATATTTAACCTCGACAAAAACACGATAATAGATGAGTGCGTGTTCTGAAAAATATTTACGTAATACCTTAGTCGAATTGAAATATCTGCCATCAACCGGAGAAAGTGCTTGTAGCATATTAAAATTTTTTGCAAAGTTAGTGACAATTGATTAAAGTACGATTATAAAGCTTTTATTGAGCTAATCTATTGATGAAATGGTGAAAATGATAACTAATTGCAAGATAATCAACCCCATTTATCAAGTTGATTGAGTAGGGCTTTAAAATCTTTATGTAGAGGAGCCTCAAATCTCATTTTTTCCTTTGTTGTCGGATGTATTAATTCTAGTGCAAAGGCATGTAATGTTGTTCTAGACATGAGTGGTTTCTCCTCATCGAATTTTGAATAAGACATCCCTTTTTGCTTAATATCATATATGAAGAGTTTGTCGGAGTTGCCATAGACTGCATCAATAGCCAGTGGATGCCCAATCGATTTGAAGTGAACCCTTATCTGGTGCATTCGTCCGGTAAGGATGTCTGCTTCAGCAAGTGTATATTTTTTATAACGTTTTACCACCTGATAGAGAGTTTGAGATGGTTTGCCGTTAGGCGAAATAATCATAGTGCCTGCAGCAGAACGACTTTCACCGATTGGTTTGTCGATCCGCCCAACATCTTCACGTATATAACCTTCAGCAAGTGCCAAATATGTCTTGCGAATACTATGATCTTCAAAATCAGTTGAGAGTTTTCTATGTGTGTCAGGGTCACGAGCGAATATCATGATGCCAGAAGTTTCCTTATCAAGGCGGTGTAATACCATTGCCTCCGGAAAGTCTCGCCTGAGGTAAGCAAGAATGTTTGGCTTAGCGGCATCAAATCTGTCAGGGATAGATAAAAATCCGGCCGGTTTATTAACGATTATTATCCATTGGTCAGAAAAGATAACTTCTGGTTTGATGTTCATAGTTACAGCTTTCTGAACGTTTTTCGGTTCATGGCAAAGTAAGTCCAAAGAATGGAACCGTGGAATACACCGTCAGTATTCGGAGCATCGTCAAGCTTTATAGAATCTATTTTCTCATTGTATTGCATCCGTTTATAAAACAATGCCGGAATATTGAATATAAAGAAAACATAAGCTTTCAGAATTGCCAACGAATGGTTGATTTTTCCTGTTAGCAGACGGTATATAACAAAGAGAAGATCGGTCAGTACTCTGAATGGTAATACCCAAATGAGATTTAGTAAAAATTCATTTTTCGAAATGGTATAAAGGCTGTTTCTGAAATTAAGATAAGTCTTGTGACTCGAATCGTAGTTAAGGGTACCTCCACCAAGATGATATACAACGGCTTCAGGGTTAACCATCACTTTGTATCCTGCCTTGTGAAGTCTCCAGCAAAAGTCGATTTCTTCGAAATGAGCAAAGTAATCCTTATCGAATCCTCCCAATTTTCGGAATAAGTCAGCATTTACAAGCATACAGGCACCACTTGCCCAGAAGATTTCACGTTTGTTATTGTATTGGCCTTCATCTTTTTCTATCGTAAGAAACATTCGACCGCGACAAAACGGATAAAAAAGAGCATCTACAAATCCACCCGAAGCACCAGCATATTCAAATGATGTTTTGTCTTTGTAGGACAATATTTTAGGTTGTACTGCTGCTACTTCTGGGTCTGCTGTGAGTTCCATCATCTTATCTAGCCAAAAGGGTGTTGTCTCAACATCCGAATTCAGCAAAACAAAGTATTCTTCATTTAATTGTTGAAGTGCCCTATTATAACCCTCTGCAAATCCGTAGTTTTGAGGTAATGAGATGATAGCTACATCAGGATAATTCTCTTGTACCCAACTGATAGATTTATCTGTAGAGGCGTTATCTGCTACATAAATCTGATGATTTGGTGTACATTCTACCACTGATGGCAAAAATGTTTTAAGGTGCTCAATGCCATTATAGTTAAGTATGACAACAGCTACTGATTTACTTGAATTTTTCCTTTGTGCCAGTTGTGCTTCGTATTCTCCAAGGCTTTGTCTTGCATGTTCTTCATCCTTGATAAGCTGTGTCCTCAATGCGTCAAGTGTGTCAAAAGCTATATCGTCACGGAGAAACTCAATAACATCAATTGCCAGAATGGCACCATATATTGAACTACTGAAGTCAAAAATATTTACTTCAATGGTAAGTTTATCATCATCTTTTACGACAGGTCTATTGCCGATATACAACATACCCTGGTATTTCTCATTGTCGTATGTGACATAAACGGAGTAAATACCATTGGGTAGTATGAGTTTATTTTTGTCGTCTATTTCAATATTGGCGGTAGGAAAACCTATTGACTGTCCTATTTTATTACCACCTATAACCTTGCCTGCTATCAGATAAGGGTGCCCCAGCAGATTATTGGCAGCGGGTAGATTGCATTTGAGTAATTCATTTCTAATTTTTGATGAGCTGACCACCACTGCGTCCACATCGGTTTTGGGTATTTCTACCACTTGATATTGGAATCTTTTGCTATGCCAGTGCAGATAATCAATATTGCCAAGGCGGTTCTGACCAAATCGATGATCATAACCGATGACAATGTATTTGGGCTTGAATTTTCTCATCAAGAATGACTCGATGTACTCATCAGGGTGCATTTGTGACATTTCAACAGTGAATGACACAATCACAAGATTATCAAGACCAGTACTGCTAAGCAAGTGTATTTTTTCGAGAGTGGTACTAAGTATTTTTACAGGATCATCTTGAGGAAAAACAATTTGTCTTGGGTGAGGGTGAAAGGTAATAAGCACACTTTCTCCTTCTGTTTGCTTCGCAATGTGGACTACTTTATCAATAATCTTTCGGTGCCCTTCATGAACACCGTCAAAAGAGCCAATGGTAATAACCGCATTTTTGAAATCCGGCAAATAATCAGTATCTGTAAAAACATTCATACGAGTGCAAAAGTAACAATTTCTTTTAATTAAAATATTAAGCTCACAATATCTTGAAATTTCTGTCTTTATTTTGTCTTAATAAAACTTAAAGTGTCTAATTTTGTTGTTGTTAAAAAAAAATAAGCGGAATGGATAGAGACAGTGTACTCAAGGCACTTCAAAAAATTAAAGACCCATTGACCGGTAATGATATTGTTTCTGCCGGTTTGATAGAACAGTTGGATATAAGTGGCAATCAAGTGAATATTATACTTGCATTATCAAGTATGAATATTCAAAATAAATCTGAACTTAATTTTGCATGCATCAGTCACATACAGGACGAATACCCGATGGCTGTAGTGAATGTGCACGTTAAATCAAAACTGCCGGATGCTCAGCAAAGCAATAATCCACTTCCTAATATTAAAAATATTATTGCAGTAGGCAGCGGCAAAGGAGGTGTAGGGAAATCAACCGTAGCCGTTAACCTTGCTTTAGGATTAAAGGCATTAGGTGCAAAGGTTGGCCTACTCGATGCAGATCTTTACGGGCCATCCATGCCCACCATGCTCGGCCTCCGGGGCAAACGTCCGGAAGTACAGGATGTGTATGGCCAACCAAAAATTATTCCATTACAAGCCTACGGTATGCCTGTTATATCCATAGGATTTTTAGTAGAACCCGAGCAAGCAGTTGTTCTTCGAGGACCACGATTGGCAGGTATCATCAAACAATTTTTTATGGATTGTATCTGGCCTGAGCTCGATTATCTTATCGTTGATCTGCCCCCGGGAACAGGAGATGTACAGCTGACACTCGTTCAGACGGTACCTGTTACTGGTGCTGTATTGGTAACTACCCCACAAGAAGTAGCATTGGCAGATGCCATCAAGGCCATGAATATGTTTAAGATGTCCAATGTAAATGTTCCAATTCTTGGAGTTGTTGAGAATATGAGTTGGTTTACGCCGGCCGAGTTACCTCAAAATAAATATTATATTTTTGGTCAGGGTGGTGGTCAAAAACTTGCACAGGAAGCTGAAACAATATTATTGGGTCAGGTACCTTTGGTGCAATCGATTCGCGAAAGTGGAGATAATGGAAACCCATCTGTTATGCAAAACGATGTAATAGCCGAAAACTATAAGGAGATAGCAAGCAAAACCATCGCACAGGTTAAGTACAGAAACGAACACATGGCTCCTACAAGCAGAATCAATATTTCTAACTAGACGTACTTTTTTGTAAATAATTTGAAATTAAATATGACCCAAACTGAAAATACTGAGTTGCTGCAAATGGTAGAAGATGCTCTTGATGTCATAAGGCCTCACTTGTTGGTAGATGGTGGAAATGTGGAGGTAATTGAGCTGACACCTGATGGCGTACTCAAATTGAAATGGCTCGGCAATTGCGAATCATGCAGTATGTCACTATTTACTATGAAAGCCGGCATCGAGCAAGCCATTATCGGCAAGGTGCCATTTGTAAAAACTGTAGAAGCCATCAACGGATTAAACCAGTAATCAATGACTAGAAGTGAACTTGTAGAACAAATCAAAGCCAGAAAATCATTTTTGTGTGTCGGGCTTGATACAGATATGTCTAAAATACCTGCAATACTAAATGGTGGTGATGACCCTGCCTTTGAATTCAACAAGAAAATTATTGATGCAACACAAGATTTTTGCGTTGCTTATAAGCTTAATACAGCCTTCTATGAAGCAAACGCATCCGCCGGTTGGGAAAGTCTAAAAAAAACAATTGAATACATTCCGGCATCTCATTTTGTGATTGCAGATGCCAAACGAGGCGATATTGGCAACACTTCTACTATGTATGCTAACGCATTTTTTGAAAATCTACATGCCGATGCCGTTACCGTTGCCCCATATATGGGCGAAGACAGTGTCAGACCATTTCTTCAATTCAACGGCAAATGGACTATTCTACTCGCACTTACATCGAATGAAGGAAGCCGCGATTTTCAGTATTTTGAAATCAATGATGATTTACCGTTATATAAAAAAGTAATTCTTAAATCCCAAGATTGGGGTACAACCGAAAACCTTATGTACGTAGTAGGTGCTACACGGATTGAGCAACTTACTGAAATCCGACATATAGCACCTGAGCATTTTTTACTGATACCGGGTGTAGGTGCACAAGGTGGTTCACTCAAAGAAGTAGCCGAAAAAACACTGATTAAGGACTATGGGATATTGATTAATTCGAGTCGTGAAATCATTTACGCATCATCTGGTGAAGATTTTGCCGAAAAGGCTGCCGAGAAAGCGCAGGCACTCCAGCAAGAAATGCTTCGTTACTTCTAGTTTTTTACTTAACTAAGCCTTATCTTACGTATTGACTTTTTCTTGAAATACTTCTTGATAATTATCTGATAATCTGTATGATAAGATACAGTTTTAATTTGATCAATGATGGCCTCCGGCAATAGATTTTCTTCATTTGACACAACACAATAACCTTTATAAATGCCATTTTCGATATAGAAGACTGTCATTTCATCATACGACGGTGCTTCATCTACTAAAAACCAACTTCCTTCGAGTTTCTGACCTATTCGCAGTGCAGCAGCATGTAGTCTTTTTTGATGTGCTTCTTTTTCTTCTTTTCCGCAACAGACACCGGCACAAAGATCAATCATACTGTCAAAACAAGCTTGGCTTAGAATATTACCCATTGATACATCCGGACATAGACCGAACTCTCTAATCAAATTGTTGAGTGTTTTGGTGGCAAGCCGAATGGTTCTGAAAGAATGAAGATAATCTGGGTCAGACTCGTCTGATTTTTTTTCTATTGAAAAATATGCTCCAATCTCAGGTTTGTACCTCATATAGACACCGATATTCTTAGTGTCAATCCGGGAGGCTTTATTCAGATAAGGTTGATATTTCTTGATTTCAAATGATTCGGTAAGGTAAGCAGCCAGTTCAGAACGAGTTTCTATGAATGAAATATCTGCTACTGTGTTCTGCATTTTATTACCCTTGTTGTCAATGCTTTTAAAATGTTCCCAGATACGCTTTCTGATATTTAGAGCTTTACCAATGTATGCGATTTCGCCATATTTGTCATAGCAATAATACACACCACAAACTTCCGGCAATGAATTGATTTTATCCGCCGGTAATTCGGCAGGCAATAACGATTCCTGATGGAGGTCACGTACAAGCCGGTAAATTTCATTTGATGTTGATTGTGATTCAAGAATGTAGCTCAGTAGTGTACTTGTAGCTTGTGCATCATCTAATGCTCTGTGCCTTCTTTCAGCAGGAATATTAAAATACCGAATTAAATTACCAAGAGAATACGATTTGAGACCGGGAAATGCTTTGCGACTCATGACTACAGTACAAATTTTCTTTTTGCTAAAACTGTACCCGAGCCTGCGGAATTCCTCCTGAATGAATCCATAATCAAATCGGACATTGTGCGCTACAAATATTGTATCTTCCGTTAATTCAACGATTTTTTTAGCTATTTCATAAAATCTCGGGGCATCTTCGACCATTTCATTATCGATACCTGTAAGCTGGGTAATATAAGGCGGTATCCCCATTTCAGGATTAACCAATGATTCGAATGAATCAAAGATTGTATTTCCGTCAGTTATGACAATGCCAATTTCTGTAATTCGATCGCGGTCGGCACGTCCTCCGGTAGTTTCGATGTCAATAACTGCGAATCTTAAATTTTTTTTCATTTCTTTGCTACGACAAATCTAAAGTTATTTATGTTGAAATTTGTTCATTTTTTTCTATTGTTGGCGATTTTTGCCTGCAAATCTTCTTCAGAAGCACAGAGTCAATCAAAACCTGCAACTGTAGAAAGAGTTATTCAACCGGGTGCATACATGACTGCCGAATATTTTCATTTGTTCGATAAAAAAAATGTTGCGCTTGTCATTAATCAGACTTCGACAATAGGAAACTCAAGTTTGGCTGATACTTTAATGTCAGCAGGTATTAAAGTAAGGAAGATTTTTGCTCCCGAACACGGATTCAGAGGAAAGGCAGATGCCGGTGCACATATATCAAATGAAACGGATCTTCAAACCGGGATTCCTGTTGTTTCTCTTTACGGTTCAAAGAAAAAGCCAACACCCGATGATTTAAGTGGTATTGATGTGCTTGTGTTTGACATACAAGATGTTGGCGTAAGGTTCTATACATATATTTCTACGCTGCATTATGTAATGGAAGCTTGTGCTGAGCAAAACATAAAGCTAATAGTGCTTGACAGGCCTAACCCACTTGGTTTCTACATTGACGGCCCCGTATTGGATAAAAAATTTACGTCATTTGTCGGTATGCATAGTGTGCCGGTAGTATATGGCATGACAATCGGTGAATATGCCGCAATGATAAAAGGTGAAAACTGGATTAAAAAATCAGAGGATTTAGATCTTCTTGTTGTAAGATGCAAAGATTATGATCATACTTCTCATTACGATATTCCTGTGGCACCGTCACCCAACCTGCGTACTACACGGAGTATTTTGCTTTACCCGAGTCTTTGTTTTTTTGAAGGGACCATCGTGAGCGTAGGCCGGGGTACGGATTATCCTTTTGAAGTATTCGGTTATCCGGGCGGAAATGGTGATTTTTCTTTCACACCAAGACCCTCTGAAGGTGCAAGTGATCCTTTGTATAATGGCAAACGGTGTGTCGGTTATAGTTTACATAATATATCTTTGGATAAGCTGTATCATACCAAACAGATAAATCTGCAACATCTAATAAAAATGTACAATAGCTATAAAGGCAAGGATTTTTTTCTTGCCAACCATTTCTTCGACAAACTTGCAGGTACAGACCAGTTAAAAGAACAGATACTATCAGGAATGCAAGAATCAAAGATTAGGGAAAGTTGGCAGCCGGAAATTGAAAAATTCAGAAAAATTCGCAAAAAATATTTGTTGTACAAAGATTTTGAGTAACTGACTATCAGAACGAAAGTTTCATTTGTGCCCTGAGCTCTGTTTTTGTATTTCCATTGATCTGTTCGAGCCCCGAACCAATAGTTTTCTGGTTGGCAAGGATAGTTTGTGCAATACCTGCCTCTAGCATGATATTCCTTGCTATTTTGCTTCTTACATTCAGATACCAGCGGGTACCTTTGTAGTAATAGGGCGGAATCGAAAAACTATACAGAAGGTCATTTTCGAAAGCATAAATACGACTACTGTAATCTTTGGTGTCAAAATAAGCTAAACGTGCCGTAAAACTCACAGGTATCTGGATGGGTTTGTACAACACATCCTGAAAAACCATGAAGCCGTTAGATTTTTGGCCGGAAGCATCTTGGTAAAAAACCCATTCAAAACGATTTCGTAGTTCTAGGTTTTTGTTGAGTTTGTGTGCCAGGTGAACTCTTATCTGTTGTTTATTTTGTTCGCCTACTTTTTTAAGAAGTTCCGAATCCGAAATATTTTGTGCTTTGGTTTCATTCTTGTATTGTATATAAATATCAAACTTGCGCTTGATAGAATACTGTATTTTGGCGAGATATTCGCGCCCCACAGAAGGTGATGCAACATTAAACCTCAGCCAAGGATTTTTCCAGACATCAAAATATGCATCTATTGTCCATCCGCGTGCCGGGTAAAATTTTGCCCCAAGGTAAAATCCATTTTCGTTTGAGCCGGTGCTGCCTTCGGCAAATACTCTCGGATTCAAAGATTGGTAATCGACGGGTAGATATCGATGAAACAAAGCAAGATCCACCCGGCGGTCGAGAGTAATCAATACACCATTGACAGTAGCTAAAGCTCCGTTGTCAGATCGTGCCGTTTCTCCAAAAAAATAAAAATTTCGGTATATATAAGCATAATCAAAGCTGATGTTGGATAACGATTTTCCTGAAAAGGCAAAGAGATTATCCAATCTTTTTTGAGGAATATACACTTTGTTAAATTCAGTATAAAGTCCATTTAATGAAATGCTTAGATTGTGGTAATTATACTTTAGGTTTAATCCGGCATCAGTTGATTTTATTGCATTCTTATCATCGATTTCGGCTTGAGTTCGGTGAAAGCCGGAGGCCTGCAATGAAGTAAATCCAAAATCATAATCAATGAGTGAATCTGGTTCGCCGAGGTTTGCATCAACATTTCTGTGCGAAGCAAAGGCAGTACACTCGAATCGTTTGCTCAGCTGTACAGTAGCCGCTATTCCTCGGAAGAAATTGTTTTCAAGTGTAGATGTGTATGGTAACAGTACAGGGCCACCTTTTTTGATGAGTGTAGCGAACGAACTTTTCCCATATCCAAAGCCATAATTGGTTATAAGACCTTGACCCAAAGATATAGCATAATCTCCAAGTGCGATGGCTTTTAGTCGTGGTGAATAGTTCTTGAGAAAAGCATGGAAGCTGTAAAAATCGAAACCGGTTTTTTTGTTTGAACCTTGGAAGAATTCTTCACCCGGATCTTTTTCAGCTGTAAAACCGTAAGATAGTTTATTAGAATATTGATGACGGTAACGAAGGAAGAGTTTATAACGATCACCCAAATAATAGGAGGAGCCGGAGATTTTTCGTTCTTCAGAATATCCGACCTGTTCTTCTGCCAAAGTTTCCCATTTTACAAATACTGTATTTTGACCTTTTAGCAACATTTCCGGAATTGGCACATTGAATCTTGATGCTTTTTCACCTATGGTGATGAAAGGTATCATTTTGCGTATATCATCTACACCAAGTGTCGGAACAGCTTGTAACTCATAAACCGATATAAAATCGCCTTCTTCTGACCTGTAAGTCAAAATATCCTGAAGAATATTGTCAGGTATAAAAAATAGTTGCTGCAATTCTTCAAATCCGGCTTTGTTGATGTTAATCGGGTGATTTTTTAATTCATTTAACTGGTCGTACAACATCACCGGGTCAACATTCAGTTCATCGTTGTCAGATAAAAAGTCTTCAATGATAGCATTTATAAAGTCATTTTCAGAAATAGTTTCAACTGTCTGGCCACAGGCAGAGTCAGGTAGCAAAAACAAACAAAAAAGTGCAAAAAAAATTTGCTTCATAAAAGCAGAAAAATATTTGTTATTCATATATTGATGAAAGATAAAGCAAAAATAATTCAATTTCACAATTATAAAAATAAAAAAATTATAGTCAAAACATAAGAATAAATTAATTTTGCAGCGCATTTCACCCAATAAAATAACAACAAACAAATGAGTCAATCACGTTTTAATGCTATTGATGCCATTATGCATCGTACCGAATTCGATACTGAATATGTTTCATTTCCATCAGAAAACATATCTTCATTCTTCGGCAGCAATGTATTCAATGACGAATCGATGAAAAGCTACCTTGCTGAAGATGCCTATCTCAATGTAAAGGCAACCATCCAGTCTGGTGGAAAGTTAAGCATGGAGCTGGCAGATATAGTAGCAGATGCCATGAAGAAATGGGCAATGGATAAAGGTGCTACACATTACGCACACTGGTTTCAACCCTGGACCGGCCGTACAGCCGAAAAGCACGATTCATTCTTCACGCTTGAAGGCCAGAATGCTATTGAGAAATTTGAAGGGAAAGAACTTGCTCAGCAAGAACCCGACGGATCAAGTTTTCCTGGCGGTGGTCTCCGTTCAACCTTCGAGGCACGTGGTTATACTGCTTGGGATCCATCATCACCTGCTTTTATTATTGAAATAGGGGATGGAAAGACACTATGCATACCTACAATACTTGTAACCTACGGTGGCGAAGCACTCGATTTTAAATTGCCCTTACTGCGTTCATTAACTGCACTTGAAGAAGCAGCATTACCGGTAGCCAAATGGTTCGAGCCGGATGCTACGAAAATTATCACCACCTTAGGCTGGGAACAGGAATATTTCCTGATAGATGAAGCACTTTTTAATGCAAGGCCCGACCTGATGATGACAGGCCGTACCATTATTGGCAAACATTCACCTAGAGGGCAACAGCTCGAAGATCATTATTTTGGTTCTATACCAGATAGAGTATTTAACTATATGCGTGATCTCGAAACAGAATGCCACAAACTCGGCATACCCGTTCGCACACGACATAACGAAGTAGCACCTGCACAATACGAACTAGCACCCATGTACGAAGAGGCCAATATTGCTGTTGACCATAATCAGTTGTTGATGGATGTGATGGAACGTGTGGCCAAAAGGCACAAACTCAAGGTTTTGTTTCATGAAAAACCTTTTGCAGGTGTGAATGGTAGCGGAAAACACAACAATTGGTCACTAGCTACTAATACAGGTAAAGTCCTATTGGCGCCTGGCTCTAATCCGGCTAAAAATCTTAGCTTTCTGACCTTTTTCATTAATACAATCATGGCAGTAAGTGAGCATGCCGACCTACTGCGTGCTTCCATCGCTTCTATCAGTAACGACCACAGGCTTGGTGCCAATGAAGCTCCACCTGCAATAGTATCAGTATTCATAGGTCACGGACTTACAGAAGTGTTAGACGAAATAGAGTCTGGCAAAGCATCAAAGTCTGAGGTAAAGAAGGTGATGGACCTGATTTCAAAAATACCAAACCTCATTCAGGATAATACAGACAGAAACCGTACTTCGCCTTTCGCATTTACAGGTAATAAATTCGAAATAAGAATGGCAGGTTCAAGTGCTAATTGTGCTGCACCAATCACCGCACTCAGTACGATGATGGCCAATCAGTTAACAAAGTTTAGGGCAGAAGTTGAAGCTGATGTTAAAAAAACAGGCGATCGCGAGCAGTCCATATTCAAGATATTACAGAGTTATGTTAAAAAGTCGAAGAAAATCAGGTTTGAAGGTGATAATTACAGTGATGACTGGAAAAAAGAAGCTGCTAAACGAGGTTTAAATAACCTGGCTAGCAGTCCGGATGCACTCGGCGCTTATATTTCGAAATCAACAATCGATCTTTGTAAAAAAACAGGGGTGTTCTCAGAAAAAGAACTCCATGCACATTATGAAGCCATGATTGACGGCTACAATCACAAAATGATGATTGAATCAAGAACCTTGGAAGAACTATGCCTTAATTATGTAATGCCGGCAGCATCAGAATTCCAGACTAATCTACTTAATAATCTACAAGGTTTGAAAAATATTGGTCAGGATGCGAAGAAGGTGGCCTCTTATCAGGTAGAAATGGTAGAACGCATCAGTACACTCATGAATAAACTACACGCCACCGGTAAAAAGATGTCAAAAGCTCGTGAGCAGGTATTGAAATATACAGCAAGCCCGGAGAGGGCAGAGGCGTTCTGCCAAAAAGTCAAACCTCTCATGGATGAAATCAGAGAATACTGTGATGATCTCGAGTTAATTGTAGATGACAGAATATGGCCGTTGATTAAATACCGCGAATTGTTGTTTATGAGATAATTTTTCAAGAAACATAATTCAACCAACTAAAGGCATTTTGAGCAATCAGGATGCCTTTTTTGTTAAAATTCGTTAAAATTTTATAAAAATAATTGGAAATAAGTCGTAAAAGATTAAAATTATTATTCACAAATATCAAAGTATATTGAAATATATCAATTTATATATGATTGATAATCATTAGTATAGTAAATATTAATTGACTAATATAATATAATTTATTTTCACAATAGTATGTTTTTGTTTTTGTTTTGCCTAAAAAGAAGGTGAATATTTGTATCATAATTACTGAGTTAACGAACTCGGACACGAATTCAGAAATTTTTCATGGGAAATATAATGTGTGGCGGTGGGTCGCCACTTGCATAAAGAAGCGACTCACCTGTTCCAATTTTCTGGATTCCAATTAACTTCGGATATGTTCATGGGATTATATGATGTGTGGCGGTGAGTCGCCACTTCAAAAGAAGCGACTCACCAAACACTTTTTTCTGATCTCATCTTAAATAAGGATATGTTCATGGGATTATAATTTGTTGTTAAGTGCCGCTATCACGCGGCACTTTTTTAAAAGCCTCCTCTACACAGGAGCACATTGACTTCGGATATGTTCATGGGATTATATTTTTTCAAAGAGCCGCTTATCATGCGGCTTTTTTTTTAATTTTAATATATTCGAGTAACAATTACTTTTAGAACATATACTCTACACAATCATCTATTTAAAGATATAATGGATATTACTTCCAATAAAACATTTACATACAAAGAATTATACAGGTTTACGAATCGAGTTTTTCTTGGGTTAGGACAGATCATTCTTCAGAAAAACGCATTTGCCGGACTCTTAATATTGTTGGCATTTTTAGTTTCTGATATTACTATAGGTTTGGCTGTTTTGGTGGCGACCGTAGTTGGCACACTCATCGCCCGATTGCTTAATTTTAGAAACGCTCATACCGATAATGGTTTGTATGGTTTCAATGCAGCACTTGTGGGTGCCGCAATGTTTTACTTTTTTCAACCCAACCTTTTACTATGGATTTGGATGCCCTTTTTTTCCGGCATTGCTACACTGGTATATCATTTTTTCCTTACAAGAGATATTCCGGTTTATACTTTACCATTTATTGTAATCATCTGGGTAATACTTCGGTTTACACCTGTAGGGCTTTTATCTGAACAACATGACTCCATCTCTTCAGCTGCCATTATGGATTACTATTACATTATTCGCGGATTTGGTCAGATAGTTTTTCAGAGTGAAATTTTATCAGGCTTATTGATTTTTCTTGCACTCGTGGTCGGTTCTCGTTGGGCAGCATTATACACATTGTGCGCTTGTATTTTATCAGGTTTTGTTGCCTTATCGCTTGGAATAGAATCCGATTTAACCAACAATGGCTTGTTTGCTTTTAATCCGATATTGTGTGCTGTTGTATTTGCCGGACCTGGCCTCAAGAATGCTGTCAATGTAGGAATTGCTGTTGTACTCTCAATGGTGTTGAGTGCAATGATGATCAAGGCAGGATATGTCCAACTTACATTTCCTTTTGTGGCTTCATGCTGGATCACTGGTGTGCTAAAGCGTTGAACATTTTACTTGTTCAATCTCATCCTTAATTCGTCGTATAACTGTTTATTACTGTTAGTTTTGGCAGAATAATATATTTTTCTACCATCCTCGGTAGTGATGAGTAACAGAGGATGTTGGTCAGAATTGATTATGAGTTTAACCGTTTCGTCTGATTGTGTTTTAAAAAGTCCTTTCTTGATTGTTTCTAATGCAAAGCCATTCATTTTAATACTTATATCAGGTAAAGAATCTACAAGTGAAATGGATTTTATCTCCCGGATATTAATTTTTTCACCATATTCACCTGTAATGTTTATGATGTTGTTGTCTGTAATAATTTTATTTTCACGCATACTACTATAAAACATAATACCGATTAATAGTAGTATGATACAGAGTAACGAAAATATTGCCCAAAATTTGGCCTTCTCTTTTTTACCAATCTGAATAGTATGTACTTTGCTTCGCCACAGAAAATACATGTAGGCAAGAATGGGGTATGTGCCAAGAAATATACCACTCAAATTCTTACTCACAAAATAATACAAAAGTAGCCCAAGTATCAGAATTGAACCGGAAAGAAAGTAATGGAAATGTCGAAAATACTTAATATATGGCTTGATGTCAATAGTACGGCGTTCACTTTCAGATAGTGAATTATAACCAGATACCAAATATTTTGCATTTGATTCAGTAACCGTCAACCCAACACCCAGAAAAATCAGGCTCAGGAGAAAAAAAGCAAGTACCATGGTTGAAAATTACTCAATAAAACCATTAGCCCTCATCCAGTCATCGTTGTATATTTTTCCTACATAACGCGAGCCATGATCATGGAATATTACAACAACCACATCATCTTTGCTGAAATTTTCCTTTAATTGCAATACACCTGCCATAGCTGAGCCAGCTGAATATCCGAGTAACAGACCTTCTTCACGAGCAAGACGTCTTGCCATTAGAGCACCATCCTTGTCCGTTACCTTTTCGAAAGCGTCAATCAGGTCAAAGTCAACATTTTTAGGCAGTATATCTTCACCGATACCTTCCGTAATGTAAGAGTGGATTTCATTTGGGTCGAAAATGCCTGTTTCTTTGTATTTCTTAAATACAGAGCCGTAGGTGTCTATGCCCCAGACTTTGATGTTCGGATTCCTTTCTTTGAGGTATCTGGCTGTACCACTGACAGTACCTCCCGTACCAACACCTACTACAAGATGTGTTATCTTGCCATCTGTTTGTTCCCATATTTCAGGTCCTGTTGACAGATAATGTGCTTCGCGGTTCGAGAGATTGTCGTATTGATTTGCCCAAAACGAATTGGGCGTTTCTTCACTTAGTTTTTTTGCTACAGAATAGTACGACCTTGGGTCATCAGGTTCTACTGCAGTAGGACACACTATGACTTCGGCACCTAATGCTCTTAGTACATCAAATTTTTCCTTTGACTGTTTGTCACTTGTAGTGAAAATGGTTTTATAACCACGTACACAAGCCACCAATGCGATACCCATACCTGTATTGCCAGAGGTACACTCAATGATGGTACCACCGGGTTTGAGCAATCCTTTTGCTTCTGCGTCATCAATCATTTTTACAGCCATTCGATCTTTAATTGAATGACCCGGGTTAAATGTTTCGATTTTGCCCAATACCAAAGCAGGTATATCAGCAGTTATTTTATTGATTTTTACCAACGGTGTATTGCCGATGGTTTCCAGGATGTTGTTACAATATTTCAAAATCTGTTATTTTATGTATTTTAATGTTGAAAAAAATCTTTCGTCTATTACGCCCAACAAATTGGCTACAGGCGTAGATACTATTGCTAACACTTCATTTCCATAAACACGTTCAGGAAGTCGGCCAATACATTTTACATAAACTTTTCTATTATTCATTGGATTGGTGATTAATATAACTGAACCGATTTTGGCGGTTCGGTGCAGAATATAACTGTCGGATGATGTGTTTGCAATCCCTTTTGGCCAGACTGTAACTCCTTTTTGTGTTTTTATCTTTTTATCCTTTGAATCTGTGATGAATTTCGCTTCCATTTCATCAGAAACCTTCCACAACGGATGCTTTTTGAAATGCTGTAGGCTGTCGGGTACTCCTTTGGTTGATAACCATGCCACTTGTAATACCTGACCTAGTTGAACTTCCTCTTTCCAGTATTTATTGCGCTTCTTGAGCGTGTCCACAGGCATCTTGAAATACGACTTTGCAATCTTAAACATCGTGTCACCAGTCTTTACTCTGTAATACACAGGAGCATACTTCCAACGGAGGAATCCTTTTTGCTTAAAACGCTTAATGGAAGCATTGGGTATGGGTACTTTTATTTGGTCGCCGATCTTCACTTCATTCAGATTGAGATCAGGGTTAAAATATGCAAGTTCATCTACCTGCAGTCCATAATGGCGTGCCAGACCGAACAAGGTCTGTTTTTTAGACATTGTATGCCGGATAATTTTCTCCGGAAATTCGTCAAGTGAGATGAAAAGCGAATCATGTGGCAATAAATAACGGGTACTGTCACCTGTAGTTTGGGCAGATATTTTACACAATACTACAAAACATATAATAAAGCTATGTATAATTCTGTTCATGAGTGATAACTTTGCAGGCACAAATGTAATCAATTGTATAAATTACACATAATCAATCGTTCAAATATTATAGATTACTAAGATGTCAAACCAAAAATTAAAAAAAATAGGTATCATTCCGGCACGCTATGCTTCTACGCGTTTTCCGGGTAAACCTTTGGTTCAGATCCATGGCAAGTCAATGATTCAGAGAGTTTACGAACAGGCCATTAAATCAGAACTCGACTCAGTGATAGTGGCAACGGATGACCTGCGTATTTTTGATCATGTGGCTGATTTTGAGGGCAATGTATTATATACTGCTGGTACCCACCTCACTGGTACCGACCGTTGTTATGAAGTGGCAGCAAACTTACCTTTCGATTGCATCATCATCAATATACAGGGAGACGAACCTTTTATAAACCCTGAACAGATTAATGAGTTGCTGCGTGTCTTTGATCGAAAAAAGAGTATTACCATTGCTACCCAATGCAAACTTATAACTAGTAATGAACTTATTTTTGATGCAAACGTGGTAAAAGTAGTAAAAAATACAAAAGGCTTCGCAATGTATTTTTCACGTAATCCCATACCTTATGTTCGCAATGCCCGACAGGAAGATTGGGTACAGCACCAAAAACATTACAAACATATTGGTATCTATGGGTTTAGAAAGTCAGTCCTTAAAAAATTGGCAGCTCTACCATCCGGAGTACTCGAATCGGCCGAAAGCCTTGAACAACTCCGATGGTTAGAAAACGGACACCGCATCTTTGTAGCTGAGACCAACTACGAAACCTTCGGAATAGATGTACCGGAAGATCTTGATAAAATAGTTTTTTAGATAATTCCTTCAAAGATTACTGCTGTCAAACTGAATTGGCAATAATGCCTTTACCGAGGGAATGACAAAAATTTTTCCGGTTTCTCCTTGGAGAATGACTTCATAATCGGCCTTTAATTTTTCGGCTACTTCCAACAATATCTGTCGGCAAGCACCACATGGAGGTACCGGACTGTCAATCAATTTGTCTGCAGTACGCGCTGAGATGGCAATTGATTTGATTTTCTGATCGGTTCTGTGTTGGTGAAAATTGGCTATTGCAACCTGTTCGGCACACAGACACATCGGATAAGCCGCATTCTCGTGATTTGATCCGTCGATCACCTTGCCATCATCTGTTAGTATAGCAGCTCCTACATAGAATTTTGAGTAAGGTGCATACGCATGGTGCGTGTTTTGCTTGGCACGTAGCAATAAACTTCTTTGTATTTCGCTCAAATCTTCTAAACTATCGTAAATGTAATATTCAGTTTCGATTTTCAATAACATAATCATCAAATTTTTTGATTCAAATTTGCCTCGTTAGGTCTGATTATTACGATAAAAATGGTAGGTTTGTTGTGTCAATTAATAAAAAGGCTAAATATGAAGATTCTGTTGTTTGGTGCGGGGAGGTCGGCATTGTTTTTTGTGGAATATATTCTTCATCATAGTACTACATTCAACTGGAAACTCAGCATTGCTGATTTTAATTTTAATAACATTGATGAAAAATTGAAGCAGCATCCCAATCTGAGTCTGGTTCAATCGGATATAAATGATGTAGCAAAAAGAGAGACTCTGATTACAGCACATGATATGGTTGTCTCATTATTACCGGCCCACCTTCACATCCTCATTGCCAAAGATTGTCTTACATTTAATAAACCATTCGCAAATGCTTCCTACGTCACAGACGAGTTAAGAAGTCTTGAACCCGAATTGTTAAAGAAAAATCTGCTATTTGCCGGCGAACTTGGTCTTGACCCGGGTATTGACCACATGTCTGCAATGGAAACTATTCACACGCTTCAGGCAAAAGGTGCACACATTACATCTTTCACCTCCTATACCGGTGGGCTCATAGCTCCCGAGTCGGATGATAATCCTTGGCATTACAAAATTAGCTGGAACCCAAGGAATATTATATTGGCAGGACAAGGAATAGCACAGTTTAAAAAAGAGGGTCGGGTAGTGTATGTACCTTATCACCAATTGTTCAGGAATACCGAGTTGTTGAATATTGCTCCTTATGGTAAATATGAAGGCTACCCAAACCGTGACTCATTGCATTACGAAGAATTGTACGGACTTGGCGGAATTGAAACATTGTTAAGAGGGACCATCCGTGCCAACGGATTCTGCGTAGCCTGGAATATACTAATACAATGTGGATACACCAATGATACAATAAAAATAGATACAGACAGATTTACGCTTAAAGAAATAACAAGGGCTTTTATACAGGATGAATACGACTCGCTCACATCCAGCAAAATCGAGAAACTGCTTGGAATAAAAGTTTCACCAAAATCTGTTGAAACGCTCAGGTGGCTCCGTCTTGACAGTAATGTTTTGTTGAATAAAGGAATGCTGACACCGGCACAGGTACTCGAATACTGGCTTATCGACAAATGGAGGCTAGCTGATGATGATAAAGATATGGTCATCATGCAACACAAATATCAATACACACTTGATGGCATAAAATACTCAATGACGAGTACATTGCATGACATTGGTGAAGACCCACACCATACAGCAATGTCAAAACTGGTAGGTCTGCCACTCGCTATTTATGTCAAGAATTACCTTACAGGCAATATCAAAGGTGCAGGATTCAAGATTCCGGTTACGGCAGATTTTTACACACCAATACTACACGAACTCAGTTCACTTGGCGTAAAATTCAGACATGTGACCCGAAAAAAGTAAGTAGATGAGCTTCCGGCAACAACTCACAAGTTTTGATTCAGCCAAAGCCTTTCAGCTGGCCGGAATACTAAGGCAGGCCGCATCGCTACTCACGGGCGTTATCCTTGCCCAGTCAGGCTTTTCGGCCGATCAGATAGGTTCGTATGAGTATGTTCTATTCTTTGTCACATCATTCAGTTTTTTTTGGATCAACGGTATTACCCAGTATTATTTGTCGCGTTATCAAGACATTGCCACGCCTAACCGTGAGCGTAAAGTCGCTCAATTACTCATTTTACTCGGAATGCTTGGTTTTGGAGCAGTTGGGGCGACACATTTGTTTTCGTGGACGAATCTCAGCGGCTACCTGACTTGGTTGGTTGGTTTGCTATTATTGTTGAATGTTCCATCCATGTTTGCAGAGCAGGTCCTCTTCATGAAGAAGAATATAAGGCATCAACTTGTATTTTCTGTTTTGGTTTTTAGCTTGCATACCGGCTTGCTTTTGGTTATGTATTGGATGAAACTTAGATTTGAATTCATCTTTTTAATCCTATTTAGTCTTGCATTGCTGAAATTCGCCTTCATGCTTGTAATAACTCGGGCTTATATCATTGAAAGAGATACAATTACTAATTTGACAACAATACTTTCTGCTTCCTTACCATTTATCGGATATTATCTGGCAACAGGTACTGCCGGGATAATAGACGGTTGGATTATCAAATGGCGTTGGAATGACGATGGAATGTTTGCAGTTTACAAATACGGAGCTCGCGATTTGCCACTGCTTGGTACACTGGCTATTGGTCTTGGTGCGGCTTTGTTGCCTATGGTAAATGAAGATATCAAAATTGCATTGAAGCAGATAAAAACTCGATCGGCCTTTTTGATGCACTTTATTTTTCCCGTAATGATCGTAATGGTAGCATTTTCTGAATGGATTTTCCCATACATTTTTAATAATGAATTCGTAGAAACTGCTCTAATCTTCAGTATATATTCCTTTATCGTTGGATCAAGATTTCTATATCCGCATACGATTCTGTCCGGCTTGGGCTACAATACATTCTTATTTTATAATTCTTTGGTAGAATTGGGCATCAATATAGTGTTGAGTCTGGCATTTTCATATTTTTTCGGTTTAGCAGGTCTGGCATTAGGTTCGGTTTTTGCATATTATTATGAAAAGATTGCGGCGGCGGTTTATTTGTACAAAATCAAAGGAATCAGACTACAGGAATATACACCTATGTCACTTTATTTATTTTATAATTTTTTGTTAGCATTTATATTTGTAATATCGCATTTCAAAATATTTAAAGAACTATGATTTTAATCAATGGAGCAGAATTGGCCGAAGAAATTCTACAAGAAATAAGACAAGAAGTAGAAATATTGGTAGCAAACGGTAAAAGAAGACCTCACTTGGCGGCTGTATTGGTCGGTAATAACCCGGCATCTCTTTCGTATGTAACCAACAAAGTAAAGTCTTGTGAAACAGCAGGATTCAGATCAAGCCTTATCAAACGAGATGAAAATTGCACAGAACAAGAGCTTATTTCTCTAATTGAGGAACTAAATAACGACCCGGAAATAGACGGGTTCATTGTGCAGCTGCCATTGCCACGACATATTGATGCCGATAATATCCTGCTTAAGATTGACCCTAAAAAGGATGTTGATGGCTTTCACCCACTCAATTTTGGACGAATGGCACAAGGTCTGCCAGCTTTTTTACCAGCGACACCAAGCGGAATACTACAAATGTTGGAAAGATACAAAATAGAAACTGATGGAAAACATTGTGTAGTCATCGGCAGATCAAATATTGTGGGCAACCCCATGAGTATTCTGATGGCCAGAAAGGCTTACCCGGGCAATTGTACTGTTACGATTGTTCACAGCCGTACCTCCAACCTTAAGGATTTAGTTAAGCAGGCAGATATCATCATTGCAGCTATTGGCATTCCAAAATTTGTAACTTCTGATATGGTTAAAGAAGGAGCCATTGTTATAGATGTAGGAATCAACAGAGTAGCCGATGCTTCAACTAAAAGTGGATTCAGACTGGTTGGAGATGTTGATTTCGAGCATGTTGCACCTAAAGCATCTTTTATTACACCGGTACCAAAAGGTGTAGGGCCAATGACAGTATGTGCCCTCATGATAAATACCTTAAAATCTGCTAAATCTGAAATTTACTAGATGAAAGATTATAAATGTATAAAAATTATCTGCCCTCCGGATGTTCAGGAACTGATGTTGGCAGCAGTTGACGAAGATGATTTTGAAGTATATGAACAGACCGATGAAGCCTTGTTGTGCTATTTGCCAGAAGAAAAACTGACAGATGAAAAATTAAAAGGAATAGAGACACTGATACATTCTTTTGGGTGGTATTATGAAATAAGCAATATCCCATACAAAAACTGGAATGAGGCCTGGGAGCAAAATTTTGAACCGATACGGGTTGACGACTTTGTAGGCGTCAGGGCTGAATTTCACAAAGCATTTGATAATGTCAGATTCGACCTTGTCATCAATCCGAAAATGGCATTTGGTACCGGACACCATGAGACCACCTACCAAATGATGGAAATGATGCAAACGATTGACTTCAAGGCAAAATCTGTACTTGACTATGGATGTGGCACTGGCATACTAGGAATACTTGCCGCAAAGCTGAGCGCAGCTATTATTGAAGGTAATGATATAACGGAAGAATCTATAGAAAATACCATTGAAAACTGTTCCATTAACAAGGTTGATAATTTTACTGTTTCACTTGGCAAGCTTGATCTCTATGATGGAAAAGTATTTGATATCATCCTGGCAAATATAAACAGAAACGTGCTGTTAGAATCAGCTAATGCACTGTTTCAAAATATGAGTCATGATGGACATCTGCTGACTTCAGGGTACATGCCTGAAGACCAGACTTTGATAGAAGAGTGTTACACTGAGGCTGGATTTCGTATGGAGTCAATGACACAGAAGGCTTACTGGCTGTGTCATCACTGGGTAAAACAATAATTTATTGTATGTATTGGTTATAAGCTTAGTAAATAATTTATTCTGAGATTATCTTATTTTAATAATATGATGAAATACTTACCATATTTAAAGAATGTACTAATAACATGTATGTTGTTTTTAGGTCTTACCGAAGCCCGGGCACAGCAACGTACGGAACCTTTCGCCGAAGACCAGAAGGAATTCATGAAGCAGTTCGGAGAGTTTTTCACACAGTCAAAGACACAGGTGATGAACGATCTTTACAAAGATTTTGAATCTGCAGTAAAAAAGCAGATTATCACAACAGAAAATCTAAGTATAATTAGAGCAACCTGCAATAAATTCATTGAGCTTAAACTATCTGCCAACCCTTACTTCAAAGCCTATATCGAATGTATGCTTGTGATTAAGAACAGGCCACAGCACGCTGCAAACTTTAATGCATGGCACGACATACTCAATCAGATAGTTGCCGACGTACAAAACCGGAAATTTAATCAACTTGAAGATTATATGTCGTTTTCGCGTGGATTTTTTGAAATGAATGCCTTCAGAACATCGCCAGGTAGTCACTCATGGCTTACAGGCAAGGATAAGTATCAGATGAAATATGAAAACAAAGATCTCAGCTTGGTATTTGATGATCTTGACCTCACCTGCATACGCAAAAACGATTCAATAGTTATAAGCAGTACAAAAGGCACTCTCAAACCATTCGAACAGACCTGGAAAGGGCAAGGCGGAAAAGTTGATTGGCGAAGAAGCGATGTGAAAGAGATTTTTGCAGAGCTTGATACTTACAATCTTGATCTAAAAAAGAACGAATATACAGCTGAAAATGTGTTGATTACCTATCCTTCACTTTTTCCGAGTCAAAAAATCAAAGGCAGATTGACAGACAAGGTAGTGGTAGCAAACAAAGCAACCGAAGGATCGTACCCACGCTTCGAATCCTACGAAAAAATACTGGACATAAAAGACATTGGTGGCGGAATTATTTATAAGGGTGGTTTCAGGCTTGAAGGTACCTCTGTGTATGGCTCCGGAGATAAAGAAAACAAAGCACAGATTTGGATAAAAAATTCTGCCAACAAAACCGTTTTTACCGGCACAGCAGAAACATTCATTATAAGAAAAGGGGAGCGAGTGGCGGCAGACAGGGTCAGGTCGGTTATCTATTTTGACGAAGATTCTGTGTACCATCTATCGTTAAATTTAAAATTTGACATCAAACAAAAAGAAATGACGCTCGAACGTGGTACCAAGGGAAATGACCGTAGTCCAATCTTTGACACATACCACAAAGTGGACATTTCTGCCGATAAATTCAAATGGCTCATAGACAAAGACAGTATTATCATTGGTGAAAAGTCTATAGCATTTGCCAAATCAAGAGATGAAGTTGTTTTTGAATCTGATAAATATTTTGATGAAATTGATTACAGAAGAATACAAAGTATTGGTACGACCAATCCTATAGCCAACCTAAGGATTGCTACACAGAATTATGGCCGCAATATGGATGTTGAAACAGCAGCAAAGGCCATCGATCCAAAATTCAGCTTGAGTAATATTCAATCATTATTGTACGAAATGCTGGCAAAAGGATTTGTCAATTATGATCCGGAAACCGGACAAGTAGAAATACGCGACAAAACCATACATTATGCCGATGCAAGCCAAAAGAAAGTAGATTATGAAACCATAAGCATCTTGTCAAAAACACTCGAGAATAACGCAGAATGGAGCCTAAAAACGGGCAAGATTAATGTTTTTGGAGTAGATAAAGTTGAATTTTCAAGATTCCAAAGGGTCGCACTCAAACCACTAAATGACAAAATTGTACTCAAAAAAAACCGCGATATGGATTTCAACGGAAAATTGTACGCTGGTTATAGTACCTTTACCGGTAAGAAATTTCATTTCGTCTATGATAAATACCAGATAGAAATGGACTCTGTCAGGTTTTTTGACCTATTTATACCGATAGGTGAAAAAGACAAGAACGGTATTCCGGTGGCCAACCCAATCGAATCAAGGATAGAAAATACATTCGGTGTACTTAACATTGATGCGCCTTCCAACAAATCAGGTGTTCAGGATTTGCCTGCATTTCCGAGCTTTCAGTCGAAAGGTCTTTCGTATGTATTTTATGACCGGCTTGCCATTTATGATGGTGTATATAAGCGCGATTCGTTTTACTTCGAATTGGATAAATTCAGTTTTCAGGGTCTTGACAAAATTAAAGGCGAAAACATCAATCTGAAAGGAAGAATGTTTTCTACCAACATTTTTCCGGTCTTTAATGAAACGCTCTCACTACAAGAAGACCAAAGCCTTGGATATCTGACAAAAACGCCTGCGGATGGTTTCCCTGTATATGTTAAAAAGGGTGTTTACAAAGGTAATATACTTCTTAGTAATGCCGGCTTGCAGGGAAAAGGCAGTCTTCGGTACATAAAGAGTAATTTCGACTCTGATGATATTCTTTTCCGCCCCAAGATACTTACAGCAAGCGCACAGCAATTCAATATAGATGAAGGAAAGGAGGGGAATGCACTGTTCCCGAAAGTAAATGGCCAGAACGTTCTGGTTGACTGGAGACCATACCAGGACAGTATGTACATCCGAACCAAAGAAAAGGCTTTTACAATGTTTAGAGAAGGTATCCATACGCTTAAGGGTCTGCTCATAATGACACCACAAGGGTTGAAGGCAAGAGGACAACTCAACTGGGAACAAGGGCTTGCAGATGCCAAAGTGTTTAATTTTGGCTTGTACAATGCTTCATCTGACACCATGGACCTAAAGATCCGGGCTGTAAATTCTGATGACCTCGCATTTGACACAAAAAATATCCGAGGTATTCTTGATTTTGAAAACCAGAAAGGAAGTTTTGTGGCTAATTCGCAGAATATCAGTACAACCATGCCTTACAACAAATATTCCACATCCATGAACGAGTTTGAATGGGATATGAAGAACGAAACCATTACTTTCAAAGCCGACCCCAACAAACCGGCAGTGTTCCGTTCATTCGCAGAAGACCAGGATAGCCTGAGTTTTAGAGGTAAGACCGCTTTTTATGATCTGAAGACCAACTTACTCAAGATAGGTGGTGTAGATGTCATTAACTCGTGCGACGCATACATTTATCCGGAATCGGGCGATATCGAAATCAAAAAAGGTGGTGAAATGTCAACACTTAACAACGCAAGTATTTTAGCAGATACTATTACAAAATTTCACACCATAACGAAGGCTACTGTAGATATTAAAGGAAAGAAACTCTACACTGCCAAAGGTTTCTACCAATATAATATCAAAGACAAAGAACAAGAAATATTCTTCGATAACATCATCGGCCAACGTGTCGGAAAAGGCAAGAAATCGCAAAAGGCCACACTGACCACGGCCGAAGCCAATCTTACAGATTCACTCAATTTTTACCTTGGCCCGAAAATGAGATTTTACGGCAAAATGAAACTCACAGCCAACAAAAAAGATGTAGGCTTTGACGGATTTGCTAATATCGAGTCACCTTTATTCAAGGAAAAGAATTGGTTTTCGATAGATAATGAGGTCAACAGAGATGATGTACGCCTATATTACAACAAAAGTAAGAATCCTACCGGCAACCCTGTGCGAAGTGGGTTTTTCCTGTCAAAAAGTACCGCACAGCTTTATCCAAGATTCATGATGCCAACTTATATGAGAAAAGACCGACCGATATTGGATGTCACCGGTTATATCATCAATGATGCCAAGAAAGATAAATTTGTAGTAGGTGATAGTGCCAAAGTATTTACAAACGCCATGAGAGGAAGAAGGATAAGTATTACCAACTACAATAATAAGGTGGAAGCAGAAGGTCCGCTCAGTTTTGGCTCAGGTCTAAAATATGTAAACCTTCAGGCTGCCGGCAAAATAGAATCAGAATTTGCAGTCATCGACACTACACTCGAGGCAGATAAGGTAAAACTACCACCTGTAAACATCCAGACAATGTTAGGTATTGAGCTTACTATTCCGGAAGTTTTACTTACAGCTATGGTTAATGACTTGCGCACAAGCACATTCGAATCCAACTTCATTGACTATAATCGCGGATTCGAATTCTATGATCATGCAATGTCCGAATTCATCACCGATGATGCTGTGCTGACACCGTTGCTGAGCACCATGAAAGCTCGTACGCTTGAATTGCCAAAAGAATTTAAAAAGTTCAGCCTCTTCTTCAGCAAGCTCGATCTCATCTGGGATGCCGATTATTCTTCGTTTGTTTCGAGTAAAGACGTAAACGGGCTGGCAGCCATAAATGGTGAAATGCTCAATAAGATGGTGACATCGAGCGTCGAGATCAAGATGCCTTCCAACGAAGATGACCGACTGTATATTTACATCAAAGGCCCGAATGAAAATTTTTACTTCTTCGGGTATTCGCAGGGCATACTTTCTGTCACCTCCAATAATACTGTTTTTACAGATGCATTCCTAAAGCTGAAGAAAAAAGAACTCGTGTATAAAAAGGAAAATGACGAAACCTACGAAATTCAAGCAGTGTCACCTGAAACTGCAGATTTGTTCGTACAACGTGCCAAGGCAGCCGGAAAACCTAAAACTGAAAATTAATCTAATATAATTATAATTTTACAAAAACGGGATGATGTTTAAAATTGCTTCATCCCGTTTTTAATTGTTGACAGTTTGAAAGCCGACATTCCGGTTTACATTCCAACTCAAAAGTGATTTTGTAACTGTTTACAATCTTGGTGTTTAGATTATGAAAATCTATATAGATATTTTTTTTTACTTTTTCAGAAAACTTTTCGAAAGAATATGTTTTGCTGAAATTTATCACAAAAACAGTAAATTCTTACTGTAAATACCTACAATTTGTAACTAAATCCTTCATTTCACAACCAATTATGCTTGTCACAATTTGGCGTTGCAGCAAAGGTATTTAAATTTTATTTATATATTTTTTAAAATATTCAATTTTTGGCAAATGTTTTGCTATTATTATATTGATTGTTGTTGTTTACCTTTGGATGGAGTAACCTCGTAGAGTGTTACTCTTTTTTTTTGTCCAAATTTCTATTCTTTTCTATTACTTGCTCATGCATTTCAGCTTTGTATGTCTCGAGTTTCTTAACAAGGCTGTTGTTATCTGTGGCTAGTATCTGAGTAGCAAGTATTCCGGCATTTTTTGCTGCATTGAGTGCTACTGTTGCTACGGGCACGCCATTAGGCATTTGAAGTATTGAGAGGATAGAATCCCACCCATCTATCGAGTTAGAAGACTTGACCGGAACACCTATAACCGGCAATATCGTAATGGCAGCAACCATACCTGGAAGATGTGCAGCACCTCCTGCACCTGCAATAATTACCTTTAATCCTCGAGTATGTGCAGTCTTTGCATATTCAAACATACGATCGGGTGTACGGTGGGCAGATACAATAGAGATTTCATACGTTACACCGAAATGATCTAGTATTGAAGCCGCTTCCTTCATGACTGTGAGGTCAGAATCCGAACCCATTATTATGCCTACTTTGTTATTCATTATGTATGAATTTTAAGAAATTTCTTAATTTGTTTAGCATTTCTGGTAGCTTTTGCCCTTGTTTTGTCAAGTACCGTAGCATGTCCCATTTTTCTGTAAGGTTTAGTTGTAGCTTTTCCATACAAGTGAATGCTTGCGCCGTCTATTTGTAGGCATTCATCCATTCCAGAATATTTCGTTTTTCCGGAATGTCCCTTAGCTCCTAAAAGATTGACCATTACAGCAGGAGAGTGGAACCTGGTATCGCCCAAGGGAAGGTTGCAGATACCTCTCAAATGTTGTTGAAACTGAGACGTAATACTTGCTTCGATGGTGATGTGTCCGCTGTTGTGTGGGCGTGGAGCTATCTCGTTTATCAAGATTTTGCCGTCTTTGTCAAGAAACATCTCAACTGCAAGAAGACCACAAATGTCCAGTTCGTTAATTATTGTGGCAGCTAAATTTTCCGCTTCTTTTTGCTTTTCTTTTGAAATTTTTGAAGGGAAATAAACAAATTCTACCAGATTAGCCTTGTTGTGAAATTCCATATCTACAGCAGGATAGCATCTTATCTGGCCATTTTTATTACGCGATGCGATGACAGATATTTCAGTAGATATATCTACGAGCTTTTCCGTCACTGACGGAACATCCATTATTTCCAAAACATCATTGTCATTTCTGATGATTGCCACACCTTTGCCATCATAACCTGCCAGTCTCGATTTTTGTACAAAAGGGTAGGCAAGTGTGCTAGATTCTAACGCAAGAAATATGTCTTTTTTACTTTCGAAAATCTGAAAATCAGCTGTGGGCAGATCATGATTTTTGTAGAATAATTTTTGTGTACCTTTATCCTTGATGATGTTTAGAGATGCCGGATTTGGGTGTACTTCCACACCTTCTCTTTGAAGTTGAAGCAGAGCGTCAGTATTAACATGCTCAATTTCGACTGTGATAATGTCTTTATCCTTGCCAAACTTATATACATCATCATAATCTTTAAAATTGCCGGTGACAAAGCCTGCTCCTACATTGCCTGAAGGAAAACTGGCTGATTCGTCAAGAATGTAAAAGTCCAGATTCCATTCTTTTCCGGCTTGTACCAGCATACGACCAAGCTGACCTCCGCCCAGTATCCCTATTTTTATTTCCGAAACCGGTTTAGACATTTAAAATTTACTTATTTTGTGCAAAAATACATTTATAAAAAGTTTGGCAGGTATAATTGTCAAGTAAATCATTTCAAATGGCCGGCATAATTATCAAAAATACAAAAATAGTAAATGAAAACATCATAATCGAAGGTGATCTGTTGATACGGGATGGAAGGATAGAAAAGGTAGGTGGCATTATCTCTAACACCAATGCTCAAGAAATCGACGGTACAGGCTTGCATACCTTACCCGGCATCATTGATGATCAGGTACACTTTCGCGAACCAGGTCTCACGCACAAAGCTACTATAGAATCGGAGTCAAAGGCGGCCATTGCCGGAGGTGTCACCAGTTTTATGGAAATGCCTAATACCATTCCTGCTGCAGTTACGAATGACCTGCTTGAAGACAAGTATAATATTGCAAATCAGAGTTCATGGGCTAATTATTCATTCTTCCTCGGTGTGTCAAATAGCAACCTTGACGAAGTGAAAAAAGTAAATGTAAAGAATGTTTGTGGTGTTAAAATCTTTATGGGCTCATCAACCGGTAACTTGCTCGTTGATAAAGTTGAAGCGCTTGAAGGTGTATTTCGTGAAAGCCCAACCCTTATAGCCACACATTGCGAAGATGAGGCCACAATAAAAAGTAACTTCGAACTCGCAGTTGAAAAATTCGGTAATGACATTCCTCCTGCATGGCACCCGGTGATTCGTAATGCAGAAGGGTGCTACCTGTCAAGTTCATTTGCTGTTTCACTTGCCAAAAAATTTGATGCACGGCTACACATTCTGCACATCTCTTCAGGAATAGAAACAGAACTATTCGATAATACCAAAATACTGTCTGAAAAAAGGATTACATCAGAAGCCTGTGTCCATCACCTTTATTTCAATGACACATTTTACAAAACCAAAGGAAACCTCATCAAGTGCAACCCTGCAATCAAGTCAGAAAACGATCGCCTGGCCGTATGGGATGCTTTGCTATCAGATAAAATTGACATCATTGCCACCGACCATGCACCACATACCTGGAATGAAAAACAACTGCCTTATGCTAAGGCTCCATCCGGTCTTCCACTTGTTCAACATTCGCTACCCATTATGCTCAATTTTTATAACCAAGGAAAAATTTCACTCGAAACCCTGGTAAGAAAAATGTCGCATGCACCCGCCGTATGTTTTAAGATAAAGGACAGAGGCTTCATCCGAGAAGGCTATCATGCTGACCTTGTGCTTGTTAATACACAACGTGAACAAATGATCAATAATTCACAGACACACTACAAATGCGGATGGACACCATTGGCTGGTGATATATTAAAAGGCACCGTAGAGCACACTATCATCAACGGACTTCATGTTTATGAAAAAGGCATTTTCCGTAGGGCTAATGGAGCCAGACTCCAGTTTGACCGGATTTAAAACTATTAGATTTTTTAATACACTAAATTAAACCATTCAGTAAATCAATAGTTTATCTAATGTTTATTAAATAAAAGCTTTAATCATATTATACCATTGCTCTTAGCCATCCATGAAGCAAGTTTATAAACGACCCTTGCTGCCACATTTCCGTCCCAAGCGTTGCCTGCTGCTCCTGTTTCTACCAAGTCGAATCCGATAATAGTTCGGCCCGACTCTACGATTTGTTCAAAAATGAAACACACCTCGCTAAATTCGAATCCTCCTGGAACTGGAGTGCCGGTATTGGGGCAAAGTTTTGGGTCAAGACCATCAATATCAAAACTGATATAAACTTTATCCGGCAGATTTGAAATCATTTCTTTGACGATTTTCGAAAATTTATCACCACGGTAGATTGCCTGCTTTATATAGTGATCATAATAAACTTCTATCCTTTGGTTTTGACTGTTGACTAACTGAGTTTCGGCCTGGCAATAATCGCGAATGCCTGCCTGCACAAGTTTCGTTATATTAGGAATCTTAAGTGCATTATAGAATATGGATGCATGTGAATATTCAAAACCTTCATAGGCTTCACGCAAATCCATGTGGGCATCAATGTGTAACACACCAAACTCCGCATGGCGCTCTGCCAGAGCCTGATAGTAGCCGAGCGGTGTACTGTGGTCTCCTCCAACCAAACCTACAAGTTTGCCTTGATCTAACCAATGTGCTGTTTTGGCCTTAACCCAATCATTCAGCTTTGCCGATTCTGTATTTATTTCATCCAGAATTTTCCTTGTCTGCGAATCACCGGATAATTTTCCACCTTCTTCAAGGAAGTATATATATGAAGAAGCTTTTTCACGTAGTGAGTTATTCTTTTTTAGTATTTCATCATCCATTTCTGCGAAATAGATTCCGGATTGCCATGCATTGTCTATGTCAATATCATGCAGGTCAAGCTGCACGGATTCCTGCAGAATATTGGCAGGCCCCGTGGAGGTACCATCATTGTAGGAGACAGTAACATCCCATGGTACAGGAAAAAGGATTATCTTGGAATTTTCTTCGTCGAACGGAAGTCCAATAAAGTTGCCGTTTCGCAGGCCAACACCATTTGGGTCAAAGTCGTTAATATTCATACTGCAAAAGTACGCCAACTTATTCGCAGAAAAGCATAATGCCCCAAACAATTCAGCAGTACATTATTATTTCATTTCAGCCAAAGCCTCTTTTACAGTTTTCTGAGGCAGTTTGCATACTTTTTCTTTGCACACATATATTAAAGTAGAGCCGGACTGAACTTTCCCTTTCAACAGTTCAAGCGTTCCTTCTGTTTTTCCGCCAAGATAAATAGCATCAGGCAAATAATGTTTCTGCATTTCAGCCCTGAACTGCTCACTATTATCACCCGTTATGGCTATTTCGTAAGGAGTACGATGAATGAGAGATGCAAGTTTTAACCACGAAGCATACGATTCCGGACTTGATGTTTTGTTTATCTCGGTCGAAGCTCGTGCAAGTGCATTCTTTGCTTTAGTGGAATAATCATCATTGTACAAAAGGTCGCCTAACGAATAAAGTGATGTTGCCATTACGGCAGTAGAAGCAGGAAGGTCATTGTCCGAAGTTTCAATTTTTCTGGACAAAAGCTTTGAGTCGCTATCATCTGTATAGTAAAATGTAAGTCTTGTGGCATCATAAAAATGTTTGATAGTATAATCAGTTATCAATTTTGCTTGTTGAAGCCATTTCTCTTCAAAAGTAGCCTGGTACATTTCTATTAATGCTTGAATAGTGAATGCATAATCATCTAAGAATCCATTAATTGTAGCTTTACCACCTTTGTAATTTCTGAATAATTTACCGTCTTTCTGCATTACCTTGGTAGTCAAGAAATCGAGGTTCTTTCTTGCTCTGTCCAGATAAGTTCTATCTCCGGTAGCAGTGTATGCATCCAAATAGGCTTTGCACATGGCAGCATTCCACGAAGTGAGGATTTTATCGTCTCTATGTGGTGCAGTTCGTTTGTCACGGGCTGTCCTCAGTATTGTATTTACTTTTTTTAATTGTTCCTCCAGTTGGGAAATATTTGTTTTCAGAACAGCAGCAGTTTTATTTACATTTCTGTCTGCATAGAGTACATTCTGCCCCTTTTCCCAGTTACCTTTTGTAGAAATGTTGTAATACACCTTTGCCGTCTTATTCAAAGCAGGGTCTTTGATAAGAGCGTCAATTTCTGCTTCAGTCCAAACGTAATATTTACCTTCTTCTCCCTCGCTGTCTGCATCAAAAGAAGAATAGAATCCGCCTTCTTTGTCACTTAATTTTGTATCTGTAAATTGTAGAGTTTCGGTTATTCTTGATTTGTATGTTTCATTGCCGGTTATTTTGTAGGCATTGGCAAGCAATGAAACAATACCGGCCTGGTCGTACAACATTTTCTCAAAATGCGGGATTCTCCATTTGTTCTCTACGGTATATCTTGCAAAACCACCTTCAACATGATCATAAATACCACCATATATTATGTTGTCAAGGGTTATCAATGCAGCATCTTTTGCAGGGTTGTTGTTGTAGTAGTATGCACTTTGTAGCAGAAAATCATAACTTTCTGTACGTGGAAATTTCTGACTATCACCCATTCTGCCTCCATGCACTTTATCAGTTTTATTGGTAATGGTTTGTAGAATATTTTGGATATCCGATTTAGGGATGATGTTGCCAATGACATGTTCGCCTTTGTGCATTTCTTTAATGTAATCGGTTATTTGAGCAGCATTTTTCTGTAGTTCGCCAGGATTCTCGGTTTTCAGTGATTGAAATTTTTCTAAAATTCTAATCCACTGATCTTTAGGGAAATAAGTGCCGACCCATATAGGTTTGCCGTCGGGTAGGGCAATGGCATTCAGCGGCCATCCACAGCTTTCATTTGTCAACTGGCAAGCTGTCATATAAATGTCGTCCACGTCGGGGCGTTCTTCACGATCTACCTTAATGCTTACGAAGTGATCATTCATAACACGTGCTACTGCAGTATCAGAGAAACATTCCTTCTCCATAACATGGCACCAGTGGCAAGAAGAATAACCGATGCTGATGATGATGAGTTTGTCCTCCTTTTGGGCTTTTTGAAGTGCCTCATCATTCCACGGATACCAATCAACAGGGTTATGGGCATGTTGTAGCAAATATGGACTCGATTCGTTTATCAGGTGATTGCCGGTTTTATTGTTATGAGCATCCTGTCCACCGGTTTTACAACTCAAGAGCAGAGTGCCTGCAACTATAAGGAAAAGATGAAGTTTATTTAGTAACTTGTCATTCATTGCTAAAAATATTACAAATTCGGTTAACGTATTATTTTTCAATTTGTTGGAAGAATAATCATTTGAATGCAATACCTTTTTCCTGCTTACATTAAATATGATCCAACACATACCTTGAACACTTCTCTAAAACAATAATACCTCAATAATAATTCCTTCTAATTCTGCGATACATTATAGACTGATTCTGAAAAACAATTTGTTACTTTTTGGTATTTTAATATTGAAATGTAATCCATTAGTCATGATTATTGTCAGGTTTATCCAAAAAGTATGGTTCTGATTTTCATTTCTTATAATTTTTGTATTAATTCGCACCTTTAAAATAACAATCATTTATTATGATCAAGAAATTTCTATTACCCATTTTGTTAACCAGTAGTTTTATGCTTTCAGCACAAAGTATTCAGATCAAATATACAGAATACGATCTGCCAAATGGCCTGCATGTAATACTTCATGAAGACCACAGTACACCGATAGTCGCTGTATCCATTATGTACCATGTAGGTTCAAAAAATGAAAACCCAAACCGTACTGGTTTTGCTCATTTTTTCGAACACCTCTTGTTTGAAGGTTCGGAGAATATTCCTCGTGGCGAATTTGCAAAAATCGTTGAACGTTCAGGCGGAACGCTTAATGCCAATACTTCCAATGACAGAACGTATTATTTTGAAATCATGCCATCTAACCAACTCGAAACGTCACTTTGGCTTGAATCTGAAAGACTGATGCACGCAAAAGTTGATAAAGTTGGTATCGAAACGCAGCGTTCGGTTGTCAAGGAAGAAAAACGTCAACGTGTTGACAACCAACCTTATGGTACGCTCATTGAAGAAATCATGAAGCGTATGTACACCAATCATCCATACAGGTGGATGACGATCGGTTCGATGGAACACCTTGATGCAGCATCCGAAGAAGATTATGTAAATTTTTACAAGACATTCTACGTTCCTAATAATGCGGTATTATCTATTGCAGGTGATATTAATGTCGAACAGACCAAAAAACTGATTGAAAAATACTTTGGACCAATACCAAAGGGAACAAAACCAATATTCAGGCCTACAAGCGGCGATGTGCCACTTACATCTGAGATAAAGGATACAGTGTATGACAATATCCAGTTACCGGCCGTTATCGAAGCATACAGAATGCCTTCTATCAAAGATGAGGATTTTTATGCTGTTAGAATGTTAGGCCAATATCTTTCTGAAGGCGAAAGCTCCAAAATGCACAAAGCCATAGTCGATGAGCAACAAAAGGCCGTATTTGTAGGTGCATTTCCGTATCCGCTCGAACACGAAGGAGTTTTTATCACTTTCGGTATAGCTAATTTTGGTGGTGATCCGGGTGATTTACAGAAAAGTATGGATGAAGTGATATTTAGCACCCAGAATGACCTTATTTCAGAAAATGATTTTACTAAACTCCGCAATAGTATCGAAACTGAATTTGTAAGCCGAAATGCTACAATGGCCGGAATCGCTGAGACGCTTGCAAGTGCTTATACTTATTTTAAAAATACGTCACTTGTCAATACAGAACTTGATAAATACATGAAAGTAACACGTGAAGACATTAAACGTGTGGCCAACCAGTATTTCAATAAGAACAAAAGAGTAGTGTTGTACTACATGCCTAAACTCAAAAAATCATAAAAACCAGCGTGAACATGAAAAACTTAAGAATATTATATATACTATTTTTAGTGTTGGGCCTTGGTACAACACAGCTAGGTGTTGCACAGGTTAAGAGCAAAACAACTACAAAAACACAAACCAAAGCTAAACCTAAAGCAACAACAACTAAACCGAAACCAATGACAGATTTTAGAAGTCAGCAACCTAAGGCAGGACCGGCACCACTCATTCAGATTAGTGATTATACCGTGCACTCACTTAAAAACGGTCTGAAAGTAATAGTTGTAGAAAACCACAAATTACCGAGAGCATCTTTTCAGCTATTTATTGACAATGATCCAATACTTGAAAAAGACTCAAAAGGTTACGTAGATCTTGCCGGCCAGATGCTTGGCAAAGGAACATCCAAAAAGTCAAAGGCTCAACTTGACGAAGCAATAGATTTTCTTGGTGCATCATTCTCTGCCAATGCCAACGGATTTTTTGCTTCTTCACTTACCAAACATTCTGAAAAGTTACTCGAACTAGCATCAGAGGCTGTTCTTGATCCTAGTTTTCCGGAGGCTGAATTTCAAAAAATTAAATCGCAGTCACAGTCTGGTCTGCAGCAAGCAAAAGATGACGCCAATACTATATCTGCCAATGTCGCATCTGTACTCAACTTCGGTAAGGATTTCCCTTACGGAGAAAATATGACTGAAAAAACGCTTGAGAAGATAACACTTCAACAGTGCAAAGAATACTACAATACTTATTTCAAACCAAACAATGCTTATTTTATTGCAGTAGGAGATATAAAGGCCGAGAAAGCAATTGCATTAGCAGAGAAGTTTTTTGGTGGCTGGACTCCTGGCATTGTACCTAAAAACAATTATTCTGCGCCAAAACAGAATAACCAGCCAATGGTAAGCTTTGTAAATAAAGACGGTGCTGTTCAGTCTGTTATCAATGTAACCTATCCGGTAGTGCTTAAACCTGGTACAGAAGATGTTGTAAGAGTGGCAGTGATGAATAATATTCTTGGCGGACATGGTTTTACTGCCCGATTATTCCAAAATCTGCGCGAAAAACATGCCTTCACTTATGGAGCATATAGTACTATTGGTCCCGACAAACTTGCCGGAACATTCTCTGCATCAGCATCTGTCAGAAATGAGGTAACAGATAGTGCCGTTACACAGTTTTTGAACGAAATGAACCGGATAAGGACAGAAAAAGTGACAGACCTCGAACTGTCGAGCATCAAAGCATCGCTGGCAGGAGATTTCTCCCGTTCACTTGAACGACCGCAGACAGTAGCAAACTTTGCATTATCAACTATACGTTTCAATCTACCAAAAGATTATTACAAAACTTACCTTGCCAGACTAGATGCCGTCAATGCAGATGCAGTATTGCAAACAGCTCAAAAATACATTTTACCAAACAATGCAAATATTCTTGTAGTTGGTAACAAAGATGAAGTGGCAGATAAGCTTAAGCAATTCGCCCCAGATAAAAAGGTTAATTTCTATACCGCTTACGGAGATAAAGTAGTAGATAGCGCACCGGTAGATTTGGGTAACCTGACAGCTGGTAATGTTATTGCAGATTATGTTAAGGCTGTAGGCGGAGTTGACCAGATTAACAAAGTCAAAGATGTACATTTCATTGCTCAAACTAATGTGCAGGGAATGGCAATACAAACTGACAAATACGTAAAAATGCCGGATAAGTACGCTGAAAAAATGTCTATGAATGGTTCGGTAGTTCAGGAGCAAATAGTGAATGGCAAGAAAGGTATCCAGGGACAGATGGGGCAAAATTCAGCAATGGATGAAGAATCGCTCAATGCGATTATTGATGAAATTGGCCTTATACCTCAAGTAAAATATGAAGCGGAAAAATATACACTTAAACTGATCGGTACTGAAAATGTAGAAGGTAACGATGCCTACAAGATAGAAGTTGTTTCTCCTAAAGGTGCGAAAAAACTTGAATACTACGATGTCAAATCAAAACTTAAACTTCGTGAAGTAATGAGCCAGACAGCAGGAGAAAAAACCGTCACAATGGTAACAGATTTTTCAGATTACAAAGCTGTTGATGGTATTATGATTCCGCATAAAGCAGTCATTACCGGCGGAATGATGCCTGTGCCTATTGAAATGATTACAAACTCTGTAGAAATCAACAAGGGAATTAATGATTCAATGTTTAAAGTAGATTAAAATTGATATGATACAGGTATATATTACCGGTGGTACATTTGACAAGGAGTATAATTTCATCACCGGCGAACTGTACTTCAAAGATACACATCTGCCCGACATGTTTAGGTTGGGCAGATGTACACAAGACATAGATGTAAAGACACTAATGATGGTCGATTCGCTCGAGATGACGGATGATGACCGCGAAATCATTCTGCACAATTGTAAGAAAAGCGAAAGTGACCACATCATTATCACACATGGTACCGATACAATGGTACGTACCGGCGAGTTTCTGGCAAAGGCGAATATTGACAAAACCATCGTCATGACAGGAGCTATGATACCCTACGCATTTGGCACTAGTTCCGATGGATTTTTTAATCTCGGTAGTGCTCTTGCCTTCGTTCAAACACTGCCAAAGGGTGTGTATATCGTAATGAACGGACGGTACTTTCTCTGGAATAACGTAAGAAAAAATAAGAAAACCGGTTTTTTTGAAGAGCTTGAAGCTTAACAGCCAAATAATTTTCGTATGAGTATGGATGCATTGGGTTTATTGTTTGAGTTAATCATAGCTTTTATCAGCCTAGGCTTATTCTTCCTCATAACCGGGAAGTGGACTACCTACAACACAAGATTAAATGAACTGATACAAAGCATCAACAACAGTAGCATGAAGACACTTTTCAAATGGACTTCATTGATAGTTGGGGTACTTATGCTCATTAACTTTATCCTTCATGTGTTGATAGAAATAAAAAAGTAACCCTATCAAACACCGTAAAGTATTATTTGTATTACACATTTGTAGTTTACTGATTGTTACGATTTTACTCTGCTAATTCCTAAGAAAATCAACTTTTCCGGAATTATTATTTTCATAAAATCACGTAATTTTTAACCTAAAAGCATATATTTTTTGTAATATTGCCAATTAATTTGGAAAACATGAGATTCGTTCAGTTAAGTATTTTGTTATTATTTTCATTTGTAGCATCAGCTCAAAGCAGTGAAACCGATATTTTCGATCCTAATCATATTTCTGAAATCCGCCTTACTATAAAGCAGCAAAATTATGCTGACATTCTGGATTCACTTAAGGTGTATGGTGCCGGAATGATAGTTGGTGATGTGAACATTAACGGTACCAAAATCAAGGACGTAGGCATACGCTACAGGGGGAATTCTTCATACGGATTTGGCAATAAGCGTAATCCTTGGCAAATAAAACTCGACTATATTAACAAAAGTCAAAAATATCAGGGTGTCAGCTCAATCAAACTCTCAAGTGCATTGCGCGACCCGTCAATGGTACGTGAAGTGCTTGGTTTCGAAATTGCCAGAAAATACATGGTGGCACCAAGAGCCAATTACACAAAACTCTACGTAAATGATAAGTACATTGGTTTATATGTGAATGTGGAATCAATCGACAAGAATTTTATTGAGAGAAATAATGCATCCCGGTCGAATACATTTTTTAAATGCAGTCCTGATCCTGACACCAAATCTAACCCGGGCTGCAAGAACAAAATTTATTCTGCACTAGTATATGAGCAAGACCCAAATTGTTTTCTACCAAATTATACATTAATTTCTGAGTCAGGTTGGGATGAACTCATTGAACTGACTAAAGTACTCGAGCAAAGCCCTGCTAATATTAATAGTATGCTGGATGTTGACCAGACATTGTGGATGCTTGCTTACAACAATGTTTTCGTCAATCTCAGCAGTTATTCGGGTAAGGAATGTCAGAACTACTATTTGTACAAAAATAATTTTGGAAAATTTGTTCCTGTTATCTGGGATTTGAACCTGGCTTTCGGCAGTTATAAAAATACTAAGGTAGGCACCTCAGATCTAACACTAAAAGAGCTTCAGGAGTTGGATCCGCTACTGCATATCGACGATATCTATAAGCCTCTCATAAGCCGTCTGCTCAGTATTAAAGAAAACCGTATGGTATATCTGGCTCATATTCGTCAGCTATTTGAAGAAATTGTTATATCAGATTATCTTGAAAAGAGGGCAGAGGAACTCCAAAAATTGATTCGCAAAGCATATCTGGATGATCCATACAAGCAATATTCGGTCATGGAATTTGATAAGAGCCTTACTACAACCATTGGAAGTAAAACCAAAATACCAGGTATCATGGAGTTGATGCAAAAAAGATTAAAATATTTGCGCAAACATGACTTGCTAAAAAATCTGCCTTCTGAAGTTACAAATGTTACTTACAGAGCACGTCAGCTTTACTCAAATGAACAAATACAAACATTTACAATTACAGCCGAAACCAATAATTTTCCTAAAAAACTTGTTATTTACTACAGACCGGATGCTAAATCTGACTACCAATCAGCCACAATGTATGATGACGGAACTAATAGTGATGAAACAGCAGGTGACGGCAAATATACTGTAGTAATAGATCCGAAAAGTATGTATAACAGTATGGAGTACTACATTCAGACCGAAAACACAGGAGCTGTTGGATTTTATCCGAATAATTATGTGTTAAAGCCAGCAGTTGTTACCTTGGCTGAGTTGAATAAATAAGGATAATGCGCTATTGGATACTTTGTTTTTTTGCCTTTGCAGCTTGCGGACTACGTGCTCAAAACTTCTATGACATTAATGCCATCAGAGAAGTAAAGATTCAGTTCGAAGACAATGACTGGGATAAGAAACTTGTAAGTCTCCGTAATACTAAGAAGAAAAGCAGACTAACAGGTAATATCACCATTGACGGTAAAAAGTACGAACAGGTAGGTGTAAGATATAAGGGCAATAGCTCTTACAATGCAACACGAAAGGAAGAGAAAGCCAAGCTTCCACTAAATGTAGAGTCCGATTATAAACTAAAAAAACAAGATTTTGGTGATAAAATTGAAACATTGAAATTGTCAAACATGTTTCGCGACCCCAGTTATATCCGCGAAGTCTTAGCTTATTGGCTTGCTAACCAACTGATGGTATCACCTTCAGCCAATTTTGCCAAAGTTACTGTCAACAAAACTTATCTTGGAGTATATACTAGCACCGAATCAATCGATAGTCGTTTCCTTAAAAATAAATTTGGTGACAAAAACGGTATATTTTTTAAATGTGATCCTGATTGGGATTCACCTACCTTGAAACATTGTCCGAAGGGTGATAAAGCATCCTTAATGTGGCAAGGACCAGACTCAGCTTGTTATAACGGAACTTACGAATTAAAGAATAAATCTGGTTACAAAGAACTACTCAACCTAATATCTATCCTTGATAAAAACCCTTCAAACGTAAGTGAAGTGCTAGATGTTGATAAAACATTGTGGATGCATGCATTCAATCACGTGATAGTCAACCTTGACAGTTATACAGGCAGTCTGAGCCATAACTATTATTTGTATCGCGATTCATCAAATGTTTTTGTGCCATTATTGTGGGATCTCAATCTCGCATTCGGAGGGTTTAGGCTTGACGGAAAAAAAAATTTGACCGATATTGAACTTTTTGAATATCCATTGCTATCGCACAGCGAAGATCCCTCTAGACCGCTGATATCAAAGCTGCTTAGCCTTCCATTATATAAAAAAATTTATTTGGCGCATTGTAGGTACATCTACGAAAATTTTCTTGTTAACGATAAGCTCGAAAAAGAAGCCAGAAGATTGAGTTCATTTATAGAACCGGATGTAAAGAAAGATGTCAATAATCTATATTCATTTAATGACTTTAAGCAAAATCTTGATAAAAAGGTAAGCATTAAGAATGTACCCATAGTAGGTGTAACAGAACTGATTAGAGCTAGAAAAGCATATTTGCAGAATTTTTATTCCGGAATACCCAAATTAAAAATTGATTCAGTTTTTTATAAACAGGATTCTACTGGTTACAATATATATGTAAAAACGGAAGAAACAGCTAAGCCATTTCTTTTTTATAAAAATGAGCAACATCCTCGTTACAATTCCGTACAAATGCAAGAAGACAAAAATTTATCTACCACATTGGGAGGAAAATGTTTTGTTTTTCATTTACCTGCATATGAGAAAACATATTACTACGTAGTCCTTGAATCAGAAAAAGTAGCACAAGTATTCCCTGCACGGGCCTCAAACGAGCCTTTGAAAATACCTGAAAAGTGATTTTTTACATTATATTGTAAAGTTTGGTAATATATTTGTTAGTATATTATTAATTGTCTTCACCTTATTAAATCTGTTTACCAACAAAAACCGTATTCCATGAAGAATATCTTAAAACTCAGTGTAGTTCTTCTTTTTACATTTTTGATCCAGCATTCTTCCATTGCTCAACATCTTGGAGCACCGAATGCATTACATGGCAAAGTATTGCTCATGGATCATTTTACTTTAATAGACGCTGATAGTACACCTTATAAAGGATATACCTATGGGCTAGAATTGGGCTATAGTCGTGCCATAACCAATTGGCTCAATTTTGGCATCCCTGTAAAATTTGGTCTTATCCAACTACCCGACGATCCTAGAAAGAAGCTATTTTCTTCGATTGATTTTGTTCTGAGGTTGCAGGCATTCAAGCCGAACAATCTTCTGACTCCTTTTTTGTTTGCAGGCGGTGGCGTCGTTAATGAAGACCTTACTACTACTGCTATCCAATTTCCTTTGGGTGCCGGACTTAATATACGCCTTACTCCTCGTGAGTATTTAACAGTAAGCGCTGAGTATCGTCGTTCATTGGCTGATAACCGCGATAATCTGCAGTTTGGGCTTGGAGCCTTACTCATGCTTGGTAAGAGTGATCCAAAAGCCATGGACAAAGATGGAGACGGTGTACCAGACAATGAAGATTTGTGTCCTGACAAACCTGGCTCTTTTGTGACACGGGGCTGCCCGGATAAGGATGGTGACGGTATAGCTGATAAGGATGATAAATGCCCTGATGTAGCCGGTACGCCAGAATTTATGGGTTGTCCGGAACCTAAAGATACAGACGGAGATGGTATAATAGATGGTGAAGACCAATGTCCTGATTTGGCCGGACCGGTAGCCACCAAAGGTTGCCCTGATAGAGACGGTGATGGTATAGCTGATAAGGACGATAAGTGCCCTGATGTAGCCGGCACAAGAGAGAACAATGGATGCCCGACTACAATAGATTCGGACGGTGATGGTGTGCCGGATGAAGCAGATAAATGCCCTACATTGCCGGGACTTGCAAAGTATAATGGATGTCCGGATTCAGATGGTGATGGTATTCCTGACCAAGAAGATGATTGTCCTACTTTACCTGGTCTTGCCCAATACAAAGGATGTCCTGATTCTGACGGCGATGGTGTCCATGACAAAATTGACAAATGTCCGTATGCTGCAGGTCCTGCTTCTAACAATGGATGCCCTGAGATTAAAGAAGAAGTGAAGTCTGCTCTCAAAAAGGCTACCCAAGCTGTAAGATTCAAAACAGGTACGGCTGAACTTGAAATTACTTCATACAAAACATTAAATGAAGTAGCAAAAATATTGAACGAAAATCCAGTATACAGTATGGAAATAGCAGGCCACACAGATAACGTAGGAAAGGATGAAAAGAATTTGAAACTTTCTGAGGCAAGAGCGAAAGCATGCTACGATTATCTACTGGCGCAAGGTATAGACGCCTCAAGGCTGGTATATAAAGGTTATGGTAAAACATTGCCTGTAGCTACCAATAGTACTGCCGAAGGTCGTGCACTTAACAGAAGAACGGAGTTTAATCTGTTCCTTAAATAACGGTATTATTTGAACCATAGAAAAATAGCCTGCTTTATTTGCAGGCTATTTTTTTTGTTAAAGAGGGTGGGTTTGGCCTATTGTAAGCTGAAATAGGAGGAAATTGAATTATTCCTCCTGTAAAAAAGGATATTTGTAATCAACTGGTGGAACAAAATTTTCCTTGATTGTCCTAGGACTTACCCATCTCAAAAGGTTAAGAATAGAACCTGCCTTGTCATTTGTGCCGGATGCTCTTGCACCACCAAAAGGCTGTTGACCTACGACTGCTCCGGTTGGTTTATCATTTATATAGAAATTACCCGCAGAGTGTCTGAGTTTTCTGCATGCCATTTCTACAGCATATCTGTCTTGTCCGAAGATGGCACCTGTCAAAGCATATTCAGATGTTTCGTCTAAAATATCAAGCGTTTTTTCGAATTCATTGTCATCATATACATAAACGGTCAAAACAGGCCCGAACAATTCTTCGCACATTGTCACATACCTTGGGTCTGAAGTCTGAATAACAGTCGGCTCAATGAAGTAACCTTTTGATTTATCAAAATTGCCACCTGCTATTATTCGGCACTGCGCGTCTTTCTTAGCATTTGCAATGTGGGTTGTAATTTTGTCAAAAGCCTTTTCGTCAATGACAGCATTGATAAAATTTCTAAAATCTTCAGGAGATCCCATTTTAAAATCAGCAAGATCTGCTTTGAGCATGTCGCTCACTTCAGGCCATAAGCTTTTAGGAATGTAAGCTCTCGATGCTGCCGAACACTTTTGACCCTGAAACTCAAAAGCGCCTCTGGACAGTGCCGTTGCCACTTCTTTTGCACGTGCTGAAGGGTGGGCTATTACGAAGTCTTTACCACCTGTTTCGCCTACTATCCTTGGGTATGATTTATAGATACGGATATTTTTGCCTATTGTCTCCCAGATGTTCTGAAAAACACCTGTACTACCTGTAAAGTGTAGGCCTGCAAACTGAGGATGGCTAAATACTACATCACCAATGACACTACCATCTACAAATACCAGATTAATAACCCCCGGTGGCAAACCTGCAGCTTCAAGTACCTCCATGATGACCATTGCAGAGAGCACCTGTGTATTGGCAGGTTTCCAGACTACTACATTACCAAGCATGGCCGGTGCACTTGGCAGATTGCCAGCTATAGATGTAAAATTGAATGGGGTCAAAGCGAACACGAAACCTTCAAGAGGGCGATGTTCAAGTTGATTCCACTGACCGCGCGGGCTTTCAGGTTGTTGGTGGTAAATCTCTTGCATATACTGAGCATTGAACCTGAAAAAGTCGCATAACTCAGCAACACAATCAATTTCAGCCTGGAACACATTCTTTGATTGGCATAGCATGGTAGCTGCATTCATACGTGCTCTGTATGGGCCAGCAAGCAGATCGGCTGCTCTAAGAAATATTGCGGCACGGTGCTCCCAAGGCATTTCTTCCCAATCCGCTTTTGCTGCAAGTGCGGCTGTGATAGCCATATCTACGTGTGTTTTATCACCTTTGTGAAAATACCCTAAAGTGTGGGATAGCTCATGCGGAGGTTTGATAGCAACTTTGTTGTCGGTTGTTACTTTTTTACCACCGATGGTCATGGCAACATCAAAACTCGTTTCCTTGAAAGATTTGAGTGTGGATTTAAGTTCAAATTTTTCTGGCGAACCAGGTGCATAGTTCAATACAGGCTCATTCACAGCCTTTGGAACTTTTACTATTGAATTTGGCATATTTAAAAATATTTTTTTACAAAGTTACATCGTGATTTTGACTTGAGCGGGTAAAAACGGACTCGCATCACCTTTTCCAAGGATAATTTCACGTACTATCGTTGAGCTAATGTGTGAATACTGTGGCTGACTGTTGAGAAATATAGTTTCTACACCATTACCTATGATATGGTTTAATTGTGAAATGGTTTTTTCGTAATCAAAATCGGCAGCATTTCTCAGACCTCGAAGGATAAATCTTGCATTCTTTTCCTCACAATATTTAGCTGTAAGACTTTCATATACGTCGATTTCAACCGCACCCAAATCATTAAATACATCTTTAAGCCAGTTTTTTCTTTGTTCTAAACTAAAAAGGTATTTCTTTTGTGAATTAACTCCGATTGCTATGATTATTTTGTCGAATAATGGAAGAGCTCTTCGAACCAAATCAACGTGACCTACAGTAATTGGATCAAACGAACCTGGAAAAACCGCTATTTTCATACAATGAATCATTATATATTATGTCCTTCAAAGATACAAAATTACATGAGAACCCATGGCAGATATTGTCAACTAACACAAAATATGAGAATAACTGGCTGCGTGTCGATCATCACGATGTTGTTAATCCGGCCGGTAATCCCGGTATTTACGGTACAGTTCATTTCAAAAACTTAGCTGTTGGTGTTGTTGTTCTGGACGATGAAAATAATACATATTTAGTAGGCCAATATAGGTTTCCACTTGGGCAATACTCATGGGAGATACCCGAAGGCGGTGCACCATTAGACCAAGACCCTCTGGAGATGGCCATGAAAGAGCTGAAAGAAGAAACAGGACTTACTGCAAGGAATTGGATAAAACTTGCCAAATTGCATACATCCAACTCTGCTACCGACGAAGCCGCTATTATATATCTAGCTTCAGGCATAGAAACAGGTATTGCCGAACCTGAAGAAACGGAAATTCTGAATGTTAAAAAGATTCCCTTTACTAAATATGTAGAGATGATAGAAGATGGCGAAATAACTGATGCCATTAGTGTATGTGCAGGGTTGCTGACCTATAGATGGCTTAACAAACAAAACCAAAAAACATGAAGTGGATATTGAGTGTCTTTTTTATACTATTTTTTGTAAAATGTGTATCGGCACAATTATACGGTACGGTCACTGACAATGAAGGCAATCCTCTTCAATCAGCCAGTATTTATATAGCTGGTTCTACCTCAGGTGTCAATACCAATGTCAATGGATATTATTCGCTTAACCTGGCAAAGGGAGAATCGGAGGTTATCTTCCAATATATTGGGTACAAGACAGTATCAAAAAAAATTAATTATACCGGTGTACCGTTAAAACTCAATATTACTCTTGAAGCACAGTCATTGGAGATAGCTGAAGTAGAAATTAATGCTTCTGGAGAAGATCCGGCTTATGCCATTATCAGAAATGCTATTGCTAATCGCGAATATTTCAAAAATCATATAAAATCTTACTCCTGCGATGTCTATATAAAAGGCAACCAGAAAATAGTAAAAATACCTCAAAAACTGATGGGTGAGGACCTGGGTAACCTTGGCGGAATCCTTGATACAAACCGTCAAGGAATCATTTACCTGTCGGAGTCACTCTCAAAATTTTACTTTCAGGCACCTGACAAGACCCGCGAAGAGATTATTTCTTCAAAGGTGAGTGGCGATAGTCGCGGTTTTAGCTTCAATCGTGCTACTGCCATTCGCTTTAGTTTTTATGATGTGGCTGTCGATTTTGGTCGTCAGCTGATTTCTCCTATTGCGCCAGAAGCTTTGCTGTTTTACAAGTACAGACTCGAAGGAAGTTTTTTTGATTCAGATGGCCGAGAGGTTAACAAGATTAAAGTAATACCCCGCAATGAAAGTGGACCTGTGTTTCGGGGCGATATTTTTATTTATGAAAATACCTGGAACATCCACTCTTGTCATCTTGGCGTAACCGGAAAAAGTATCAATCAAGAAATACTCGATACAATGTGGCTCAGTCAGCAGTATGTACCTGGAAATGAGCAAGGACAATGGGTTTTGTTTTCTCAGAATATTGAATTTGGACTTGGACTTCTTGGAATAAAAATAAAAGGCTTTTTTACAGCCGTGTTCGGCAATTATTCCTTAAATAACAACTTTGATAATACAATTTTTAGTAAAGAGTTGGTAAAAATAGAAGCCGGCTCGAACAAAAAAAGCGATATATATTGGGACACACTAAGACCTATTCCTCTCTTAGCCGAAGAATCCAGAGATTTTCACAGAAAAGACAGCCTTGAGGTAATATGGAATTCTAAAGCCTTTCGGGATAGTATAGACCGTAAAAATAATAAATTTACATCTAATAACCTTACCTTCGGATATACATATCACAATTCGTTTCGTAGATGGTCGCTCAATGTTGGTTCACCACTCACTACTATTGAGTTTAATCCGGTACAGGGATTTTATTCAGCTTTGAATGTGAAGTACCGCAAATGGAAGGATGACAACAACACTTCCTGGTTTTCACTTGGGCCGGAAGTGAGTTATGGCTTCTCTGATAAAAAATGGAGAGGTGCTCTTGAGTTTGAAAGACTTTTTAATAAATTACATTACAATAAACTGGCACTCAAGCTTGGAAAAATTACTGCTCAGTACAATGAAACCAACCCGATATCGGCTACAGTCAATGGCTTGTATAATTTGTATGGCAAACTGAATTATATGAAACTCTACGATAAAACATTCGGCAAGGTATCTTACGAACAAAGGCTGTGGCATACTTTGAAGCTTAATCTGGAGTCAGAATATGCAATACGATCTGGCCTTGATAATTCCTCAAATTACAGTTTTAGAAAGAAATCAGATGTCTATTCTCCAAATTTTCCGGGCGATACGGTCGGTATCCTTCCAAAACATCATTATATAGGTATGAATGCCTCCATCACATGGTTTCCGGGTATCCGATATGTAACTTATCCTGATCAGGTTCAATATTTTAACCAATCCTTGCCGGTCATCACATTCAGGTACTATCTTAAAAAAGTTCTTTCATATACTGATGGATCCAATGGGCATTATACCATCCAGCAACCAGAGATTACCGTTAAGTATGATTTTTACCCACGGTTTTTGGGCACTACAAATATCAGTATTACCGGTGGTACAAGTATATATTCAGGTAATAAGGCTGAAATCATTGATTACAAGCATTTTAAAGGCAATCAGACTTTTATAGCCGGGACAGGAAGCGAAGGTTTTAGTTTGTTACCATATTATGATTACAGTACATTGGGCACATACGCAGAAGTACATGCAAGGCACAATTTCGGCGGTTTTTTTCTGAGTAAAATTCCACTCATCAAAGAATTAAAATTCGAAGAAAATATTACTACCAATATGCTTTTTCAAGAAAATGGCTTCAGATATACCGAAATATCTGCAGGATTGTCGAATATAGGCTGGAGCATCTTTAGGTTATTCAGAGTCGATTATACTTGGGTATTTCTAAATGGTAAACGCCACGATAGTGGTATTACCGTAGGTATCAAACTGCCTATAGCTGACTAAGCCTGGTTTTCTTTCTTCCAGTCTGTACGTGCTACTATTACAAGAATTATACCTGCGACGCACAGAAACAGCTTAAACAAAAAGCCCAACATCGGAGTAGCGGATTCGATGAAGGATAAGACCGATAATCTTACACCTACAAGACTCAACACCAGACCAACAATGCCTGTACTGAACATAAGAAAACCAACGAGAGATAATATTCCTTTCATTTCTAAAATCAAATGAGCCTGCAAATTACTAAATATCTCAATAATTTAAAATTCCTTGAATTTTCCTTATCTTTGAAACGTAATTGGAATACAATCCGGCTGTTGTAATGATTAAATTAATTGAATGTCCGAGAGATGCTATGCAGGGGCTGCATGATTTCGTCGAGACAAAAGATAAAATACGATATATTCAAGCCTTACTTGAGGTGGGTTATGATACCATTGACTTTGGTAGTTTTGTGTCACCAAAAGCTATCCCTCAGATGCGTGACACAGCCGAAGTACTAGGATCGCTCGACCTGAGCAAAACCCGTTCAAAACTATTGGCTATCATTGCCAATACCCGTGGTGCGGAGGATGCCTGCCGTTTTGAGCAAATAGATTATCTTGGTTATCCATTTTCTATTTCTGAAACATTTCAGCTACGCAATACCAATGCTACCATAGAGGAATCGCTCGTAAGGGTAGAGGAGATACAGGAGTTGTGTTTAAAATACAACAAAAAACCAGTCATCTACATTTCTATGGGTTTTGGTAACCCTTATGGTGATGTATGGAACGTAGAGATTGTAGAGAAATGGGTCTCGGCACTTCGTGATATGGGTATCACGATCTTGTCATTGTCAGATACCATTGGAGTGTCAAATCCTGAAAGTATTGATTATTTGTTTTCTAAACTTATACCTAACTATCCGGAAGTGGAGTTTGGTGCCCATTTGCACTCAGAGCCACACAATTGGTTTGAAAAGATTGATGCAGCCTATACCAATGGCTGTACCAGATTTGATTCTGCAATAAAAGGCTTCGGTGGTTGTCCGATGGCAAAAGACGACCTTACAGGCAATATGCCAACCGAAAACCTAATCCAATATTTTACAGACAAAAGGGTAGAATTGAATTTAAATATGGAGGCTTTTTATAAATCAATGGAAATAGCCTTGCAAATTTTTCCTAAATAATCCAGAAATGATTGCCAGTATTGAGTTCGCTACACCGGAGTATGATGAAGCAGTAAGCCTCAGATATAAGATATTAAGAAAACCACTTGACCTCGAGTTTTCCGAAGAACAATTGATGGAAGAATTTGACCAATTTCATTTTGGGTATTATAACCTCCAAGGTAAACTTATCGCGTGTCTCAGCTATCAATTAAAAGAAGATGGTGTATTGAAAATGCGTCAGGTAGCAGTAGATGATTCACAACAAGGAAGAGGCATAGGCACACGGATGGTAAAAGAGACAGAGAACTGGGCACAATCATCGGGCTACAACAAAATCATTCTTCATGCCCGGGATACAGCCGTAAAGTTTTACAAAAAGCTTAATTACTCAAAAAAAGGAAAAGCCTTTACGGAAGTTGGAATCAAACATTTTTTGATGGAAAAAACCTTATGAGTCAAAAAAAAGTTACGTAAAAAAATGCCGGAATTTATTTCGATTCCGGCATTCTCATTTTAAAGAGTAGCTCTTTATTGTTTTACAAATATCTTGCTGATATTGCGTTTTTTACTACTTGCTTTGATGATATAATTACCTGGCAGTAATGCCTGCACATTAATATTTTTTACTAAATTAATCTTACCGGGTTTTAGTACCACTTGCCCGTTCATATTGAATATTTCAACATCGAAAGTTTCATCCTGAGGTAAGGTAATATTAAGAAAATTTCTGGCCGGGTTTGGTGCAATGGTCATCAATAAGCTGTTGTCAGAATTATACTGCGCAACAGAAGTAGTCAAATCATCTATTCTAAAATCCCAGATACCTCTGCCGTATGTACCAAATCTGACAACTTTGTGTCCCGGGATATACTCCACACTCCAGAATGTTTGAGTAGGAGCTGCAATACCTGACATATCAAACCATTTTTGCTTAGCAACCGAATAAACATAAGGACCGGCTTCTGTGGCTGCAAACAGCAACGATTCATCTTCATTTGCTACTACATTGAATACGAAAGTTTTTGGTAATCCTTCACCCAATGGAGTGAAACTGAATCCACCATCGGTAGAAACCAAAACTCCGGAATTGGAATATCCGCTACCGGACAAATAGATGACATCAGGGTTGAGTTTGGATGGATAAATACATGCACCATACAGATAGTGGCTACCAGGCACCTTCGGGCTGCTCTCAAAGAAGCTGGCACCGGCATCCGGTGAAATATAGAATTTGCCATTGTTGGTTGCTACGTAATATATAGTAGAATCGAATGGAGAAATGGCCATTGCGGATATTTCGGACCCGGAATTTGCTTTAAAATCAAATTCAAACTGTGTGGCATCGATGGTACCTTGTTTATAGGTCAATTTGATTAAATGCGAACCCGCACCACCGTCTTTGTTGCCACCTGCTAAAAATACTTCATGTGCATTATTATTCGGGCCTGGTATAATGGGTGGAATCCACACGGTTTCGTTATCCGAATCAAGTTCGTAATATGCAGTTGGTCCACCTTGTGATTTCGGATTG
>WBZR01000217.1_pt1 | contig 99085 bp, 72 predicted proteins | sample 5204231 | NCBI WGS metagenome assembly WBZR01 (sample SAMN12412403, study PRJNA552823) | activated sludge metagenome | isolation source: activated sludge from anammox sidestream of wastewater treatment plant... | place: USA: Virginia | collected 2017-08
TACTCTCCTGCATCGGCGTACTCCTCTGCCCATCGTGGGCGGCTCGGAACCTCGAACAAGTCCCGAGAGTACGCCGCCTTTTTTTATCCCGCCACCATCAACGAAATTCGGTTATAGCTCGTGCACGAGGCCACAATCTTGAGATGACGGTAGGCAAGTCCGCTTGATCGCCGTCTGTCAGGGACACTTCCATAGCAGTTGATTTCGCCGACCACCGGTAGATAACGATTCATACCGGTAGATAACGATTCATGGTAGACATGGGAGCAATGCGTGTTTAGCGATAACAAAATTCCGCCTCGTCAACCCGAGCGATTTTCAAAGTTTCAAGCGTCTTAAAATGCCCCAGAATTGGGTGATTCTCGGACCGCTCCTCTTGACTCTATCTATCGGATTCGATTACCATCGATTGATAGTGGGAGAAATGGGTTGGACCGGAAAGTCGAGTTCTTCGATGTACCGGTGGAGTGGTGGAGTGGACAGTTCGCCGATTCTTGAAGCTAGACTTGGCGTCTGATTTCGCCGATTTCCAATCATTTCTCATGGGTGTGTTGTCAACCAAATAACTGGCGAGCAATTCGTTTTTATTACGAGTGGGTATCTAGGGAAGGAGTTGGGTAGATGACGAGAAAGTTATCTTTCTGTTGCGCTGCAATTCTAGCATGCGTATGTTTCGGGCAGGTTCCGCTTCAAGCGGAGAACGCTCATCGCGAGCGTCCTGATTCGGTCGGAACTCCGACCGCTGACGGCGCTTATCAGCCGGCATTGCCGGACGGTGCACTGCGACGCGATCGCAGCTACGTCCCGCAGGCACGGCCGAATTCGAATTACAACACCAGGCCGGTCTTTCCGATGATTCCGCCTCCGGAATTGCAGAATCGGCTGGACGGCGCCCCGCGCGGTGAGCCGCCGCCCTGTACGCTTGAACCCTGCGAAATTCTCATCTACGACAACCTTAACGGCCCGAATGCCGCCGCGAACATCAATGATCCGGCTGAGACGCCTACCTACGACGACTGTGCGTTGGTGGGAATCGACCGGTTCATTTGCCGCTTCTCATTCGTCCTCGGTGATCTGAATAATACGGGTGGTTTGATCCCGTACACCCTGATCGTCCGAAGCGGAAACTACTTCCCGATTTGCCCGGAAGACTCACGATCCGTCGTTCTTTACACGGCGACTCAGAACGTTCCGGCGACCAACCCCTTCAACATTGTCAACTTCGACATTAGTCCTCCTCTCTTCCTCGACGAAGACTTCTTCTGGATCGGCATGATGGTTCCCGCTGCGGATGCCGGCGCCGGTTGGGGAATCGGCGGTCCCGCTGAGTTGGGCTTCACCGAAGATAACATGGTGATCCCCAACAATAACGGTACCTGCGAAGACCTGGGCCCGGGCCAGATGGACGACTACTTCTGGTTCGGCGGCGATCCTTACGCCGGTCTTCAGGTTCAGGTTTTTGCCAACCCCGGCGATCCCGGCGCTTGCTGCGACCGCGACATGAACGACGGCATGGGCAATGGAACCTGCACGGACTCTGTCTTCCGGTCGGTCTGTCTGGTTAGCAGCACAACCAGTGTCTGGAAGCCCGGAACGTGCAGCGACTTCGGCATGACTGATCCCGCTTGTGCGCTGTGTATCTCACAAGCCGACGCGTGTGTCGGCGCGACCGTTGATGCCGAGCCGAATTGCTCCGCCGGTTACGTTGACAACTACAACGAGAACTGTCTGATCCCGAACCTGCCGACCATTGCATGTGGTCAGAGCATTTGCGCGACCGCAGGCACCTACAACTCCGCCTGTACGGCCGATGCCGACTGTAGCGCAGGTCAGACCTGTGTCACGATGATCTGCACGGGTCCGGCCGACTCGCGCGACAACGACTGGTACAAGCTCGTCCTGACTCAGGACACCCAGGTCACCATCGACCTGAATGCCCGATTCAGTGCTCAGATGTCGCTGATCAATAACGGCGGCGATCCGATGACCTGCACCGACGATGCCCTCGACTTTGAGGCCGGCCGCGCGTGCGAGGTCCTTTCGATCGTCCGATGCCTGCCTGCCGGCACGTGGTTCATTCGCGTTCGACCGGACACCTTCGCGGGCATCCCCTGCGATACGCGGTACCGACTCTCGGTATCCTGCGGCAGTTGCAGCCTGCCGACCGGCGCCTGCTGTGACGCAAGTCCTGCCGGCTGTTCCGAGTTGGCCGAGGTCGCCTGTGTGGGTCGCGCCGGACAGTATCAAGGTGACGGGACCCTGTGTGCCGGCGCCGGATGCCCCGGTGTGCCGAGCAACGACGATTGCGGCACGAAGATTCAGCTTGCCGGCGTCATGGTGGAAGTCACGCCTGACACTAGCTTCGCGTCGGATTCGACCAATCCGCCTCAGGATCCCGCTGATTGCGACAATGAGCCCCTTTCAACCGGAAACATCCTGATTCGCAAGGACGTTTTCTATAACTATCGTATCCCGACGAACTTCAACGGTACCCCGGTCACCGCGGGTGACGTGGTGCTCAGCACCGCGGGCAGTGCCATTGATGCGTGGATTATCGTTTACGGTCAGCCGAATGCGGTTAATAACTGTGGCGTCGGTCTTTGTGGCGCGCCTCAGTATGCCTGCAGCGACCAGATTCTGGACAATGGCACGAACTTCAAGTTCAACAGCGTCGGCCACCTGGTCATTCCGGTCGAAGCAGGCAGTGCTTCCTTCTTCGATCCCGGCGACTGCATCAAGATTCGTATTGGTCGTGGACGAAGCCCGGTCACGCCGGCGGCCCCTGCGGGTGGTCAGGCCCGACTCGGCATCGACTTCATTCCGCGAAGTTCGCCGTTTACCCTTCAGACCGGCCGCTGCTGCTTCGCGGACGGCAGTTGCCAGATCACGATTGATGAGCCGACCTGTCTCGGCCTCAACGGATTCCCGCGGCCATCGACTGATTTCAATCAGGGCGATCCTTCCGTCGGCGATCCCGTCGCGGGCTGCAAGGCCGATCCTTGCCCCGGCGTCGGCGATGCCTGCTTCCGCGCCATCGACCTCAACGTGGCCATGGGCAGTGAGTTCGGTCAGGGCGTGGGCTCGGGAGCCCTCACGCGCAACATCCTTGACATCATGTATCTGAAGTATGAAGTGCCTGCGGTCGGCGGCGTGGTCATCCACTCCTGCGGCAGCAACGGCTTCTACGATTCGATCATTGGTGTTTATGGTTCGGTCCTTTCAAGCGGTGACTGCGATCTTGGATCGCTCATCAAGTACGGTGATGACTGTACTTCGACCGAGAGCACCGCGAACGGCGCGCTGACGGTGGCGCCGTGCTACGGCGGAATCAACGCGACGAGCAACGCTTGTCTCTGTTTGTCCGTCGGTCCGGGCATGGATGTGACCGCCGGCCAGATCATCTACATCGCGGTCGGCTCGTCGAACATCCCTGGCAAGCAGTTCGTCTTCGCGGGTTCGCCGCGGCTGATCGTCGATCCGGTGACTGATCCGATCGACACGCCTGTGGTCGCTGCCGTGACGGTTGAAACACTCAATCAGTGCTTCACCTGTCCTGCGACGTGCCCGATGGGTGCGATCGATGAAGGCAACGACCAGATTTGTCAGGACACCAACGATCCGAATCCGCAGGACACGTGGAACGGTGGATGTAACTCGGCGACCTTCGACTTCAACAGTCCGACGATCGACTGCTCCGGCGGTCCGGTCACGATCTGCGGCCGCTCGGGTAACTTCCGACATCCGTTCCCCTGCGACAATCCACTGGATTGTCCGGGCAACGAGCCCTGCACGGGCGTCGGTGGTTCCTGTATCGGCAACAACCTGTTCGTGAATCGCGACGAAGACTGGTTCAAGCTCGTCGTGACTGAGCCGCGCACGATCTTCTGGCGTGTCCTCAGCGAGGAGTTCGCCGGTCAGCTCGACATCTTCGCGGACCCCGAGGGCGACTGCGACAGCGTCTTCGTCCTGGCGTCCAACTCGGTCTCGTTTGCGTGTGAGCCGCCGGCAGGTACTCCTTCGCCGCTGGAAATCAGCGCGAGCGTATGTGCGGGTACTTACTATCTGCGAGTCACCCAGTCCGTCTTCGGCGGCCTCGGCACCACTGAATGCAGCGCTGAGTACGTCGTTCAGGCGGAGTGCTCCGGCTTTGACCAGCCTGCCGATTGCTGCCTCGGTGACATGAATGCCGACGGCAAGGTCAACGGGCTCGACATTCAGAAGTGGGTCAGCGTCCTCTTTACGCCGCCCACCGTGTTTGACGAGTTCCTGGGCTGCTTCTCGGCCAATTACTGCCGTGCTGACATCGACAGCAGCGGTGCGATCGACATGGGCGACCTGTCCGGCTTCGTGAGCCTGCTCGTCACGGCGAACAAGCCGGTATGCACGCTCAACGACGTCTGCACCGATGCGGCGACCAGTCAGTTCCCGTTTGACAGCATGGGCGCTTCGGAGAGCGATCTTGAGATCACGCCTCCTCCGGGTACGCCTTCGCCTGACAAGCGAGCGGCTGATTGCTTCCGGCCGCTGGAAAGCGGTCAGATCACCCAGGTTTGCTGGTGGGGCGGCTATGCCGACCTGGCCGGCGCCGATTGTGGTCCGGAGCCCGATTGCTTCCAGATCACGTTCTACAGCGGTTCAGTGAATCGCTGCCCCGGCACGCGCATCGAGCCTCCGGGCAGCCAGTATGTCGGCAATGCGACCCGTGCAACGACGGGCGGTGCGATCATTACGCCCGCCGGCCTGCTGACGGAGTACTTCTACTCCGCCACGCTGGCGACGCCGCTCACGGTGACGGCCGGCAACACCTACTGGATCGAGATCACCAACAACACGCCCGAGAGCCTGTGCAAGTGGGTCTGGGAGCAGTCGCCACAGGGCGATACGCGTCACGCCATCGGCGACGGCGCCGACGACCTGCCGACTGACTACAGCGCCTGCACCGCGGCGAACATCGGGATCCGAGACCTTGCCTTCAGCATCAACCTTCGCATCGCGAAGGATGGATGCGGCAAGCCGACCGGCCGATGCTGCCACGATCCTCTCCCTCTGGGCGGCGTGGTCTGCAGCATCACCACCGAAGGCGACTGCGTGGCCGTGCTGAACGGCGAGTGGTCGGAGGACGGCACGTGTTCGCCGGAGAATCCGGCATGCACGCTCGGTCGCTGTTGCTACCTCGACATGGCCATGATGACCCAGTGTGCTTCAACCACTCAGTCCGCGTGCAATGCTGCAAACGGGCTGTGGGTTGAGGGCGCCAGTTGTCCTTGCCCGACGGGTCGATGCTGTATCGATACGACCTGTACCTCCGGAGTTTCTGAGGTTGCCTGTAGTGCACAGGGTGGAATCTGGCTCCAGGGCGCCGATTGCAGTTCGCCTTGCCCGACCGGCATCTGCGAAAACATCGGACGCTGCCAGTTGCCGCACCTACTCGGCAACAACCTCCAGCAGGGTGGCTACGTCTCTGATGCCGACAACGGCATCTCGACGGCTGATGATATTCGACCGCTGTTTACCAGCGGAGCGAACTTCATCAACCAGATCTGCTTCCGCGGTTTCCATCGCCAGGGCGCCAATGCCGATTGCGGCGGCGGTGTTGAGACGCCGGAAACCTTCAGGATCACCTACTATGCCGCCAGCGGTGACTTGCCGAATACGGCAACAATCATTGGCGGTCCGTTCGACCTGACACCTCTGAAGAGCGTCGCCATCACGGCGGGCAATCCGGAAGGTGTCCAGGGTGGCGGCGTCCAGTACCAGTACGAGGCGTTCCACGCCGCGGTAAACGTCACGCCGAGTGCGTGCATCTGGGTTGAAATCCAGAACACCGTGGTTGATCTGCCGTGCGTGTTCTTCTGGGCGACTTCGGCCGAAGGTGGTAATCAGAAGGCCGCCGTCCGAAGCACCGGTGCAACGGCGTTCCCGTATCAGATTGTTGATCGGGATCTGTCCTACTGCGTCGGTCCGGTCAACGTGTCCAGCGCTGTCTGTGCGTTCAGCCCGGTTGCCCCGGCGAACGACCAGTGTGCAAACGCGACGAACATTGGTACGGGTCCTGCCGGTCCGATTGTCGGTACGACGATCGGCGCCACGACCGACCCGGGCAGCAGTTCGGGTTGCGGCCCCGCGGCCAATACACGTGACGTGTATTACCGCTGGACGCAGGTAACGCCGGCTGCGGCAACCACGTTCCAGATCTGTACGCTGGATTCGACCTTTGACGCGATCATCTCGGTCCACAAGACCACTTCCGGCGTCATGGGATGCCCGGCCACCTCGGCCGATGATTCGCAGATCGCCGTCAACGGTGGTTGCAATGACGACGGCTGTCCGCAAGGCCTGGGCACGAACACCCTGTTCTTCCAGGGTCGCCAGGCGCGGCTGGTTCGCAATGCGTCTCAGGCGGCAAGTCAGCTTCCGAGCGGGCAGACCTTCCTGATTCGCATCTCCGGCGCCGTCAAGAGCGGCACGGCGACGAATCCGCCGGACGGCAAGTTCGTCCTTCAGGTGACCCAGCCGTAAGAACGGTCTGAGCACTACTGTTCATCACATCGGCCCCCCGGAGTTACTGCTTCGGGGGGCCGATTCTTTTTTACGGAGTATTGTGTGACCAGCGTCGCTGAAGCGAAGGAATCGCGCCTCGGCCCGGCCGGCGTCAGTCCTTGGTGCCGATGTCGGTGGTGAAGGCGGTAAGCACAAGAAAATTCTCGTCGCGCTCGTGATGCTCCACATACTGGAGGAGGGCTTGGATCCTCCGGCAGCAATCCAGCAGCAGGAGCTGGTCCTTTTCGTTTACCTCATTCAGTTCGCGCTGGATGAGGCCGAGCAGTTTGGTAATCTCGACGTGTTCGTGAGCAAGCCGCTCGATCTCTCGCGTGAGTGCGGGACTTTGCTCGGCGACGGAGACCATGAACCCATCCTGCTCCTCAAGGGCCATGTGCTTGATCAGGTGGCCACGCAGATGCTCATACTCCCCTCGGACCTCCCGAAGCCACTTCGCTCGATTCACTCGCGGCGCCACCGATACTTTTTCACCAAGCCGCTCCGACAAGTCGATGACCTTCTGATGCTCGTTGCTCACCTTGTTCATCAGTTCCTGAGGGTTCATGGTCATCCTCCCTTCGTCTCTGCATTTTTTTCACCGGCTCGGATGATCGGCCGGATCGTCGGCGCTGCCTCCGGGTGAAGTGTCGCCGATCCCGCGGTTTGCTTCTTCCGCAAGTGCGGACTCGAGGTAATCGACAACGATCGGCAGATACGCATCCAGCGCGCAATCCACGTGATCTCGCATGGGGCATGATCCGTGGTCGTCTTCGTGCGGACACGCGCAGCAGACATTCAGCCTGACGCCCTCCATATAAGGGTCGATGCGCTTTGAGCGGGTCCGGCGAACAATTTCGGCGATGCCGGGCAAATTGCGGAAGATCGCACACGGCCGGGAGGCCGGCAGACTGCATGTGCCCTGCGCCGTGTAACGACTGCACCTCGGGCAGATTTCACTTCTCAGTCGAGCCTCAATCGCGGGATCAACGGTCTTCATCGCCGCACCTCAAATTCGCCGCTTTGCCGGGCCAATGAGCCACATCCGCCACGGCAATCCATCGAGCAATGCCTATGCCATCCATGTTTGCATCGCATGGCCAGGCGGGATGAAGTGCTGTTTCGACAAAAGGCGGACTGCCCCGGTCGATCGAAACGGGTACTTTCCATCCAGAGCCGGCCCCGCCCGGTCGCCGGCAGGGAGGAATTGTCCGCACGACAAAGGCAGAATTCCGCAGACTCCGAGCGAATTCGGTCTCCGCATGCCATATTCTGTTGTTGAGGGTTCCACTTGGGCGATACCCGCTTGTTGCCGCTCCCGTGGAACGGTATTTGCTCCCTGCGCGACAATCCAGCGGGTGAGTTTTTTCCAGAAGCAATAAGCCCGATTGTTTTTGCGTTCCACGGGGACGTAAACGGGCCCCATTTTGGAGTGAGAGGATGGCGCAGCGCAGAATCGAGCTCCGGCCGCGGGCCCAGATCGCCTATAGCGCCAGGGATCGGGTCATAAGCGCCGCTTTGCGATATGATCGGGGCATGTCCGGAGAGTTATTCGCCCAATTCCAGCGATTTGTCGAATTTACCGGCAAAGACAAACTCGCGCTCTTGGAAGCTCGACAGCGCTTGCGCCCCTTTTTCGAGAGCGTCGTGGACGAGTTCTACGGCACGCTGCTGCACGATCCGGAGGCCCAGGCCATCCTCGATGCGGAGATAGGGCGATTGGAGCGGCTTCGGCAGAATCTACGTCAGTGGGTCGATCAGCTCTTCTGCGGCGAATACGACCAGGCCTACTTCGAGCAGCGAAGCCGCATCGGTCGTACCCATGTCCGTATCGAGCTTCCGCAGCATCTCATGTTCTTCGGCATGAGCGTCATTCGCCGCGAGCTGGTGCGCGTGATTATTGAGGCTCGCCTTCCAAACGCCGCCGTCGTCATCAGTGCCGTGCACAAGCTGCTCGATCTGGAGCTGGCGGTGATGAACGACAGCTATCGCGAGGACTTCGTCGATCGGACTCAGGCGGTCGAGCGGTTGCAGTTCGAGCAGCGCCTCGGCGAGAGCGAGCATCTGGCGACGATCGGACAGGTCGCCGCCTCATTGGCCCACGAAATCAAGAACCCGCTCGCCGGAATCAGCGGCGCCATCCAGGTGCTGGGCTCCGAACTCGGCGACGAGCATCCTCACAAGCCGATCATCGAGGAGGCCCTTCGGCAGATCGATCGCCTCGACGCCGCCGTCAAGGACCTGCTGCTCTATGCAAGGCCGCAAAACCCCACGGTCGCCCGCTGCGACTTGAGCGAGATCGTCGCCGAGTCGATGATCCTCCTGCGTCAGGAGCCCGCGTTTCAAAACGTACGCATACGCTGCGAGGGCCTCACCGAAAGACACTGGGCCATCGTCGACCCCAGCCAGGTCAAGCAGATCATCACCAACATCCTCATCAACGCGGCCCACGCCTGCGAAGACGATGGCGACATCGACTGTGCCCTGGAGACCGATGCCCGCGTGGTGCGCCTTCGCATCACCGACACCGGCGCCGGTATCCGGCCGGAGGTATTGTCGCGCGTCTTTGAGCCGTTCTTCACAACGAAAGCGCGCGGCACGGGACTAGGCCTGGCGATCTGCAAGCGTATCATTGAGGCTCATCAGGGCGTGATCCTCATTGAGAGTCGGCCGTCGGTCGGCACGCGCGTCACCGTGGAGTTTCCGGTTGTCCCATGAACAAGACCCGCATCCTCATCATCGAAGACGAAAAGCTCATTCGCTGGTCCCTGCGCCAGCGATTCCAGGATGAGGGGTTCATGGTCGACGAGGCCGAGACCGCCGCCGAAGGTCTGGAGAAGTGGGCGGCCGAAACCTACGACCTGGTCATGCTGGACTACAAGCTGCCCGACAAGACCGGCCTGGAGGTCTTGGAGCTGATCCGCGCCCAGGATCAGGACGTCGTCGTCCTCATGATGACCGCCTACAGCAGCGTCGAGTCCGCCGTCCAGGCCATGAAGCTCGGCGCCTTCGACTATGTCAGCAAGCCCTTCCAGATGGACGCGCTCATGCTGACCGTCAACAAGGCCCTCTCGACGACCCAGCTCAGGCGCGAGCTGCGCGACCTGCGGGCCCGGATGAAGCAGGAGTACGGCTTCTCCAGGCTGCTGGGTCGCTGCGCGGCCATGCAAAAGCTCTTTCAGATGATCACCGACGTGGCGTCCAGTGGCGCGTCGACAGTGTTTCTCAAGGGGGAGAGCGGCACCGGCAAGGACCTCGTCGCCAAGACGATCCACTACAACTCCGATCGTGCCAACAAGCCGTTCATGAACATCACCTGCACCGCCATCACCGAGACGCTCCTCGAAAGCGAGCTCTTCGGTCACGAGCGCGGGGCCTTCACCGACGCGCGGCAGATGAAAAAGGGCCTGCTCGAGCTGGCCGACGGCGGCACCGTCTTCCTCGACGAGGTGGGCGACATGCCCCCGCAGTTGCAGGCCAAGCTATTGCGTTTTCTAGAGGAGAAGGTGTTTCGCCGGGTCGGCGGCGTTCACGATATCGAGGTCGACGTGCGCGTCATCGCCGCGACCAATCGCGACGTCAATCAGCTCATGGAGGAGGGCAAGTTTCGCGAGGACCTGTTCTATCGGCTGAACATCATTCCCGTCGATCTGCCGCCGCTGCGTCAGCGCGACGGCGACGTCGAGCTGCTCGCCGAGCACTACGTGCAGGTCTTTGCCAAGGAGTTTCGCAAGGATGTCCACGGCCTGACGCCGGCGGCGCTGAAGAAGCTGCCCGCCTATTCCTGGCCGGGAAATGTCCGCGAGCTTCGCAACGTCATCGAGCGCGCGGTCCTCCTGTGCAAACAGAATGAGATCGGCCCGGACGACCTGGTCCTCGGCCGCGGAGAGACGCGCGACTCATCCGTCTTCGTCCGCCTGCCGGCCGGTGGCATTTGCATCGACGAGATCGAGGAGCAGCTCGTCAAACAGGCCCTGGCCATGTCCAACGACAACCAGACCCAGGCCGCCAAGCTCCTGCACCTCTCGCGCGACCAGCTTAAGTATCGCATGGACAAGTATGGACTGGGCAAGGATAAGGCGGCGAGCTAGCGCCGACCTCGTTCGATCGTCGCATCTCTACAGCGCCCGGGTGATCGCGGGCCTCTCGCCCGCACGAAGCGGCGACCCCCAGGACCGACACGACCGAATGAATGACAGCCTGGCGTCAGCCGCCGCGTCCCAATTCTCGATGAAGACCTTGCCGTCGGGGTTGCAAATCGATCGCCCGACCGGATCGCCCGCTATGCTTTCCGCCGGGCCTTCAGCCGCCCCGGTCTTTCTTTCGCCGCCGCCCGGCAGGCGCTGCCAGCGGGGCGGTGAGTTGCTCGTAAAGGGCGAATAGGAATTCCAGCCGCTGGCGTTCGGTGGTGAAGGGCTGGGGGCGGTAGCAGCGGTCCACTGCCCGGTCGAGCACGTCGTGGGCCCGGCGCAGGGCGGCGGGCATGGCGTTGGGATCGTAGAGGTCGGCAAGGGTGGCGTCGGGAAACTGGGCGCGGGCATCGAGAACGGCCTGCGCCGCCTGCTCGACTTTCTGCTTCTGCGCGTCGGTCGGGTTCTGCGGCCAGGGAAAGTTGTTATAGACGATGTCTTTCGAATATCGGTAGCGCGATTCCAAACGACCGCAAAACTGCTTTACCCATGCCATGTGAATCAGACTGCTGATGACCCCGAAATGCCAGATGGAAGCGTTGGGAATCAGAAAACACGAGTCGCTGACTATGTGATCGGGTTCAAAATAGGCGAACGGAATGTATTGGCGGGATTCAGATGTGTGGCGAGGTATTAGAATAAATCTTGTGTTCGGCTGCGCGATCTGACGGAACAGCGTGGGATATTCGGCATACTTTCGTGTCGTCTCCGCCTTGCTGCGAAGCCGAAATTCCTTGACCGCCCTCACTCTTGCCGCTACTGCGGGCAACCTGCGCAACTGTGTCGGCGTTATGTCCTTCAGCCAGAGGCACCAACGCTCGCGCCCATCGAGAAATTCTTCGGCACCGATGTAAGGACGAACAAAAGGACGTGCGCCCGGCTCATCCCTCAACAGCGCATCCCGGTCCTCGGTCGACATGAGAAAATGGCCCCCGTCGGTCGGCTTATTGCCATACTTCATGCCGGGAACGTTGCAGATCGGATGAGCTCGATTGGTAAGTACCGCATTCGGCCCCTCGAATAGATACGGGCTGATATTAGTGACCTCAATCACAGCGGCGGCCGCATCCTCACCGATTTCATACTCGTGGATTCTCTTGCGCGCTATGTCTTTCCGCCCGAATCCAATGATGACTACATGAACATGAGCACGGCCTCGGGCTTCGCTCATCCATTGGAACGTCCTGTGCGCAAAGTGAATCTGGATGCCACGCCGAAATAGGTCAGGCCAAAAGATACCGGGCTGTTCACCTTGTGTAATGGAATTGGTTGAGACGAAGGCGGCTCGATTCGAAGTGCCCACCATGTACTCGGCTGCCCTGCGATACCAGCACGTTACAAAGTCCAAGACCCCTGCGGCAGCGATATCGTGCCAGACCCTGTGTTGATCTTCTTTCTGCGATTCAGTTTGCAAGTGGTGCCCGATGAACGGCGGATTCCCCAAGATGTATGTGCATTCCGCCGCCGGAAGCACCTCATTCCAGTCGATCCGCAGGGCGTTCGCCTGCACGATGTGCGGCGAACGGGTCAGCGGCGTCGTCGCCTTCACCTGGCCGAACCGTTCGAACAACTCCGCGTTCATCTGGTGGTCCATCAGCCACATCGCCACTTCGGCGATCCGCACCGGCCACTCCTCGATCTCGATGCCGTAAAACTGGCCGACATGCAGCCGGGCGCTAGCCCGGATGTCGGCCTCGGTGGGCTGGTCGCCAAAGCGCGCCTGAATGATGTCAAGCTCCAGCCGCCGAAGCTCGCGATAGGCGATGACCAGAAAGTTCCCGCAGCCGCAGGCCGGATCGAGGAAACGCATCTCGCCGATCTCGCGGTGCAGGGCTTCGAGCTGGCGGCGATTGCGCTTTGCGGACTCGAACCGCTCGCGCAGCTCGTCCATGAAAAGCGAGCGGATGAGCTTGAGAATATCCCGCTCCGAGGTGTAGTGCGCCCCGATTTGCCGACGCTCGCGGGCCTGCATGATGTTCTGGAACAGCGAGCCGAAGATGGCCGGGCTGATCTTCTCCCACTTGAACCGGCAGCATTGCACAAGCGCGACGTGCATGGCCTGGTTGAAATCGGCGAAGGTCAGCCGCTCGGCGAAGAGCTCGCCATTGACGTAGGGCAGGGCGGCCAGGTCCTCATCGAGATGGGTCTGTCGCTCGTCCACGGGCCTGTTCAGCACGTCGAACAATCGGCTGAGCTGCGCGCCGGTGTCGGTTCCATCCTCGCGGGTGCGGTGGAGGATGAAATTCGTAAACGCGGCCGGTTCGAATATACCGGTGTCCTCGGCGAAGAGGCAGAACAAGATGCGCACCATGAAGCGCTGCAGGTCGTGGCCGGTGTAGCCGCCGTCTTCCAGCCGGTCGTGGAGGTTGGCGAGGAGCTCGGTCGCGCGGAGGTTGGCCGGGTCTTCGGGGTCGATGCGGCGAGTTTCATAACCGGCGATGAAGGCGAAATGACGGATGTTGTCCCGCAGTTCCGACAGCGGGAACTCGTGCGTGGCGGGCTGCCCCTCTTCGGGCTCCAGGTCGTGCAAGGCAATGCGGGCGAAGTCGGAGACAATGACATAACGCGGAACTTCGTCGCCGCGGCCCTCGTTCTGGAGGTTCTGGATGTAGCCCATCGCCTGCGACTCGGCCCTCGACAAATCCCCCCCGCGCGACTTGTGTTCGGCGATCAGCCTGCCCGTCCAGAACAGGTCGATGAAGTCGAAGGCCCCGCCGAGATTCCGCACCGGCTCTTCAAACGACGCCACCGACCGGCGCCGGATGCCGAAGATGTTGAAGAACTCGTTCCAGAAGGTCTGGGCCTCGGCGCGCTCGCGCGAAGCGCCGGACCACTCTTGGGCAAAAGTAATGGCGCGATTCCTGATTTCGTTCCAGGATAAAGGCAACGATCAACTCCGCATCACGCACGCCACAAAACTGCTCGATCGGGCCCAGTGTAATCGCGGCATTATGAACAGTCGCTCGGCCATTCCGCGTTGCCAGACGGCGATCCGCGAGCCACGCTCCTTCGCGCCTCCTCGATCGCCTTCGCCGCCGCTTCCCGATCGATCTACGACAACCAGTTCCGCGGCCGCTTCATCGCCCACGCATGCGGCCGATCGTGCAACATACACTTCGCGTTGACCTGGCGCAGTACGCCCTCGCATTTCCGATTCTCCGCAAGGCGCACCACGCGTACGAGCAGCCGGAGTTCATCAGCGAACCCGCGGTGCAAGGGGTGCGGAATGCAGTCTGCTTGAGATTGCCGGGGACGTACGGCGATCGAATTCAGCGTCATAGATAGACGAGTGGTCTGAAATGCCCCGATTTGCAGCAAAATGCAAGCGATGTGGGCCCGAATTTCGACTCGATTGCCCATCAAATCACAGGCTCTTCGCTCAATGTTAGAATAGGGAACTTATACCGATAGTGCCGTCTGAAGCGCGTGGAAATGTAATCGGACCTCAAAGTCCGTTGAGGAGCCCGTTACCCATTTTGGAGCTTGAATCGGGTAAATTCCCGGCTATACTACATTCGGTCCCACTAGAGAGCCTCCTTTCTCTACTCTCCGGCCCGAGAGGTAGGGACCTAGGGCTGGCATCACCTGCCAGTCCTATTTTTTGCGCACAGATAACCCAATTGCGTCTTACGCTTGCGGCAACCACCTTTTTCCGGGCCTCACCAGGAGCCTGGGTCCTGCCTATAGAAGCGAGCAAGAACAACATAAAGGGCCAAATTTGATTTGCTCAATCGTTTCGGCTGCGTAAAGAAGTGTTCCGTGCAGACGGCGAAGAACTCGGCCGGATTTGTGGCGCCGTAGGGGTCAATAAAGGTCCTGCGCCCCGTTTGCACGTCAGCAATGTGGGTTCGATACGCCGATGTCATCACCCGATTCCACTTTTCCGCCTGCCGAGGCGAATCCAGAGGGGGGCGGCCGTCGGCCTGGCCGGTCAGGAAATCGAGCGCGTGAGCGAATTCGTGGAAGACCGTGTTGCTTTTGAGCGTTGGGTTTCCCCGGGCGGCTTGCAGTCTGTCCCATGAAAGAAGGACAGGCCCGCGATGCCACGTCTCCCCGATCTTGTCCGGCTCGATCCAGTAAGTCTCGCCATCGGGACCAATCGCGTCGATTCGGTCGCCGATCTCCGACGGGTAAAGGATGATCTCCTTGGTCTTGGGAAACAGCCCCAGGTGCGGAAGTCGCAGAATGAGAATGCAGGCCTGTGCCGCGACGAAGGCCTTCATCTGCTCGGTGACCTGGAGGTCTCGCGCACCCCAGAACTTTTTCTCGTCCACGAACCGCGTGACCAGCTTCGGCAGGCATCGCTTGTCGCGGGCCGGGAGCGACCAAAGCAGCGGAAAGTCCGCGGCAAGATCGTCAAAGCTCCAACGGACGGCCGCCGTGTCGCGCTCCAACTGTCGAGGCGCTGCGGGGCGACCGGTCAGAAGCTCTCGAAGCCATCGGAACAAGCTGAATAATCTCCTCGGAGTCTGCCGCCCGGCGTCCGGCGGTTTTTTCACAATCCGCCGTGAATGCGACGCCGGCGCCATCGAGCACGACGGCCCCGGATCATAGTCGGTTGATGGGCGTGCGCATCATGACCACACGCTGAACAGGTCCGGGGTTATAATCCAATTCGGGACATGTAAACGGAGAACCTGTCATGGCCGGCCTGACGCCTCGAACACGCGAATCCATCACCGTGGGGGACAAGGGCGCCTTTGAAAAGGTCATCAGCGAAAAGGACATCTTCCAATTCGCCGATATCTCCGGAGACTTTAACCCGCTGCACATCGACGAGGAGTACGCAAAAAAGAGCCGGTTCGGCCACCGCGTCGCCCACGGCATTCTCATGGCCGCGATCATCTCCACCGTCCTCGGAAGCGAGCTGCCCGGGGTCGGAACGATCTTTGTGGAGCTGCATATCCGGTTCTTAAAGCCGGTGTTCATCGGCGACGTGATCAAGGCCAATGCGACGGTGATGGAGATCGTGAACGCCAGGCGGGTCCGGCTCATGGTCGCCTGCGTGAATCAGCACGCCGAAGACGTGGCCATCGGCAACGCCATCGTGGTGCCGCCGGAAATGACCAAGATCATCGCATAACAAACCGGTTCCCGACGAGCGGCGATTTCATGAAGCTTCTGGTGATCGAGGACAATCCGAAGATGGCGGGGCTCATCCGGCAGGGCCTCGAGGAGCAGGGCTACCTGATCGAGGCGGCCGCGTCCGGCCACGACGGCGAACACCAGGCGGCGTCCAACCCCTACGACCTGGTCATCCTCGATGTCATGCTGCCCGACATGGACGGCATGCAGGTCTGCCGCAATCTCCGCCGGCGCGGCGTAAAGACGCCGATCCTGATGCTCACGGCTCTCGCGACCACGTCGGACAAAGTCTCCGGCCTCGACGCAGGCGCCGACGACTACCTGACCAAGCCGTTCGAGTTCGACGAATTGATCGCGCGGGTCCGGGCGATCCTCCGCCGGGGACAGGCCGCCGGATCGACGACCCTTCGCTTCGCCGACCTCGAAGTGGATCTGAATCAGCGGCGCGTGACGCGCGGCGGCCAGCGCATTCGACTGACCGCCAAGGAGTTCTCGCTGCTGGAGTATTTTCTTCGCAACCCGAATCGCGTGTTGACGCGAACGGCCATCGCCGAGCATGTCTGGGACATGAACTTCGACGGAGACAGCAACGTCATTGACGTCTATGTGAGCATGGTTCGCCGCAAGATCGACAAGGGATTCGATCAGCCGTTGATCCACACGGTCATCGGCAGCGGCTACGTGCTCAGCACCGAGAGCGTCGATAGCTAAGCCGGGTGAGGACCGGCGGGAGAGCTGACGCCATGTGGAATCAGGTCCGCACCCTCCGCTTCAAGCTGACGATGCTTTTCCTCACGGTGTTCGGCGTCTCGATCACCGTCCTGAGCGTTGTCGTGCTCACATTCTGGGAGTCCAACGTCATCGCAACGGTCGACGGCCGCCTGGAAGATCGCCTCGAAGTCGCTCTTGGACAGATCGAACGCGACGCCAACGAAGGCCGAGAGTCGCCATTTGCCGAGGCGGTGGAAGCGCCGTTCAAGTCGCTGCGCGGCTCGCGTTACTACATTCAGCTTCGCTCGGCGACCGGTGAATCCCGCAACCGATCCCAAAACCTGCGCAACGTCCGCCTCCCCATGCCCGCCGACCTCTCAAATCTCAGAAAATCCAAGCGGCCGAAGTTTGAGACGATCGAGGGTACCGACATCGCCGCGCTGCTCGGGTCCGACGGTCAGATGCGCCTGCTCACGCGATATTGCGAGGTTTCCGGCGTGTTGCCGTTTTACATTCAGATCGGCCTGAACCTCGGCGCCTTCGACACCAGCCGGTCCAACCTGCAGCGGATATTCCTGATCGTCATTCCCTTCGGCATGCTCGCCGCCGGCCTCGCGTCGTGGTTCATCGCCCGGCGCTCGCTGGCGCCCATTCGCAAGATCGCCCGTGAGGCACAGGAGCTGACCGCGGCCCGGCTCGACCGTCGAATGCAGTTGCCGCAGGCGCGCGATGAAGTCGGTGAGCTGGTCATCACGATCAACCAGATGCTCGACCGCCTTGAGGCCGCGTTTATCGCCCAGGAGCGCTTCGTCGCCGACGCCGCCCACGAGTTGAAGACGCCTGTCGCGGTGCTGCTCGGCGAGTTGCAGGTGTTTCGGCAAAAGCCGCGTTCGCCGGAAGAGTACGATCGCTACATGACGGGCCTATTGGACGAGATGCGCCGCCTCGCGCAGATGATCGACAGCCTGCTCACCCTGGCCCGCGCCGACGCCGGGCTGCCGCTCGCTTCGACCGAAGCCGTGTCGATCAACGAGACGGCGACAGACGTAGTCCAGCGCTGGCAGCGAATCGCCGAGGAGAAGGGAATCCGCCTCGTGTTGTCCCTGGCCATGCCGAGCGGCGACGAACCCGACCCGCTCGTCAAGGGCGACGCGGACCTGCTCGAGTCGCTCCTGGGTAACCTCGTGCAAAACGGCGTGAGATATTCTCCGGCGGGCGAATCCGTCGAGGTGAAAGTGAGCATCGAGGGCCAGATCGTACGCGTATCGGTTCGCGATCGCGGCGCGGGCATCCCGCAGCAGCACATGGACCGCGTCTTCGAACGTTTCTATCGGATTCCGCGGGTGGAGGAGGGCGCCAACGGCACCGGCCTGGGCCTGGCCATCGCCAAGGGCGTCACGCGACTGCACGGCGGCAATATCTCAGTGAGCAGCCGTGAGGGCGGCGGTTGCGAATTCGTGGTGGATCTGCCGCTGGCGCCCGAATGATCAGGAAGCCGCGGCCACGGACTGCGGAATGACCACCGCGTGCGGGCGATGAACCGGCTCGGCCGTCGGCTTGCCGACCAGGGCGATCGACGGTTGCAACCCGGCAGGCTTCGCCGCGACCCGCGTCATCCACACGCTCTTGTGAGAGGTCATCAGCGCGAAGGGCCACACCCATGACACGAAGAGCGTCACGTAGTAGCTGTACACGATGCCGAAGATGGCCTCGGTGCTCTTTTCTCGCACGGCGAAGAACAGCGTGGAGAAGAGGCCGCCGGTCACGCATGCCGCCAGCAGCTTGAGGCCGAAGATCGTCGGATACACGGCGGACATCACCAGGGTGAACCCCAGAAAGATGTACGGAAGAACCAGCCCGATCGCGCTGTTGATGAAGTTGAATCGCACGCCAAGCTGGAGGCCAGGGCGGAAACTGCTGAAGAGGTAGCTCGCGGTGTGCACCGTCTCGCGGACGTTGCTGCGACCCCAGCGGAGGAACATCTTGCAAAGCGCCGAGTAGGTCTTCGGGCTCTTGGTGAAGACCTTCGCCGTTCGCTGGAACTTCACCTTGAAGCCCTGGCGAATGATGAAATTAGTCATGGCGTGGTCTTCGCCCGCTCGGGCATGACCGCCCAGATAAGTCTGGTGCAGCCACTGATCGAGGATCGGCATCACGGCCTTGCGGCGATAGGCGGCCAGGGCGCCGGCACAACAGAGCACCGTGCCTCCGCCCATCATGCTCTGGGCGGCGCGCTTGAAGTCAAAAGTCATCACATATCGAACGGACAGCATCCGGGGAATGATGCCGTCGAACTTGTTGAGCACGCGGACGTTGCCGGCCACGCCGCCGACCTGGCTGTCTTCAACCATGGGGCTGACGACCGACTTCAGGGCGTCTGGCTCGATCAGCGAATCGCTGTCCACCGTGATGAAGACTTCGCCGGAAGCGCGTCGGAAGCCTTCCCACAGCACCCATCGCTTGCCACGGTTCTCTTCAAAGTGCAGCGGCAGAATCTTGACCATGGAGGAGACTTCGGCAGAGGCCTTCTGGATGTGGTGCCAGGTGTCGTCAGTGCTGCCGTCGTCGCACACGATGATCTCAAATCGATCGACCGGATAGTTCGCCCGGGCCAGATGGCGAATCGTGTCGCCGACGAGCGCGCCTTCGTTGAAGGCCGGCACGACGACTGTGATCTTCGGGAGACGCGAATCGGCGACGATCGGCACCGGGCGATATCGCACCGCCAGGACAAATCGCCACACCGACCAGATCGTCGAGATACCGGCGTACGAAGCGCCGAAGATCATGACCGGTCGCAAAAAGGGCGAGTGCCACATGATGTGAATCGCCTGGTGACTCGAATCAAACCAATATGCAGCCGAGATGACGGCGACGCAAAAGCCGACGAGGCCGAGCTTCGCCGGGATATCGCGAAGCGACTCGCTTTGATCCTTGGTGCGCGGCGCGGCGGAAATCTTCGCTGTGTTCCACAAACCGCTGAGTGAGATGACGGACAAGTTATTGCTCCTTCGCATTCCGGAGGCCACACGTTGCAATTGTAGCTCTCTTAGAACCGCCAACCTGCTGAAGGTTGGCTGCATCGGTGGGAAATTCCAAAGTCGGGCAGGCAAGTCCGATCACAACGGCGTGATCGGTGCGGCGGGGGTCCGATGACACATGGACCTCGTCCCTGCCAACGATGCGAATACTATGGCTGGTACAGTTGAAAGGGGGGTGAAATGCGGATTAAAAAGGGTTAATGCCGACTTCGACGGCGACCGGCGCATCACAGGCACTCCGGTCGCCCTATTGTTCCGACGCCATGATTCGCACGGCTCAGCCGACGGCCGCCTGAAGTGCCATGGGACGCGAGAAACGAGCCTCAGACGACTCCGAGCCTTTCGACCGCCTGATGCGCGGGCTGACCGTGAGACCGTCGGTCGGAACGTGTGCGATGGCCCAATTCACCTCGCGAGAGGTCTCGATATCGACCATGGGAATTCTGGCGGGCTGGAGGCCGTCCCAAAGCACAATGGGTCCCTTTTTCAGTTTTCTGGCCCACCAGTAGAGCTTCGGAAAAGTCATGACGATGCCGATCTGCCCAATGATCTGGAACAGAAATCGGCGAAGGGCCAGCGAGTCGTGCCGCCAATTCAGGACGATTCGTAGCATGTTGGCCGGGTTATAGAAAGTCGCATAACCGCGCACGACGTTCATCTGTCGTTCCCACGGCCGGGGATGCTTCGAAGCGGCCACGTGATTGCCGTCCTGGAAGGCCTGGGGAATCTTCATCCCCGCCACCGTCTTGAACAGCCGCTTCTCCCTCGCCGCCGGCTCGAAGTCCAGCGTGCCGACGGCCGGGCCCAGGTAGGTGCACTGGTATGACACGGCGCCCTTGTCGAACATGTACTTCGCCTGATTGACCAGACCGTTGAGCGTCCCGTTCGGAGAGCGCAGAGGCTGGTCGTCATTGTGGATCATCATGCACATCGGCTCGATGCCGAGCTTGCGCAGTGCGTCGTACACGATCGTCGTCTTGCCGGGCGTCTGGCCCTTGTTGACCAGCTCGGCGGTGATGTCCTCGATGCCGAACCAGATCGCCGTCATGCCGGCCTTGCGGCACAGCGGGAGGATGTCCAGATTCTTATGGACGTCGAACTCCGTCGCCTCGGTGTAGAAGCGGATCACTTCGCCCATCGGCTTGCCGCGAATCTTGGTATTCGCCATTGCCGTCATCAGATCGACGACCGTCTCACGGCTGTTGAAGAAATTGTCGTCGGTTCCGAAGAACTCGGTGATGCCGAAGTTCTCATGAATATGTTTGATCTCCTCGGCCAATCGCTGGGGGCTCTTGTGACGCCACGTCCGCTGATTCACCGCCGGGATCGGGCAGTAGGTGCAGGCAAACTTGCACCCATGCGTGGAAATGACCGAGGACACGATCGAAACCTTGCCGACCTTGTCGGCGGCGAACGGAGCCGCGGCCAGCGTCTGTCGCCGATGCGGCGGCTCGATCATCCGATACCCTGCGTCCGGCATGGGCATCTCGTCGAGGTTGCGCAATAATCGCTGCACCCCGGTGTTGACCGCGTAAAGTTGATCCGCCGGCGCATCCGGCGGCAGATAGACCAGGCCGGCGACGTCCTCAAGCGCCCCTTCATCTCGGGCGCGGCGGTAAGCGGAAAGGCACGAGTCCTTCTCGCCCTTGTGGTCGAGGATCTTCTTGAGCAACTCCAGCATGACATAGGCCTCGCCGGTCGAGACGCAGTCCGCGCTCATGCCCGGCTTGGGGCCGAGGTCGAAGAAATCGACCGGCTCGTAGATCGCCTTGGGGCCGCCGGCCAGCACCAGCGGGCGGGCGTCATCTCCCATGCGGATCGCGTCGCGAACCATGTCATAGGCCGGCTCGGCGTGAACCTGCATCGCCGAGACCATCAGGATGTCGAGCGGCTTGCCGTTCAGCTTGGCCTTGCTCGACGTGAAGTTCGGCGTCCACTGCTGAAGGATGATGCGGACGTTCTTGAAGCCCGCCGCGTTGAGGCAGTCGCCCAGCGTGCGCACCGAGCAGGGCGCCATGCGCCGATCGGCGTACCAATAAGGCAGCATCCGCGTGCGGAAGTCGAAGGCATAGACGATGGCGATGGCCAGATCGTGCGCGTCCTTGCGCTGTCGCAGTTCGCTCAGAATCTCGGTAAGGGCGCCGTCCGGAATGTAAACGTCGTTGGGCTTGCGGCGGGGAAGTTCCACTCGATTCTCCAGGGATACGTTCAGGCGTGCCTCACCGGGCAGGAGGCTTTCAGCCCGACACGCCGCCATGATACGGCCCAAGAGCCCTGATCGCTACTCGAATTTCCGCTGTTAGGGGTTCCCCACCGCCTGTTTGCCGCTTTTCTCCTGCCGCCTGCCGTCCCATCGCTTGCCCCACCTACCGAGAGCGCACACATCCCGAGCGAACTCATCCTCGGCCCGAAGGGCCAAAAGTCAGTAGGCAGGTGCATCGCACCTGTACCCGGGTAGGCCCCAAATCCATCTCGACCCCAACGGGGTCGCATCCCGCCGCGCGCGATCACCATTCCCCGCGCGCACGCTGAGCGAGAATGCACAAATGCAGTTTAACCCAACGATGACCCCGCGAGGTCGCGCCCAAAGTAGACTCGCCCCTTGCAAGGCATGAGTATTCAGCCCTTTGCAAGATTCTTGCTCACTTGCCTTCCAGATCCTTCGGCTTGATCTTAAACGCCACTGTCACCAGTCCCGTTCCCATGATAAACGCGAGGCCGTATCTCGGCCGCTCAATGGTCAGGCAGACTATGACGCAACACAACATGGCTGCGATCGCAAACAACCACACGATGAGTCCTCGCCGGCTTCGCCATGCACTTCCCACGATCCGAGACTCCTACAATTAATCGGTGATGGAAGACCAACTCCACAACGGCATGCCTGCCGCCAATGATAGTGGTTTCGAGGAATCTGTATTGCTGCCCTATGAACGGTGAGCGAAACCGTCCCTTGCCCGCCTACAACGCCGTAGCAAAATCATCCCGACAAAGCTCAAGAATCCAATCGTCCTCGGCTCTGGCACGGGCGTCCCCCAAAACTCCCAGGTCATATCCGCATCGAATCGGGTCGCCGGCCCGCAGTCACAAGGCGGATCGTAGGCCTCAACATTCATGTTGTGAACAACTAGGCGCACGGATTCCAATTGCCACCCGGCCAGGTCCGGCGCGCCGCCGAGCATCTCTGACTCCATGAAGCCTGGCCCTCCTCCTCCGCCGCATTCCTCTGCATACCCCAGCGAAATGATGAAATCATCGTGCCCATCGGAAACAAGGGCAGCAAACTCGCTAAACGCTTCTGAGTTCTCCGGCGTGATGTCAAAGAAACCGACTTCGCCGTCCTCCCAAAATCGAAGGCCCTTGCCGATCGTGACGATGTGCGTGAATTCTTGTGAATCGTGTTCAAGAAAGAACTCAAATCTCTCACTCGGGCATCCAAACGCACTGCCGCCAAATCTGTGTTGGTCAAACGATGAAATCATCGTGCCCGCCATCAGTGTCGAAGACAGGCTCAACAGGGTAAAGAGGCCGAATGCCACGAAGGTGCAAACGCGGTACGCCATCATTCCTCCTTGAGTGCACACAGGTCGCACATTTTGAGTATCGGCAGGCAGCGCCACCCATGCCCGCGTTTGCATCCAGAATCCGCCCGAAGGCGCGCACGCGGAGCAAGAATGCAAAAATGGAGATCAATCCAACAATTGCCCCCGCGAGGAAGCGCGCGATGTCACCGATGCCGACAATCTTAAGCTCAAGCCCCACGCTCCGGCTCTGCGGAATTTCGACGTTTCGACTTTTCGACGTAATCACCCAAAAACCACCCAAAACTCGACTCGCCCCAACACACGCCCGCCACAAGACTTGCCAGAGTCCGCCAAAACTTTTTTCGCCTATTGTCACCTTCAAAAACGCGCCGCCGCGCCCGATCAGAACCCACGCCGCAAGGCGTGGCCAGAGCGACCCTCGACGCGAGGAAACGCTCAGGATCGCAACACAGCCCATGTACGAGGAGTTCTTCCGCCACCGCTTGCGCGATGGGTTCCGATACGGGCTCGCCGCAATCTCCACTACTCATTGCCGCAGGTCTCAGGTCCTCCGAATTTCGACGTTTCGACTTTTCGACGTTTTCACCCAAAAACCACCCAAAATGCGACTCGCCCCAACACGCGACCGCCACAAGAGTTGCAAGCGAAAAAAATCGCGTGTGTCACTATATGTCACCTTCGCTTTTTCAGAACTTGCGCGCGATCAGCGCCTCTGTCTTCACCCTCGACACCTTGGCCCCTCGACCCCTTGGCCCCTTTTTTCGCCTATTGTCACCTTGGATTTGCAAAGCCCGGAAGGCCAAATCGTTGGAAAAACCCGCTCGCGGATCAGTCCCCAAACGTCACGTCACCCCAGCGATTCGGAACGTGCATATCGATCAATCCCTGTGGAGACCACACCCAGTTGTTCTCCGGCCGGCCCGGCACTCTGGAGTATTTTCCCTGATGAATCTCGTGTTCCCATTCCACGCGCGAAAAGTTCATCCGCCACACGTCGCCTGCTTCAGGCGGGAGCTTCACCGAAGTCAGCCCCTCGAACGCCTGCCAGGGGATCGCCGCCTCCACCGACCAGCCGCGATCCCGATCCGACGGATCGTTGAGCGTCCCGTCGACGGCCACGGCGCTGCGCAGGCCCGGCACGTTCCACTCGCGGATGGCAGGACCCTTGTCTCGGTAGGTTCGCTTGAGCAGCAGATCGAAGATCGTCCCGAGCGCGTTGAGTTCGATCTCGACGTAGTTCTCCGTGTCGCCATCGGGATCGATGAATATCTCAAAGTCATTGTCGTTGAAAACGATCTCGTCGCGCTCGCGCAGCGTCGCCCAGACGTGTGGCTCTTCCAGTTCGGCGGCGATGTAGAGATATTGATCGTCCCAGAGCATTTTCGCGCGTGTGCGATAGGTCGGCGTCGGTCGCTTCGCCCCTTCGATATCCACAAAGTCCGCGGTCCACGCGGCCCGTTGCCACGGCGTGTCATCGAGTCGCCCGTCAATTTCCGGGGCCGACTCCGTTCGCATGCATTCGTAGGAGCGGCGGGACTCGCAGCCGCAAAGGAAGGCGATGGTCAGGACCGCAAGGCACGCCAGCCAAGCGCCGAGAGGCCGGTATGGAGAGTAATGAAAGTGTCGGTAGATCGCGGACGGCATCGGTCTGACACCTGTCCCAAGCGGGTGACACATCACTTCGGCAGCGTCCGGCGAATCTCTTCCAGGCTCTCGGTCGGCTTCGGATGCCGGAAGATGCCCGACGAAACGACCAGAATGTCCGCCCCCGCCTCGACGAGTTTCGCGGCGTTGTCCTGCTTGACCCCGCCGTCCACCGTAATCGTCGCCGCCGAGCCGGTCTCGCGGATGTCGTCGCGAATCTCCGACACTCGGGCATACGTCGTGTTCAGCAGGGCCTGCCCCGCGAAACCGGGCGCGATGCCCATGACGCAGACGTTTCCGACGTATGGGAGCAGCGGCTTGATCGCCACGGGCGGCGTCTCGGGATTCAGCGCGACGCCCGCCTCCATGCCGGCCTTGTTGATCGCCTGCACAAGGCCCATCGCCCGCTGGCTCGCCTCAATGTGGAAGATCATCCGAAACTGGCCCATGCCGTTCATTCGAGTGACCCAGTCCTCGGGGCGCGTGACCATCAGGTGCACTTCGGTCGGGATCTTCGCCACCTCGCAGGTCCGGCGAACGACCTCTTCACCGAAGCTGATCGTCGGCACGAAATGGCCGTCGCAGATGTCGAGCTGGAGCAGATCGGAGCCCGCCTCCTCGCAGATGCGGATGGCCCCCGCGAGATCGAGCAGATCGCCCGCGAGGATGGAACCGGCGAATTGTGTCGGCTTTTTCGCTGCCATAGCGGTGCCATGGTATCGCAGGGGCAGTTGGTTTGCGACTGGCGCAGGCGGCCTGTCCGGGGTGAAGGGCGGTCGTTCGAGCCGGCTCCGATTTGCAGCCGATATCCGCGATATGGACAGCGGCCTGGGTCGGCATATCGACGTGGTTCTCGGCGATGAGGCGAAGAAGGGCGGCGGCCCCGATGGACGGCCGTGGATCGGCGTGCTCTTTGAATGCTGCGGAGCGTACCTGCGGATCTACCGCGACCCGGCGATTGATCGGTATGAAGGCAAATGTCCGGAATGCGGACGGCAGGTACGGGTGAAAGTCGGACCCGGCGGCGTGAAGTCGAGAGTTTTCAGGGCGACGCCCTGCTGATTCGCGATGGGCAAAAAAAAATGGGATGGGCCCGCCTCGCACTCGGACCCACCCCTTACACAACCGACCCATTTCTGGGCCTGGCACGTTTGAACCGGGGTGCACTCGTTCGCAGCATCCCGGATTTTTTCGAACCTCGTGTGATTCAGGCCTTTGCCTCGTCACACGAGATTCACATAGGCAACGGTCGTGCCATGGCCCTCGCGGGGTTGGCCTCAGATCGAGAATGTGGCCCCTAAAATCCTATTCCAAAAAGAGTTATGATCCATCCGGCTCGCCCCTGGCAGACCCTCCGAGAACCGCACGCTCAATAAAATGGGTGAATCTACCCATGTCCGGCAATCTAGCATGGGTTCGCTTCCCCAATTCCCCACCCCAAGCTAATCGTTGGAACGTTGCTGATCTCTGGAAAACTGACATTCCAATAATGCGTCCGACTTCACGGACATTTGAACCATATCCAGAGATGACTGGCCGCACCGGCGGGGCATAGAATGGGGAGTGGATGGTTCGTTTTCGCGGGGGGCAGCCATACCCGTTCGGGGAAATCTCAATCCGGGTCGGGCTGTGCGAGGGGAACAAGGGATGAAGCGCAATCACGTAATATGTTTATTCGGCGCGTTGTGCGCCTCCATGGGAATGTCGACCGGCGGCTGTCCGACAATCGGGACAGGTCTCGCGCCAACGTCGCCGCCGATCATCATTCCGATCGGCGCGTCGCAAAACACACTGACGCGCACCTTCCAGGTAGACCTGCGGCGTCATCCACAGACGCGTCAGATCACCTGGGACTTCGGTGACGGTGGAGTCGCGGCCGGGATGCCGGTCGCCACCGGGCAGACCATGACTCACGTCTTCGCCCGCGCCGGCACGTTCAACGTGACAGTTCATCTGTTCAGCGAGGCCGATCCGGTGACAAAGTCGCCGCCGGCGCTGATCGGCACCGGCATGTTGCCCGTCGACGTACTGGGTCCCAATGCGCTGCCCAGCGCGGATTTCACGGTACAGCAACTTCTGGACGCGAACAACCAACCGGTGTCGGGCGGTCGCACATTTAGCGCGCTTTCAAGCCGCGACCCGGACGGCAGCATCTCCTCGTTTGTCTGGGATTTCGGCGACGGCACATCCGCGGAAGGCGTCACAGCTGAGCATACTTATCAGGGTAGCGGACGCTTTGTCGCGCGATTGACCGTCACTGACAATCGGGGCGGCACGGGAACCACGACGCGGTCGGTGCTCGTCAACTTCGCACCCACGGCGACCTTTGATTTTACCATCACCGGTCCCAACCTGCTGACCGTCAACTTTGACGCTTCTCAGAGCGCGGATCCGGATGGGGCGATCACCTCGTTCAGTTGGGATTTCGGGGACAACTCCGCCGCGGGATCCGGCGCTATTGTTTCGCACACCTATGCAGCGCCCGATAGTTTTGATGTCCGGCTATCGATTACGGATGACTTCGGGCAGGTCGTGTCGACGACTCGGACGGTTACTGTGGTGGGTATCGAGCCTTTCGTGCGCAGTGCCGATCCGGCCTTTGGCGAGGTCGATTCGCCTTCAATTACGATCGTATTGGACGGAGAGAATTTTGAGTCGGACGCAACCATACAATTGCGGCGAGGCGCCGCCGTCATCGATGCAACATCGGTCGCTTTCGTCAGCGCCCAGTCGATTCGCGGCACCTTCGATCTCACCGGCGCGGTTCGCGGGGACTACGACATCATCGTGAACAATCCGGTCGGCGGCACGACGACGCTGACGGCCGGCTTCAGAATCGTGACGCCTGATCTTGTTCGACTGCGAACGACGCTGGGAGACGTGGTGGTGCAAATGGTCGCGGATGCGCCGATCACGACGGACAACTTCCTTCAGTATGTTGAAGACGGATTCTACAACGGCACGATCTTTCATCGCGTGATACCCAACTTCGTCGTTCAAGGTGGAGGCTTCCTGCCTGGAAACGTGGTGCCCAGCGGACTGCGTGGGCCGATTCAGAATGAATTCAGCCCGCAGCGGAGCAACATTCGAGGGACGGTGGCGATGGCGAAGCTGCCGAACGACCCGAACTCGGCGACGTCCGGCTTCTTCTTCAACCTCGCCGACAATTCCGCAAACCTGGACAACCAGAACGGCGGTTTCACCGTCTTCGCCAACGTGACCGAGGGTCTCGATGTGGTTGATGCGATGGCGGCGGTCCCGCTCACCGGGGAAGTGCCCGATACCGACATCATTGTCATCAGCGCGGAACGGGAATAAGCGCTTCGGGTTTGTCCGAAACAACTCGACGCGTCAGCGCCCGGGGCTTATCGTGCCTGGGGTGAAGACGAGGGGCAGGTCGGCCGGTCTCGGTGCCGGCTCCATGTTGAGTCGGGGCAGAACATACACGTCAATCAGCGGTTTCTCGGCGTCGTTGGTTTCGACGCGAACGATGTCGCCGTATTCGGGCGGCCGGTACTGGCCGAGCGGCAATCGCACTTCGATCTCGCGGGTCTTCGGGTTCGAGGCATTGAGCGGGAGCAGTTTGATGCGAAACCCGGGATTGCTGCATGAAACCGAAGTGATCTCAAAGTGCTCGCTGCCGTTATTGGTGATGCGCAGGGCGCGGATCGGCTGTATCGGGTACTTGGGGTCGACGATCATCTTGGGCGGGACGACCTCGATTCTGGCGGGGACGTAGGCATAGGCGCCGACGTTGAAGGCCGGATTGTCGCTGATGTTCGTACCGAACATGATGGTGCCGGAGTTATAGCCCTCGACGAACGGCGGCTCGCCAATCACGGTGAGTTCGTATTCTTCCTTAGGCTTGGTTTCCTTGAGTTCGGCGCGGAATCGCTCCGAGCCCTGATTGACCCCCAGCAGTTTGAGTTCGAGTGGACTTCCGCTGGTATTGGTCATCTTGATCACCCGGCGTACGTGCTGGTCGGCGGTGACGCGGCCAAAGTTCGCCCCGAAGTTGCGAATGTCGGCGAAGTCGCTGGTGCCGACACGGGCGACGCTGTCCTCGATGACTTCGAGCTTGCAGACTGTCTTGACGAAGCCTTTCATCTCCAGGGTCATGTACGGATTGGTAGGGTCGTTGGTCTTGACGACAATCGACTCCTGCACCTGCCCCGACTTGGATGCGGTTTGCAAAGTGAAGGTGATCGTACCTGATTCGCCCTGAGGTATTTCCCGGGTGTAATCGTCGGCTACGGAACAACTGCAGTGAGGCTTGGCCTCGATGAGTTTGAGAATGCCGACGCCCTCGTTTCGGACGACGAACTTGTTCTGGACGACAAGACCCGCCCAGGCTGTGCCGAAGTCGTGGAGCGGTTCATCGAGAACCCACTTCGGTCCGGTCGCCGGCGGTGCAGCGGCCGGCTTCCCGGACTGCTGGAATGCGTGAACGTGGGATGCGGCCGCGAGAGTCAGCGACACGCAGAAACCGGTCCAAATCGGCTTTCGACAACGATGCATCTTGAAACTCCCCAATACCAACGAAAGTCCACTGCCGCGCAACGGGCGGCACGCTCAGGCCAACAGGCGAAAAGCGCCCAGCAACAGGGCCCCGATAAGTCCCATTGACGTCAAAATCATCAGACACAGTATCACGCTCGCAACCGGGATCGCTGAAAGCTTCTCGCATCGCATGGTCTTGTAGACAATGCTGATGCTGAGAATCAGCGGCACGAGCATGCCGAGCCGCCAGAAACCGGTCACGTCGATCGGTTGGACAAATAATCCGGACAACCAACTCTCCATGAATCAGGCCCTTCCTCCGCTCTTGGGCGGCGGACGCGGCTGCGCAACCGCCGTCATCGACTCAACCCGGGCCAGGACATCAATGATGACCAGCAGGTTGAGCAGTCCGGCGACACCGGCGTAGACAACCGCGATATTCGACGCGGGCCACGACGCCTTGATCTCATCTTTGTGCTGGGAAAGCCGCTGGTTGCTCCAGTAAAGCGCGGCCAACGCCTGCGGACCCATGCACAACTGGGCGGCGATCCAGGCGCCGTTTTCCCGGGGAGTGACGGTGGTGCGGACGCCGCCGACGGCCACGCCGGTCCAGAATGTTCCCGTGATGACGGCGAGGAAGATAAAGGCACGCGCTCGCTGGCCGATCCACCAGTGTCCGAGTCCGGGCAGCATCCACGCGAGCAGCGCTGCGACCGGGGCTGAGGGGGCCGTCGTATCCGAGTGGGAGTCCGACTTGGCGGTCTTCACCATGAGCACATTGTCCTGTTGAGCATTACATTCCGCAGGGGCCTGACGGGTCACCGCAACGACCGCAGCCGCCGGCCGGGGCCGAAGATCGAGCGGGCTGGCCGCCGGCCTGAGCGGCGAAGACGCTGATTTTTCGCATCGCCTTGCGCTCGCCGCATTGGGGACATTGGACGGCCCTTGCCGATCCGGATGAGGAAACCAGCTCCTCAAAATCCCGATCGCAGGCCTCGCAATGAAACTCAAAAATCGGCATGTTCACCGCCTGCACATGATCCCGAGAGGCGGCCAATCCGCATCCCGGGAGGATATCCTGAGTATATCGGTGGCCAGAGCCTGTCGCAATGAAGCGACTCGAGATCGACAGGGGCGACTGCGTTGACCGTGTCACCGATGCCGGTCCATGACGGATCACCGAGGAATGGCCGGAGTTGAACGGATCGGTCACGCGGGCGAATGATCGCAGCGGCATTTGCTTCCTGATACCATCCCCTTCATGCCTGTTGAGCATCGCATTGCCATGTGGTCCGGCCCGCGGAATATCTCGACCGCGATGATGCGGGCGTGGGGTTCGCGCGGGGACACGGTCGTCTGCGATGAGCCGCTGTATGCCCATTACCTCAAGCTCACCGGGCGCGATCATCCCGGGGCGGAGGAAATCGTGGCTCAGTGCGAGACCGACTGGCGGAAGGTCATCGGCCAACTGACGGGGGCAATCCCGGACGGCAAGGCGATCTATTACCAGAAACACATGGCCCATCATCTGCTGCCGGGCATGGACCGCGACTGGGCGCTGAAGCTGTCGAACTGCTTTCTGATTCGCGAGCCGAGTGCCATGCTTGCGTCACTGGTGAAGGTGATTCCCTTTCCCGGCGTCGAGGAGACCGGCCTTCCGCAGCAGATCGAGTTGTTTGACATGATTGTCGCCGCGACGGGGAGCGAGCCGCCGGTCATTTTCGCGCGCGATGTGCTGGAGAATCCCGCCGGAATGCTTGCCGCGCTTTGCGAGCAACTGGGCGTGCCATTTTCCGACGCGATGCTGCGCTGGGAGCCTGGTCCGCGGGCCACCGACGGCATCTGGGGCAAGCACTGGTATGCCAATGTCGAGAAATCGACGGGGTTCGAACCGTATGCCGAAAAGGACATTTCTCCGCCGAGTCACCTTCGAAGCGTACTGGAGAAGTGTGAACGACTGTTCGAGAGGCTCTTTGCCAAGCGGCTCGCGCCATCGACGACTAAACTCCCCAAGTGAATTCGACGCGACGGCGGGATTGGATCCGCCTATGAACCGTACGCGAGGCCCCCGCGTTAGAGAAGATGATGTCCGACACGCCCCCCGCAACCCAGAATTTTCCGCTGAGTCGACGGCCGAGCGATCGGTTCTATTCGCGCCTGCAATGGCTGATGCTGGGCTTGCTTGCGCTGCTCATCCTTTATTCTTTTGTGCTGTTACCGCACTACCCGGTTTCGCGGCCGGTGGGATTTCGGCTGGTCATTTTCTCGCTGGTCTGCCTGAACGGGCTTTGGTGGAGCGTGGCCGATCGGCGTTTTGCACGATTCATCCGCTCTGCAGGCGCGTCGCGATTTCTTCGACTTGGGACCGCCGGCTTTGGCATCGCCCTGAACATTCCGATTGCCTACATGCTGATCGCCGGCCGGATGCCGCAATTTATTCGCAGCCCGACCTGGTACGCCGGCGCGGTGACGCTCTGGCACCTGGGACTTGCCTTTTGCCTGCCCATCGTCGCGGGACTGCGCCTGTTTGTGCTCGCCGTCGAGGGAGTCTGGCGGCGTGTCAGAAGCACAAATCCGTCGCCGACGCAACCGCAGGACAGGCAATCGACTGATGCAGTGTCGAATGACGCCGAATTGCTGACCCGCAGGAAGTTGCTCAAGACCGCCTTCGCCACCGCGCCGGTTCTCCTGCTCACCGGGGCTACCGCCTATGGGCGCGCGGAGGAGGGCGAGCTGCTGATTCGTCGCCACAAACTGCCCGCGCCGTGGCTGCCCGATCGCTTGCGCGGGCTTACGATTACTCACGTCAGCGATCTGCACGTGGGCCGCTTGTATCGGCCGTATCTGCTTCCCCGCCTGGTTGACGTGGTGAACGGGCTGGACAGTGACATCGTCCTTGTCACCGGCGACATCATCGACAACTCCAACGACATGCTGCCGGCTGCGGTGTCGGCGATCGGGCAGTTCCGCCATCGCCACGGGCTTTTCGTGTGCATTGGGAACCACGACGAGATCGACGACCGCGCCGCGTTCATTCGCTACACGCGCGACCAACTGCCGCTGCTCATCAACGAGCGGAGGTCCATCGAGATCGGCGGCGAGCGGATCACCATCGCCGGGCTCGATTATTCAAGCAGTCCGCAGCCGCGCGGCCGTCGATTGGGCGATGTCGCCGCCGCCGAGGAGATGCTGCTGGGCCACCGCGTGGAGCGCGAGGGGCCTGTCATCGCACTGGCGCATCATCCTCACGCCTTCGACACGATGGCGCCGCTCGGCGTCCCGCTCACCCTCTCCGGGCATACCCACGGCGGGCAGATCATGCTCACCCCGCCGGGAATGCGGCCGGACCTGGGACTGGGGCAAATCCTGTTTCATTACATTCGCGGCTTCTACCGTCAGGGGGCGAGCGACCTGTTCGTGAACAGCGGCGTGGGCAACTGGTTTCCTTTGCGGATTCAGGCCCCGGCGGAAGTCGTGCAGATCCAACTCGTATAGGCGGATTGTTGATCGAAGGTGACGTCGGCTGCGTACCTACGGTGCGTAGGTGAAGTTCACATGGTTCACACCGTGGCAAGTCAGGGTGCAGGTGCCGGTGAAGTTTCCGGTGTCGACAAAGAGGCGCTGCCCACCCACGACGGTGAGGTCGAAGTTGATGAGATGATCGTGCCGCGCCTGCGGGCCGGTGACGCCGTGGGCCGCGTGGCAGACGCTGCACGGCGTGCGCTCGGTGACGATGTGGCGGTTGTGGAAGCGGAAGCTCTGATCGCCGAGGATCGAGTTGCGATCGTGGCACCGATAGCAAAGCGCATAGGCCTGGGGCGACTCGATGGTGAAGTCGGCCGTCTCGTATTGAGCCGCGAGTAGGAAGTCGAACCTGGAACCGTGTGGGCCGTTGGGGCCGAACCCGCCCAACTCTCGGGCGTCGGGATTATTGTGGCAGTCCTGGCAGCCGATGACGGGCCGGGCACGTTGCAGCGGCACAAGGCTGGGCACATCCATGCCACCGCGCGCGGGGAAGAGAATCGGATGGGCCGACGCGACGGTGGGCAGCAACTCGCGCCGAATGTTTCCGATGGCATCGCGCTGACGAATGATGCGCCGATCGACCGGCACCGGATTGTCCGCATGGCAGCGGAAACACACTTCGTAATAGTACCTTGCGCGATCAACCTGATTGCCGGAAGCCGTGACGCCGGGGACGAACTGCATGCCCGGCGGAATGAGCGCGGCGGGGGCGGCGGTCAGGCGTGTCTGTGCCAGCGGGTTGGCCTTGACCGCGTGCGGATTGTGGCAGTCGACGCAGTCGACGTGCGGCCGCATGGTGAGCGGGTTTTCGGTCGGGTCGTGCAGATCGAAGAATCGGGCGGTGCGATGGCCGCTGCGCTGGTTCATGAGTCCGGAGATGTCCCGCGCGGGAAATCCGCTGTGGCAGTTGATGCAAATATCGTAAGGGCGTGCGCGCAGCAGACGTTCGCGGTGCGGGGCATTATGCGAAAGGTGGCACGTCTGACAGGCATTGTCGAACATGGAGTTGAAGGGGGCGGCGACGCCGTTGGTCACGGTGAAGGGCACGGTCTTGGAACTGAGGGCATGGGCGCTGTTTCGCCAGCCGTCCATGCGGTGACAGGTATTGCACAAGGCGCCTTCGCGCTGGGTGATTCGCAGGAAGTTGCCCAACTCGTTGTTGTGGGCGTCGTGACAGGCGGTGCACTCCAACTCGCCGCGGTCGCCGAGCTTGATGCGATGATCGACGAGGTCCGGCGAGCGGAGCTGTGAGTCGCGATTGGAAAGCTGGCGATCGAAACGGAAGCCGATCGGGTGATCGTCGGACAAGTCGTTTGTCAGATTGCTCGTGCCGGTCGGCATAAAAGGCTGATTCATGGCGATGGGATCGGTGGGGGATCGCGACAGGACAAGCCCCAGCGCGATGCTGCCGTCATGGCACGAGAGGCACAACTTGCTGGGCCCGCCGGGCTGGTCGATTCGCGCGTCGGTCGTGCTGCTGGTATAGATTCGGTAGTGGGTCGTGGGGTTGTAACGGTTCCAGAGCGGGGCCTGTGGATCTGCGTTGTGCGGCGTGTGGCAGAAGATGCAGACCTCGCCCTCGTTCAAGGCTCGCACGGTGCCGCGACCCGCCGCGGAGAGATTGTGCGGCGACAGGACCACGCTCTCATCAGCATGGGCCGGGGGAAGCGACGCGACGGCAAGTAGCAGGGTCGGGAGTATGAGCAAACGAGCGCGCGCCCTGGGTAGGGTACGTCGGTCCGCGTCAAAATGTTTCGAATGAGGCTTCATTTCGCTTCTTGCTCTTCGGCGGCGGTCCCGCTTTCTTCTGGGAGATATTGAAACACCTGTACGCGGCGGTTGTAAGTGTCCGCGATCCAGATTCGATCCTGGGCGTCGATTGAGATTCCGGAGGGCAGATAAAATTCGCCCGGCCCGTGGCCCTCCTGTCCCCACGCCATCAGCAGCCGACCGCCCGGGTCAAATACCTGTACATTCTCAAACTGATTATCGAGTACGTAAATATGGCCGTCGGAGTCGGTTGCCACGTCGCGCGGGAGCGAGAAGTCACCGGCGGCGTCGCCTTTCTTTCCGAACATGTGCTTAGCCAGTCCGGCGGCGTCGATGGTTTGAACGCGGAAATTCATGGAGTCGGCAATCAGCGCGCCAAGCCGATCATCACAGACCAGTCCCGCCGGATAGTTGAATTCGCCGAGGCTCTCGCCGCGCTGGCCGAATCGCGACTTCTCGGCGCCGTCTTCGTCGAAGATCACGCAGGCATGAGCACCCGTGTCGAGAACCCAGTATTCGCGGCGCTGCGGGCTCCAGCCGACGGCCGAGGGTCGCTTGAGCGTCCCCTTGCCCATCGTGCGAACATCGGCACCCTGCAGCGTCATGATGAAAATCGCGGCGCGCTTGCCGTCCGCGATGGCAAGATGCTGATCCGCGAGCGTCACATCACTCGGCCACCCAAACTGCTCGCCATCGGCATGGGTGATGGCACGGAAGTCTCGCGTGGTGAGGTTCAGGTGGTACACCGCTTGATTCTGACCGTCACAGACGAAAAGGTCGTCGCCGCGCGCCGCCACGCTGGTGGGGGTGGAAAAACCGATGGTTGGCTCTGGTCCGGCGAGCAGCGACTTGAGCGTAACCGGCTTGGGCTTGTTAAGACTATCTTCCCCGGAGAGCGAACCGATGTACGCAATGCGCGGTCGGTCCGGCGATGGTGGCCATACGATCGGCGGCTCGTGCTTCTCGAAGACGGGGCGCAGCGGTCCCTGGCAGCCGGCGAGTGCGGAGAGGAGAACGAGTGCCGCGGCGATTCGTGATGTTCGTGTCATCCGCGCGGCCTCCCGATGATCGGGATTTCCCGTCGCACCTTGAGCCAGATGCCGAGTGAGTCGTCGGATGAGTAGGGGAGCTCGAGCATGTCGTACTCCGCTTCCACGAAGATGGTGAAGTACCCGATCTTGTAGGAGATGGAGGCCGTCAGATCAACGCCGTTGGTCTCGCCGAAGAGCGAATCCGTCTGGTAGCGGTAGAGGGCTGCCGAGTTTGCCTCCAGTCGAGGGCCGAGGGCGTAGCGGTGGGTGAGGCCCAGGTCGACGAGAGTGGTGTAGCGCTGCTCCAGAAACTGCTGCCCCTCGAATCTGAAGTGCGAGGCCGCCCCGCGGATATTGAGCTGTTGTCGATCGTTTTGAAACAGAATGGCGTCGGCATTGGCGTGCAGGGCGTGATAGGGGTCGATGGAGTCGTCGTTGAACTCGTATTCCGGTCCCGCTGACCATTTATCCCGGCGATAGGTAAAGCCGATGCGATGCCGGTTGATGTTGCGGTCGCGGTAGAGGAGATAGTCCTGCGGGTCGACCTTTTCGTCCTGCCATGAGAGGGCGTAATAAGGCGTCAGACCCATCTTAAAGTCCTGCTGCACGCGCAGGTCGATTCGGTCACGATCCACCTTGAAGTCGTCGAACACGCGATAGCGATAGCTGACCAGCACCGTCTGCCTGTCGAGGATCAGACCGGTGGGAATGCGCTGCAGCGCGACATTGTTCTTGATTCGCAGAACGCGATAGTCGATGCCGCGCCGATAGGCCCGCAGGCCGTTGGCGTCGCGGACGTGAATCGAGCCGACATCGACATTGGGATGAGCCAGGTAGCTCGACAGCGGGTCGCGAAAGGTGACGGATTCATCGATGACGACGCCGCTTTGCCGACCGTCGTCGGTTGAGGTCCGGGAGTGAAGGTAGGACAAGTTACTGGAGAAGATGCCGGTATCGTTTTTCTTGCTGAAGGCAAAATTGGCCAGGGCCCCCAGTTCGCTCAGGTCGGCGTTTTCGACGGCCGATTGCTGCAGGCCGTAGAACCCAAACGAGGATGTCAGGATGTCCTTGAACTGGTGAGTGATCCCCCAATCGCCTCGCCAGGTATCGGTTTCCAGATCGAAGTAGTTTTCCTTCAGGTACTGAGCCTTGTAACTGGTGAAGAGCGAGTCGGTATGTTGCAAACGCAACTGCGGGGCGAATTCGAAGACGTCGCGCGGCAGGTCACCCCGCTCTTCCTCGACGCGCAGCAGCGTGTCCATCCGGCTGCGATTGTCGAGGCCGAACTGGATGGCGTCATTCAGCGAGAAGTAATTGCGCGTCGTGTCGAATCGAGTATTCGTCCCGGAGTATTTGTCGCTGCGGCGCTCATGCTCAAACTCGAGCGACAGGGCATGATTCTCGGTCGGTTGCCACGTCGTTTCATAACGAAGTGTGTCCTCGCCCTGTTCCTGGTCGTCCTGCAGATAGTTCGAGCGGCTGGTGATGTCGTCGAACAAGTGGTCGAAGGTGAGTCGCATCGGCAGTTTGGGATCGTTAAAGAAAAGGCCCGCCCCGTACTTTTCGCGCGTTCGATCGAGGCTCGGGAGGAACGGCCGTGGAATCCGATCATCGAGCCTCGACGCATAGCCCGAGCCGGAGACCTTGCCGACCGGAAAGGCCTGCAGCCGCAAGTCGTATTCAAAAATGGTACCGTTGGGCGCACTCACCTTGTCGAAGAACAGGCTCGAACTGTCCTCGGTGAAGCGTTCCTGCGAGAGTCCGCCGCGGATCATCGCATCGTAAAGAAGCACGCGCTCGTCGATCAGGCTGCCGCGTCCGGTGAGGCCGAGCGTTTCCTGGAAGCGATACTGCTTATTCGTCTGGGCGAATCGGGGCCGGCCGCGGCCGAGGGAGTCGGTGCGGACGGTACGTTTCTGAAGCTCGGACTCAAATCCCACATCGGCGGTGAGTTCCTCGATGCTCATGAAGCGCGGGACGGGGCCATCCGTGGATTCCTCTCGATGCGCATTATCAGGGGTTGCCGTTTCGCCGTGGGCCTCAAGTGGCCGCATGGCGCCCGTGCCCAGTACCGCGTACAGGAGGATGTGGCTTGTCAGCCTCATTGACTCGTTGCGGACCTCGAACAAGCAGGGCGACGGGGATCCATGACGGAGAACGACCGCATTGGCGGCGTATCTTACAAGGTGGCGGGAATGAGTGCGCTTCTATTGTTTGACAGGCGTTCGGGGTAGATTACCCCGGGGAAAGCGGTCGTCAGCCCGCAGCTCGCACTTGTCCCGATGCGGCTTAACAACAGCGTCATTCGCTGTTATATATCGGCGTTCATGAGCCTGACGCCGTACGAACGACCAGAGTCGCACCTGAAGCTCATGTCCGGCCGACTCCGGCTGCGTATCCGTTCACGCTTCTTCCGGCCTGCCCGAGGATGGGCGATTGTACTCGTCGCGGTGTTGGTGGCATCGTGCGTCCAAAGCGGTGAGCAGGGCGAGACGGAGCAAGGGCCCGACGGTGAATCGTCATCTGCAGGGGCAATTGGTTCGGTCGCCGCACCGGATGCGCGATGGGCGCGGGGTTTGATCGGAAGCGCCCATGACTTCCGGCAGGCCGACGGCGCAGCGCTGGACCTTTGCACGCCGTGTCATACTCCGCACGTCTCGCTGGGCAAGGCCCCTCTCCTCGACCGGCGGCCGCAGGTTTATCAAGCTGCCCAATCGTATGAGGCGCGGGGCGTCGAGCTGGACGCCAGTTCACTTCTCTGCCTGAGCTGTCACGACGGGATCACGGCTCGGGATGTTTATAGCTATGCACACGCGGTCAGGGGGCCGGGGAAGATCGGCGGATCGTGGATCGGGACGGGCAGTCTGACCAGCCACCCGATCGGCGCAAAGTATCCGCTGACCGAACCGACGTATCACGACCCCGCATCCGTGACGGCAAGCGGCCGGATCAAGCTGCCCGATGGCCGGGTGCAGTGCATATCCTGCCACGATCCGCACAATTCGCACCGGGTTGAGGGCATGCTGGTGGATCGCAATGACGCAAGCCGCCTGTGCCTCGCCTGCCATCGGTTGTAGACTTCCAGTCCGTGAAGATTCGCATGAGACGCATGAACCTACGCTTGGCCCTGGTGGTCGCGGTTGCGATCGGCGCATCCGCCGTCGGCTCCTGCGCGGACTCTGGCGAGCGATTGAGCCAGTCCAGCAGCCGCATCTATCCGCCCTCGCCGCAATCGCCGCGTGTCGTGGCGTTGGGAAACCTGCGCAGCGGTCCTGGGGCGAGCGAGTCCGAGCGGCAGTTGGCCATCATTCTCTTTGGCGAGGAGCCCGAGCCGCCGATGTCGTTCGTCCGGCCGCTGACGGTTTCCGCGGATGTTGGCGGACTGCTGACGTGCGACGCCGCCCTGGGAATGGTCCTGCGATGGGATCAAGCGTCACGTGCGTTGGACGCGCTGGAAATTTCCCCACGGCCATCCAGACCGGTCGCCGCCAACTCGACGCCCGATGGCGACTGGTTGATCGCCGACGGCGGGGGCAGCGGTGCGGTGCTCCGATTCAGTCCGAGTGGTCGTCTGGTCCGTCAGTACGGTGTACGCGATCGACCGTATCGACCGGCGGGAATGCTCTTCGTCGGCGACGAGCTTTGGGTCACAAATATCCTCGGGCATCGCATTGAGATATTCGAGGCCGCCACGGGGAAACACCTCCGTTCATTGGGAGAACGCGGCGCAGGCGACGGACAATTCGGCATGCCGCTCGGTTTGGCGCAAACACCGGCCGGCGACATCTGCGTGGTCGACCAACTTAATAGCCGCGTGCAAATTCTCAGGCCCGACGGCACTTATGTCGGCTCGGTCGGCGGTCCGGGAGACATCGTCGGCACATTCGGTCGGCCAAAAGGTGTGGCCGTCGGAGATGACGGAGTCATGTTTGTCACCGACGCGGCTTCTCAGCGCGTGCATTGCTTCGACTCGCGCGGCCAACCGTTGATGGCATTCGGCGAGCCGGGAACAGGCGTCGGAGCGCTGAGCGTACCGGGTGGTGTTTGCATCGCAAGAGATTGCCCCATTGAGAGCGCGCAGCTGCCTGAAGGCTTTAGGGCCGAGTATTTTGTCCTGGTCGCCGAGCAATTACTCAGACCCGGGATTCGCGTTTACGCGTGGGGTGGCTTGTCGACGGTCGCCGTCGGCGAACGCACAGTTGAGCCAACCGGTTCGAGATCGGCGGGCGCCGGCGAAACCATCAACCCGCATTGGTCGGCCGGCGACTGCAAAACGTGCCATAGTCCGTCCGGCACCGGCGCTCCTCGCGCCATACTTGCAGCCGATGTGGACACACTCTGTCTTTCCTGTCACGACGGGAAGAGGGCACGGGCAGAGGCGCACCCGGTAGGGCGGCTTGCCGTCACGCGAGATATTCAGCCGCCCGGCGACTGGCCGCTCAATGACGGACGCTTGGGATGCCTGACCTGCCACGACATTCGCCGGCATTGCAGCAAGGACGCGACTCGCCCCATTCAAAATTCGGGGATGCTGCGCTTCTTCGATGAGAATCAGCCGCTGGCGCTTTGCACGCAGTGCCACAAGCCTGCCGAGTCATGGCGCATCAGCCCTCATAAGAATCTGGCCGCCGATGGAAGTGTGATCGAGCAGTCTTGTCTATTCTGTCATTCGCAGACACCGGCGAATCCCGATGACGGCAAGCGGCAGGGCGATCCGATGCTCCACGCCGCGTCGTCAAAGCTCTGCCTGACCTGCCACACTCGGCATTGGGACGTTTCGCCGATCGGCCACGTCGATCGCCCGGCGTCGCAGGAGATTCAGGAGATCATCGCCGCAGGCTCGGGGCGATTGCCGTTGACTGAGAACAAGGTCACGTGCTACTCGTGTCACAATCCCCACGAGGCCGGACTCTTTCCAAGCGGCACACCGCTGGGGGCGATCTCACAATTGCCGACAGATGTTCACGCGGCGCTTCGCGTCACCAGCGTGGAGCTTTGTCTGGAATGTCACGCCAAATAGCCGCAGGGCGATCGATGGATCGCGCGCACGAATTCATTCGTAAATGTGCGTGCTCTCGGTTTCCTCGACCGGCGACTGGAGTTGGTCGCTGATCATGGAGACCCGGAATCGCACGTCGGCCATCGCGGTTCCCCTGACGGTGATGCGGAAGGTGGCCTTGGCCTTGGGGTCGAGCCGGGGCAGCGGTGCAAAAGTCACGATCTTGCCCTGGGCAGTGGCGGCGGTCGGACCATCCGCTGAGACATACTCCTGCTGCGGCGGGATCGTGCAAGTGATGGCGATGTTGGTCCCCTCGGCCGAGCCCTGATTGACGACGATGATGTCGTAGGTCTCGTTGGCCCCGACCTCGATCGGGTCGTCGTTGTCCACGACTTCGAGGAGAATGGCCGGGATGCCGACGACTTCGGTCGTCGTTTCAGCATCGGCCTCGGCGCAGTACGCCTTCGCCGAGACCTTGTTCGTGATGGTCCCGATCTGATTCGGTATCACCGAGATCGAGAGTGACTGCGACGCGCCCGGCTCAATCGTTCCGACGCGCCAGGTGACCTGGCCACCGGAAACTTGTCCGTTGCCCGCATCCGTCACACGCGCGCCGCTTGAGACGTCGTCGACGATGACGGTGTCCTTCGCCGGGGCGTCACCGTTGTTCGCAATGGTAATATCGTACTTGGCCGGTCGGCCCAGATAGCGCTTTTCCGGGCCGGACTTGGTGAGGGCGAGCTTGGGAACCGTCACGCCGGTGTCGGCGGATGCATCGGCGGTCAAGCCTCCGTCTTCAACGGCGCTCGCCGTGTTGCTGAATCGTCCCGTGGCGGATGCCTTGGTGGTGACACTGAACTCGCGCGACTGTCCCGCGGCGAGGTCGCCCGCGGAGAACGACACATTTGCCCGGCCGTCCTGCGCGGTCCAGCCGTCAGGGAGTGCGCCGGTTACTTTCACATTCCGTGCAACGCCGGAGCCGCGATTTGAGACGACGTATCTAAGCGTGATGGGGTCGCAGAGGATGACTTCAGCCGGTGCGGTCAGCGTGAGTCCCAGCTCAGGTTGAACGGCGCGGTTGGCCCCGCAGATTTCGGTCTTGAAGGTGACGGTGGCGCAGTAGTTGAGTTCGCCGACCGATGCGGCCGCGCCGGTGACCTTGATCGTCGTGGACTGCCGGGCCGCAAGCGTGCCGAGCGACCAATTCAACGAGCGATCTCCGGCCGACGCGCCCGACGGCGTTGAGCTCGACAATTCAAACGCCGACGGCAGTTTCTCGGTGAGGGACAGTTCGCTCACGTCATGGCCGGTCAGATTGGTGAGCGTGATGTCGTAAGAGAAGGACTCGCCCACGCGGACTTCAGCGGGAACGCTTCGCTCCAGGAGAATCGCACTGGTGGCGCGATCGCCCGAGGGGTAGTAACTCTGTGTGCGGCTGACCTGGTTTTGGCGCGGTTGGCTGATAACGGGCGATGCCGACGCAGCCTGCGAGGGCGGCGTTGAGCGAATCATCGTCGCCGACTCGGCGGGCGGCGTGCTGAGTGAACGAGCCGCAGGCGGCGAATCCGCTGACGTTTCGCGCATTTGCTCAGTTGGCGCGGATTGCGAAGGAGCAGCCTCGACCTTTGCGGGCATCGCTGGGGCGACCTTGGGGGCGGGATGAGAGGCTTGGCTTGCGGGCTTCTCGGCGGCGCTGCCCATTCGCGGGCGACGATCGCCGCCCTGCTGGCCGAACGACATGGATGCAAACAAGGCTGTAGAGATGACAGCCACGAACCACTTCGTCTGTCCCTGACGCAACATCGCCGTCTCCTTACGTCTGCCGGCTGGGGCCTGCTGGACCCAACCTGATTCGAACAACGGTCAAGGGAGTTGGACGCGACCGGCATCTTTCGACAGGTCGCGCCGTCCTCCGAACCTTCAATTGCGGCACATCAATAGATGTGCGTGCTTTCAGTTTCCTCGACCGGCTCTTGGGCCTGATCGCTGGTCATCATCACCTTGAATCGAACATCGTTCGCGGCCGTACCCTTGACGGTCAGTCGATAGACCGCCGACGCCTTGGGATTCAGTCGGGGCAGCGGTGCAAACGTGACTGTCTTGCCCTCCACCGACGCGTTCGTCGGGCCGTCGGCGGAGACGTACTCCTGCTCCGGCGGAAGGGTGGCGACAATCTTGATGTTCGTTCCCTCTGACGAGCCCTGATTGACGACCGTGATCTCGTAGGTTTCGTTCGCGCCGACCTCGATCGGGTCATGGACGTCCACGACTTCCAGAAGGATGGCCGGTACGCCCTCGACGTTCATCGTGTACGAGGCGGAGGCCTCGGTGCAGAACGCGCGGGCCGTCGCGGTGTTGCTGATCGTACCGATGCGCCCAGCCTTCATATCCACCGACACCGACTTCGACGCGCCCGGTGACAGCGTGCCGAGGTTCCACATGATGCCGCCCTGGCCGGGGTGTCCGCCGTCGCTGGCGCTGACAAACTCCATCCCCGCAGGCAAGGTGTCGACAAGCACGGTGTCCTTGGCGGGGGCGTCACCCTCATTCGAGACGGTGATCTGATAGCTTGCCGGGCGACCGAGATAGCGCATCTGCGGGCCGGTCTTGGTGACCGCCAGCTTGGGCATCACGATCCGCGTATCGCAGCCCGCGTCGGCGGAAAGGCCGCCGTCGGCGCTGGCCATGGCTCGCAGTGCATAGCCACCCTGGCGCGAGGCCTTCAGATTGAAGTTGGCTTCCTTGCTCTGGCCGGGGCTGAGATTGCCCGCCGAGAAGGACAGCGACCCTCGGCCGTCGCCGGTTGCCAGGCCGTCCGGGAGATCGACTTTGACCATGACGTTCCGAGCCGTGCCGTCGCCGGTATTGGTGACCACGACGCGGTAGGGGAGCGGATCGCAGAGCATCATCTCCACCTGACAGTTCATCGAGAGGGCCAGCTTGGGCTCGACGATGACCGTGTCGGCACAGTCGTTGTCAGACAGACCGTTCGACGCCGTGACGTCGGCGCAGTTGTGATAGGTGCCTGAGCGTTGGCCCGTGACTTTGACGGCGATCGGAACGCTGCCGCCGCCCGCCAGGTCGCCGATCGACCAGGAAAGGGCCTGACCCGCGACGGTCGCCGCGGGCCGACTGGCAACGTAGGAAATCCCGTTCGGCAAAGTGTCACGCACCGTGACATCCGAGGCGGCCATCTGCGCGGGGTTGGTCACGACGATGCTGTAGTCGAATTCCTCGCCGACCTCCGCGCGCGGTGGGGCGTTCTTGGTAATGTCGATCTGCGGCGCGAGCCAGGTCTTCGTCGTGTGCCCCGTCGCGATATGTCCGCCGGGCTTGCAGCACTGCACATCGTCCGGGCGGATGATGTCGATCTGTATGTCGTTCACGCCTTCGACCGGCGCGTCCTGATTGAGCGTGACCTTGGCGAGGCCGGCCGAGTCAGACTGCACGGAGACGCTGGTCGATCCGCCCGGAGCAAAGGTACCGCCGGGGCCTGAAGCGAGTTTGTAGACGACTTTATAGCCCACGAGCGGTGAGCCGTCTGAGTGCTTGAAGACGCGCGTCACCAGTTCGTGCGGCGTGCCGACCATGTTGGTCGCGGCAGGCGGCCACTCCCAGCCGACGTCGTACCAATGCTTGACGGCGAAGACCTTGTGCTTGGTCCAGTCATAAATGGCCGGGCAATATGCGATGATGTGCGTATCGCCTTCCACCGGCGAGCTGATGACGCACCAGGTCTGCCCCTCGTCGAGAACGAGGTCATCGTCAGGGTCTTCGGTGCCGCGCGTGATGACATGCTTGAAGTTGTTCGTGTGCGATACCGCAAACGTGTTGGTCAGCTTGTAGCCGCGGCTGGCGCGGAACCCGCTCTCATCGATCTCAATGATGCTGCCGACGCTGCCTTCGGCGATGATCCATTCGACGCGGCGATTCGGGAGCGGCTTGCCGTCCTTGTCGCGCACGGTCGCGATGAGCACATGCTGCGTCTTGACGGGATTGACCGCCTCGACCGGGTCGATCTCAATCGTGCCGGCGAAGGGGTCCCAATCGGTGTAATAGCCGCCCTCGGGAGGCTTCGGATGCGTCGGAATCGTGTCGCCCGTTGCAGGCCATGTAGCCGAATGGGGCATGCTGTTCCGGCATCCTGCCGATCCCAGACCCAATAGGGCGATGAGGGTGATCAATGCTCTCGTTGACAGTTGCCGACTCATATCCGCCTCCAACTCATTACCTGCAATCATCTGCCGCTTCCCTCCCGGAAGGCGCCAAAACTCGACTTCGTGTCGTCAAACTCCGTGCCTGGGCTGCAGGACGCACGCCGACTCCCCCAAGGCAAGTCATGGGGCAACGCAGAGCCACAGTGCAAGAAACTCGTCACTATAGGGGCACGACTTCACGTCGAAGGCCGCTGGAAAGCAGAAACCATCGACGAAAGCGATGTTAGCGGTCTCAGTTCGACGCTTGATCCATCGAACCCGACCTACCCCCGTCAGCGCGCGCCGTGTGACTGAAATATGGGGCGAAAGCCAGCCCCCCTCCGGAGAAACATCTGGAGAAGTGAGCATACCAAACCGCGACGGTTCGATTCAAACCAGTGCCCTTGCGGCTCCCCGACTCGATTCTCCCAATTCGAAGCGTTGGGTATGGGCAAGCCAGAACTCGTTAATCCACAATTGGTTATGATCATTTTCCGACGAGGGCCCAATCGGCTTGACATTGAGACTGAGTCTCAATATCTTAATGCCCATGGCTCCCAGGTCCACATCACATGATCTGCACGGCTCGACGCCGGCAAACTGTTTCGCTTCGACGCGAATCGTGGCGACCGAGCAGGTACCGCCGAGGGCGCGCCCAGATCCACTCCGAAAGGTCGATTGATGTTTCCAGAATCGCACCCGTCTGCATCCGCTCGATTGTTGCGAGTGAAAGCGGCTCGCCCTCAACGGTCGCCTCAAATGAATCGTTGGACGACCGACGCCCGGCTTGGCTCGGACGTTCGACGCCAGGCCTTCACCCTCATCGAGCTGCTCGTGGTCATGTCGGTCATCGCCGTGCTCGTCGGCATCATGCTCCCTGTCTTGAGTGCAGCCCGAAAGACGGCACACGGCACGGCCTGTTTGTCCAACTTGCGGCGGATGGGCGTCACGACCGTCATGTACCTTGAGAAATCGGGCGGCTGGTACCCGCCCATGCGGCTCTCAAAGGTGAACGGCGTCACATATGTGAACGAGTACGGCGCTGCTGAGCCGAGATGGCACTGGTTTCTGGCCTTTGAGCTCGGCCCCGTGATCACGCCGCCGGCCGACGGCGCCTCGCCATGGAGCGACTCCTTCTCGCGCACCATAAACAACGGCTATTTCAATTGTCCGAGTCTCATCGGTGCGAATGCGAGTGATATCCGCAATGGCGCATACGGCTACAACTATCAATACCTGGGAAACGCCCGCACGGACTCGAATCCGCCGGACTTTGACAATTTCGGCGTATCCGAAAACAGCATCAAGGCGACTGCTCAGACCGTCGTTTTCGCCGACAGTCGCGGAGCCCATCCCGAACATGGAAAACACTCCTACACCCTGGACCCACCGCGCCTGGCCCGTGAGAAGAACGCGCTCAAGTTCGGCCCCGGTTCTTCGGATGGTCCGATTCAGCATTCGCCGGCCGAGGCACGTCATCGCGGTCGCGCGGTCGTGAGCTTTGCCGACGGCCATTCCGCGTTGTCATCGCTCGCGGAGTTGGGATATCGACAGGATGACGTTGGCGTTGTCGTTGCGGACGCGGATGGGACCGACCCCATCGCGTCGAATCACTTGTGGAATGGTTTGGGATCTGACACTCGCCCGGTGACGGACGCCTCAGCCGCCAGGTCCCGTTGATTCTGGTGACTTGTCCGATGGAGCGATGCGAAATGCATCGGGTGCGGTGGCAAGGTTTGCCAGATCAGTCTGACGGCGGCTGGTGATGAGTTGTGGTCGCCGCGCGATCCGCATCCTCATGGTCGGACGGGTGCGGCGAAGTACGCTGCACTCCCAGTTCATCCCAGTAGGTCCATTTTCCCGTTTTCGCCCCCATGTCGTACGATCCCTCGCCCGACTTGGCGCCATTCTCAAAGTAAGTAATCCAGTGGCCGTGGCGGACGTACTCGCCCAGATTCTCGCGCTTCAAATACCCCTCGGCCTTGATCGCACCGCTTGAGTATTTCTCCTGGGCCGGGATCACGCCGCTGACAAACCACATGTAGGCGAACCATAGAGCGAGAACGGTGAGCGGAACCAGGCTTAATAGGAGCTTCGTTTTCGGCGAGCCTGTGCCGAGCCGCCCGGACTTCGCTAAGTGTGAATCGGGATACGCTGACGCGCCGTCATCCGGCCCGCGATGCGCATGATCGCCGGGTTGATCACTGGATGCGGTCATCGGCACAAATTCCTGCGGGAGCGATAACGGCACATGACGAGCACGAGGCTACTTGCTCAGCCAACGCATGATCGAGTAGATGCTCGTTTCTCGTCCTGCCCGGGCGATGGATCGAGTCAGCGGGATTTCCTTCGGGCAGACCTTGACGCAGTTCTGTGCGTTGCCGCAGTCGGTGATGCCGCCCGGACCCATCAGTGCCTCCAGACGCGATGAGGCGCTCATCTTTCCGGACGGATGAGAATTGAACAGCACGGTCTGCGAAATGACGGCGGGGCCGACGAAGCTCTGATCGTAGGCCGCGTCTTCTCGCTTTGAAAAGTCGGCGTCCGACTCTCCCGGATATCTTGCGATGTCCTGTTTTGTGTACTGCGGACAAGCCTCCATGCAGCATCCACAGGTCATGCACTCGGAAAGTGGATAAGCCTCGTCCTGGTCCTCGGGGCTCTGAATAGGCCCGGGGCCGGCGTCGTAATAGCCGTCGACCGGGATCCAGGCTTTGATGCGCTCCAGCCCGCGAAACATACGCCGGCGATTGACCATCAAGTCGCGCACCACCGGAAACTTGGTCATCGGCTCCAGCTCAATCTCGCCGGCGTCGGTGCGACCGATGTTGTCGACCAGGGCTGTACATGCTTGCCGGACGCTGCCGTTGATCACCATGGTGCACGCGCCGCAGACCTCTTCCAGGCAGTTGCAATCCCACACCACCGGTGTCGTCGCACTGCTGGCCCCGATGGGCGTCGGATTGGCAGCGATCATCTGCAGAGCCGAGATCACGTTCATGCCGGGAACGCGTGGCACCGAAAAGCTCTGCCAATATCGAGCCGTTCCCGGTCGATCCTGTCGGGCAATGCGAAAGACGATCGGTTGGTGATCTTCATGGCCGTGATGAACCTCTGGGCCGTGATGATCGTCGTGATGAGACGCGTTGTGTGTTGCCATATTCAGAAAGCTCCGGGTCGAGTCCGTTCCTGACGCGGGTTCGGTGGATTATATGGAAGTGCCGCCGTCATCGACAGCCGCAAATTTCCCGAAGTCGGATCGCCCATTTATCGCGGGGACGGGTCAAGACCGCCGAGTCCGTCGTCCGACTCACTGCGCCGGCCGCTCATCCGGCGGATCATGAAGCTGATGCGCCACGCTGTTTGTATCGGATCAATCCGGCCCATGCGAGCAGCGGTGAACGGCCCTATGACGTTTGTTTTAGGACGAAACCGGACGGCGGCGGCGACTTGCAATCACGCCGTGGCCTAGTACGATGAGGGGCTTACGCTACGGGGCGTAGCTCAGCCTGGTTAGAGCGCTGCGTTCGGGACGCAGAGGTCGGAAGTTCGAATCTTCTCGCCCCGATTTCTTGACGCCCGCTGTCAGCGAATGACGGCGGGCGATTTCTTTTGTCCCCATCGACACTTACAGCGATTGTCGGTGTCGCACTGGCGGCACCTTCCCTCGGATTCGCCTTGTCCGCCATTGCCCCCGATATGCTCGATTTGTCAGAAGTTGGTGCAAGCATTGGTGCAAGCAAACCGACATCGTCTGTCGGAATCTCGCCATAGGTCCCGGTCGCGGCGGCGACATCGGGCGATCCCTTCGGCGTAGCGTCCAGCGGCAGCTCGGGCAGAGCTGCGACAGCCCCGGCCACGTCCAATAGGCGCGGGTCGGTGTAGGTGTTCATGGTCAAGTCAATCGAGCTGTGCCGCATCGCAGCCTGCGCCGTTCGCGGTAGGACCCCGGCCTTGCTTAGCAGCGTGCCGAAGGTGTGCCGAAGTGCATGGACATCGACCGTCCGGCCTCGATCATCGCGCTTGGTGATCCCAGCGGTGATTAGGTCACGATCCAGAATCCGCACCAGCCCCGTCGGCACGTTGAGTAATGGCGTGTCCGGCGGCAGCCGCATCGGAATAGATGCCCCGATAGTCCGCCTTACTTGGCTCTGGAGCGATTGCAGCTTCTCCGCAAGCCATCCGAGCAGGTCAGTTGCCAAATCGGCCCGTAGCGGCAGCGTCGCCCCTCGCCGATTCTTTTCGTCGGCGGCGTCCAGCCAGAGGCACGGCAGCGGCCCGCCGGTGTCGAGCTGTCCGACGACGAGCGATCCCAATTCGCCCTTGCGAAGCCCCGTCAGTACCAGCGACTTGTAAACTAGCGCCCGTTCCCGGCCCCGTGCTTCCAGCTCGGCGATAAAGTCCGGCCGATCCTTGAACCGTTTGCGGGCGCGTTCCATCGCAGCCGATATGTCAGCGATTGTCAGCGGTGCAAACGTCCAGCTTGACCGCTTTTGATTCTCCGCCTCGGGGTCCCGAGCGACTTTGATCGGCTCCCGGCCATATTCCGCCAACGGTCGATGTCGAGCGACGTAGAGAAGCCGTTGCAATTCATCCTCGGTCATCGCCCGGCGCTTGCGTCGGCAGTCCGCCCGTGCATCCGCCCTCGGCACACGCACAAACGGATTGACCACAAGGCGGGAAGTCTGCACGCACCAGTTTCCGAAGCCGACGATTGCTTCGCGATAGGCGTTCCGACTTCCAGCGGACATTTTCTCAGCCGTGCGCTCGGTCAGCCATTTTTCCATCGCGGAGCCGCCGAGCTGCCCGAGCCTTCGAAAACCGCAGCCCTCGGCAATGCGAATCAGGCGGCGGCGCGTATTCTCGATGCGAACGGCGCTTAGGCCCTTTGCCCTTTGGTGCGCGGTGTAGGCGGCGAAGTGTTCCGATAGCGGGCAGTTTTGATAATCGGCGGCGGCGCTTTCCTCAGCGGTAATCACTTCGGCTTTCACCAGCTCCGCCCGGCGCGCCAACTGTGCCAGCACGCTACGGGCGGCGGTTTCGTCGCGGCAGCCCGTCGGCACTTCGACTACTTGCCCGCTGCCGTTGCGCAGCTTGGCGGTGAACGTCGCGGCCTCAGCGATGATGCGCGGCGATCCGTCGCGGCCCGTCGTTACGCGCTCTGTGCGCGTCCGGCCGTTGCCATCCTTCCAGCGGGCAAATTGCTGCCCCTTGCGGGTAAACAGCTCGGCTCCCTCGGGAAGCGGTTTGGTAAATTGCTTTCGATATACTGTTGCCATAGGGATTCCTAGATTCCTGCGACTAGTTGACCCAGCCAGCATCGCTCATATCAAGGTGTTTCTCATATTCCTCGGCGTCAATCGGCGTGGCACCCGGCTTACCTTCGAGTATCAGCAACTTTGCCCAGTAGTTTTCACCCGAATCGGGTCCGCCCCCAAGATTTTTAATGAACACGGAAAACGTATAGCCTTCTCGGGACTTGGCCATCACTTCATCCGCCAAATCTCGATTCAAGTGACCGATTTGCTCGCCGTTATTGCGAACCACTCTAACAGCATTCTTGTGATGCCGATTGCGGTCGTCATGTTCAAAAACTAAATGCTCCAAGATGTTGCAACGCGATAAAATCTCTTGTCGATCCGAGCCATCCGCGTTTTCAAAAGTCACGCCTACAACGTTGGTGTGGTAGTGTCGGATCGGTCTATCCGCAGTCAATTTATTGATTTTTTCGGGAGTCACGTCATCCGATACGTTGAGTCCACGCCGACGGGCAATCTGGATTCTCAAAAGGTGCTGAATATGTTCGCTCGAAGCGCCTTCCGGTGCCGATCCCCCTTCCACCTTCAGTGCGTCCAGCAGACTCAGCCGCTCCGCATCGGCTGCGCTCATGTTCTCTGGCACGTCATGTCCTAACTGCCGCAGTCTTTCTATTGCTTCGGGCTTTGCGTAATACTCCCGTCCGGTTCTATGGAGCCTTTGGCGACATCGCAGGCAGAGCCATTGGCCGCTTTCAATTTGACTAAGCTTGCGGGGGTTCAGACTGCATATCTCGCACGTCCCGCGCTTTTGTTCGGCTTTACCAGAAGACATTAGGCCCGTCTCACAGCTATCCCGAAATGTGCTGCCAATTGATCCGCGATATCCAGCCTCAGCGATTGCTCGCCGCGTAGAAACTTCATCATGCTCTGCCGCTTGACGCCCGTTTCTCGCTCTACTTCGCGGAGCGATGGGGCCTCGGCTAGCGCGGACCGCAACAGCTCGGTCATCGTCGCGCCCTTTTTCTTTTGCTTTGGCATGGTAATAAATGTTACCTTATTGCTTGCCCGCTGTCAATGTTTTTCCGCAGCCGCCCGCCGCCCAAACGGCGCGGCGGATGCTGATACTTCTACGAAGTATGGGATACTGGAAGCACGCTTCCGGTTATTGCTACGCTGTCTTGCCGGTTATAGGTGGAAGCACGCTTCCGGTTAGATTCACCCTCGGGCGCGGCAGCTCGGATGCGGTACAGCGTCGCCCCGGCCCCGATCCGCCCCTTATGGACGATTTCGATAAGCCCGGCCGATTTCAGCTTGCCTAGCGCCGAGTAGATCGTGCGCACACTCACGCCCGCCCGCCTCGCTAGGTCAGTCTGTCCGGCCCGCGCAAGGCCCGCCGCATCCGCATCGCGGAATAGGATCAGCCACGTCAGCCCCGCTACAGGGTCGAGCTGCCGAAGGGTCGCGTCGATGAAAGTATTGAGCATCCGCCAGCGGACCCCGTGCGGTGAACGGCCGCGCCGTTGCCGGTGAGCTGCTTTACTCTCCGACTTCGGCGCGGGGTCCACGTTCGCCCCGACGATGCGCCCGAGATATCGCGTCTCGTCATTCATCGTCGGCCGCGTCCTTGCCTTTGCCCTTGCCCTTACGCTTCGGCGTGTTTACGGGAATCGGCCCGGCCTCTTGCCAGTCGAGATACGACAGCCCGCCCCAAAGTATCGCGGCCTGTTGCATCATCGACTTGCCATGCCGATTCTTGTGGAGTTGGACGATCAGGCGCGGGTTATCGCCAGTATGCTCGGCGTCGCGCACTATGCCGATCATCGCACCCGCCAAGCTGGCGAAACGAGCCGATCCACGCACGGCCGAAAGGTCCGCCGCCCCAGCAATCAGCCCCGCTTTGCTCAATTCAGCGATCAGGATGCCCGCCGCGTTCACGTTGCGAATCGCGTCCGCGATTGTGTGCAAGGCGGCGTCGAATCGCTCCACGCCCGAGCTGTTGCTGATTAGGTCCGCTTCGACAAGCCCAAGATGATCCACCAGCACCAGGTCCGGCTTGCGTTCGCGGATCAGTTCCGCGATGTCGCCCACGCTCCGCAGGTCATCGACAAACGCAAGACGCGAACCGATATCGCGGGTAAGTCCCTCTGCAACTTGCCGGGCAAAGGGCTTCGATTGCTCGGAAAGCTCGCCCCGAAGCATCGCCCCCACGGGAAGATACCGAGCAAGCTGATTCTGCGGTCCGACTTGGACAGCGCATCCGGCAAGCAGTCGCGCCGAGCGTATCGCTATCGTTGTTTCGAGCGCGAACACAAGGCCCGTCGCCTCGGGGTCGATCCGAAGCGCCCCGAGCATCATGGAATCGGCAATCGTCGATTTCCCGATGCCCGGCCCGGCGACGATCCCGAGATACTCGCCCCGCACCAGTCCGCCGGTGGTTTCGTCCAGAAGTGCTACCCCGCAGGGTAAGGTTTCGATGATCGGCTCGTTTCGGTCGATGCGCTCCAGAAGTCCGGCAAGCGCGTCCGCAAACGTAACAACCCGACCCCTCGGCGGATCATCACGCAACAGCTCCGCACCGATTGTGCTGGCGGTCGTCATAGCCGATCCCCCCAGCGCCTACGGGCACTCTGCACGGTAGCCTCGGCCTCACGTCGCGCAAGCCCGCAGCGTTCGGCCCCTGTCACCAGCAATCGCTTAGCCTCACTTGGAGTCACGCCCGAGCGGATCAGGTCCCGGTAGCCGAAGTATGCGGCCTTGTTTCTTCCGCCCTCGGACATCGTGCCGTCAATGAGCTGTTGCGTTCGCGGGTCCAACCGACAGGGGCGCGGCGCTCGGTAAAGTGATTGTGTCCGACGGCGCGCCCGCTGCTTGGCGGACAGCTCGGCCTGCGTTTCGGCGATCAGCCGTTGCCATGCCCACGCATCGCAGACTGGCACGGCCGAAGGGTCGATGATCCGCGTCGGATGCTCGAAAACATCGACGGCGATCCCGCCCCCGCGCTGCCTGGCGACGCTTCCGAAGGGTAGCGCCATTGCGTAGCCCCGCGCCGGTCTATCGACAGACTTCGGCGACACTTCAAACGCCCCGGCCTGTCCAACCGTCGCAATCTGCCCGGCGCGGGTAAGAAAAGCGTGTGGACGATCAGGATTGTCGGCAGCGTCGGCGTTGGCAATTCGCCGTGCCCGAGCTGCCAACCCGACGGCACCGATACAAGCATCGGCGATAGGGGCGGCATCCGGCAAGATGATCCAGACATGACGCCCCGAGCCGCTTCGGCTCTTGACGATCAGCACGCCCGACCACAAGCCAGCGGCGGCAGCACGCTCCGCGATTGCAGCGGCGGCGCGGTCCGGGTCCCATAGTGCGCTAGACCCGTGCGAGCCGCCGTCAAGGTCAAAGGCGATCCAGCCGCAAGCGCCGTCTGCCCTCGGCGTGTAGGCCCCGAGCTGGAGCGCATCGACGCGAATCCGTTGCTCGGGTTTGCCGATGGGCGCGAATCGCACCGACACGGGCGATCCTGTTAGGTGGCATCGGATCAGCTCGTCACGGCCCGCCGCGTCATCGGGCAAGCGGATCGGTCCGAAGGGTCCCCACGGCATAATTGCGGCGGCGTATTCGGAGCCATCCAGCAATCGCCGCAGGATGTCGGCACGGATGCTGGAGCTGTTGTCAGCCCCGGCGATCCCGGTTATCGTTTTTGTCATCGTATTCGGTGTCATTGAACCGGCACCCCCTCGAAAAGCCCGACCGTTTGCCCGGTCGGGTTTTCTTTTTCTGGTGGCAGTTCCGGGTCCGGCATATCAGGATGCCGACGGAGCCAGTCCCTTGCGGCCCCGGCGTCGCAGAGTTCCCAGATTGAAATGTATGACGCATTGCGCTGGCGTCGATTTGACTTGCCGAAGTCGGCGCGACGAATGATGCCCGCCCTCGCCAGCGTCCCCGGCACGGCACCGAAGCATCGCGGGTCCATGCCCTCGGGCAGCTCTACGGCGCGAACGTCATCCGCCGTTGCAAAGCCGTCGCGCAGGCACTTTTCCAGTAAGGCGCGACGGCCCCGGTTTACATACACTTCGCGGTGAGCTTCCAGATTGTCGAGCTGATTCGCCTTGCGCCGCTCCCCTTCGGTGCGGCCGTTAGATCGTGGATCGTTGCGATTCATCGGGCACCCCCTTTCGGAGTGCGGACCGACGGGCAGCCGCTGGCGATCCATGCTTCAATGTCGCGGGCGCTCCAGCGCACCAGCGCGCCCAGCTTTCGCGGTGGCGGCATCTTGCCCCCATCGGACAGTCTGTAAATGTGTCGCGGTGAGCATTGCAACAGCTCGGCCACGGCACGAACGTCCAACAGCGCGGACCCGACGGCCACGCTCTCCGTCCCGGCGTTTCGCCCGCCGGTTGGCTTTGTCGATTCGGATTGCATTGATTGATTCTCCGAAGCGTCACACTTTGGCAGGGCCGATCCCTGCCGTACGCACGGAGAATCTCAGAATCGCATTGATTTCGGCGTGAAAAGACTTCCGTCCGACGTTACGTCTGACGAAAACCGGGTATGTAGGGCAATTGCGGGCGTCAGTTGTCGGTCGATTTTTTTCTTGTCCGACATCCGTCCGACACTTCTTACGCAGCGTCTCGAAACTTTCGCACCAGTTCTATTACTGCGGCTTCTCGATACAGATACTTGGGTTTGTTCTTTGCGCGGGAGTCATGCTCAACAAAGTTTCTCGACATGGCATTTTTCAGTCGCCATCGCTCAAGCGCCTTTTCAAAAGCTCTTCGGTTCTTCATCGGTATCTTATGCTTTGCGGCCAATTCAGAAGCGGAAAGGTAGCCAACTTGCGAATCGGAAGTCGAAGGTGATTGTTCCGGTTGCGGTCCCTCGGTCGGCCGGTCGCTTTTCTCCCCATTGACCGCGATCTTCCCGCATTCGCTAGTCAGAATGTCTATTGCAGCGGCTGATGCCCCGCCAAGATTGCCGATTATCGAAAACCAATATGGGGGCAACGGCTGAGGCTTTGACGGCGCGCCCCAAGCCGCGAATAGTTTCGGGAAGTCCTCTAGTGACACATGAGCATTAATTATCACTCCAGGTAGATCGGCAACAGTCGATTTCTTCGCACTAAGGCTGGACCCCGGCACCCTAAGCCACGCAAGATCGAAGAGAATGAAAACCCATCGACGAAAAGCATCGGGTATGCGCATGGTTTCCAGCGGAATGAGTCCTTTCCACAAGTCCGCAGGTATCCCTCGAACGGCTTCCCCCGCCTGCTCCGCAACGCCCTGAAACTTTCCGAAAGTGTCCGTGTGACCAAAGACTTCAAGTGAGCGGTTCGCCCCCGGATCAAAGTCGAATGCCTCGCCAGCGCTGTTGGTAAGCTTTGCTCCAAATTTCGTGTACCACGGCTTGTCAGTGAAACGGACGCAGCCGTTGGCATCGCAGACATGCTTCGCTGGGCGATACTCAAAGCTCGATGAAAAAAAAACATTCTTCATTCCAACTCTGCGAGGACCGGGCAATCTCGGTCTCGGCGGTATCGTGGAAGAGCGGTAAAACTCGGGTTCCTCATGAATCGTTGCATCCAAGAATGGATCATCTAGCCCGATACGTCCGAAGTGTTCCGTCAACCGGGTAAGCGAGCTGCGCCAAAGTGCGGACATGATGCATCATCCTTGACGCGGGCCGTCGCCCCGCAGCTCGCCGGATGATGCATAGCAAGCCACGGGGCAACGCTTGGCACGGTCGCTTGCAATCGACCGAGCGCACCCTGTCTGCTCGATATTCTAAGGACTGCCGTAAGCGCAGTACAATTCGGAGAGTCTGGCTGTGATTTCGTCCCGGTCGCGGATCGGATGCAGCCCCTTGAAGCGAATGAGCCAGCGGCGAAAGCCACGGCGTCGCAATTCCTTCGGGCGATTGACGCCCGGCGTACGGAGCCAGCACGCCAGCGGCGGGTCAGGGTAACGGCAAAAACCGGACCCCGGCCGATGCGGCCATTGATACGCTTGGCAAGTGCAAACAGGTCGCTTCCTTTTAGTCTCGGCCATGTCCCTCATATCCGTTTGGTAACGGTCCACGCTACCGTACCGTTTGTCCATCCGTGCGATTATACTTAGTGCGATTCTCGGATGGGCCAACTAATGTCAGCACAGACAGTTCATATCAGATTTCATTGCACGCAATGCGGCAAGCACTTCAGTGTTCATCGCAATTTGGCGGGCCGGGATGCTCGCTGTCCCTGCGGAGCTGTTCTCAAAATCCCGGTGGCAGAGCCGGACCTAATCGACTTGACACTCAGCGAGGCGGAGCCGATTCCTCGGGTAAAGATTACGAAGCGTCGCCCCGGCAAAGTTGCGAATACGGTTGCCGGTGTCGGCATTGTCATTCTCGTAGCGCTTACGACCTACGCGATACTAAGTGCAAGTCGCGGCAGCCAGTTCGATTTGGTTATGTTCCTCGGTTTGTTTGCGGGTCTCATCGCCTCACTTGTCGTACTTGTTCTAGTCTTCGCATTGCCGGGATTGATTGCGGCGAGTCGGAATCACTCGAAAGCCGAAGCGATAAAGGTCTGCGGGTATGCGTCGCTCATACTTTGGCCCCTATGGCCCGTCGCCCTCATTTGGGCTTTTACCGAAAACAATCCCGCTCCCGTGAATCCGCATGCGGTCAATGCGATGTTTGCGCCGAAGCGCGATCCCTAGGCGCAGTTGTCCCCCGACTCCAAGCGGTCCGAGTTGCCTATCACGCCAGCAAAACATACCCCCAAATTCTCAATTTCGAGGGCGCGCGAGCGCAGGGGCGGGCCACGGTCTAGCGGCGCAGGTTTTTGAGATTCGACCCCCATACCGCATATCTTCCGCAAATTCGCGGAAAAGGGCGCGCCTGGGTCGCATGGTCTTGCGCGATACCGTTGCCATAAAACTCGGCCCCGCCCTTCGGTGGTGAAAATCAAACTAGGTCCGCGCCCTTTCCGGTCTGCATCGGCGGCGCGCATCGGTGGAGAGGGACCCGCTGTCAATCGGTGTCATCGGTAGGGCATTGTGTTTTTAGGTCAATTCGCAGAAATTCGCGCACGCTTGCCGGTTAGCGGTGGTGCGCCGATGAAATTGTTTTCGACCCGCCCCTACGTCTCACGCCCCGGCCGCGCCGTCGCCAGCGATCAGGCGGGCCAGCGCTTCACGATCCGCAGGCGGCAGCTCGGCGATCAGGCGAGCAATTGCGGCGAGCCGATCCGCAGCGTCCGCGCTGCCCGGCGTTTCTTCATCCGAAGCCCGATCAGTGTCGGTCCCGTGCGCGTTTTCCGCAGAGCTGGTGCAAGCAGCGGTGCAAGCGCGATCAGAGCCGGACGTAAGTCCTTTGCCTGCGCTACTTAGAACCGCGTCCCCCTGCGTTCGGGACGCAGAGGTCGGAAGTTCGAATCTTCTCGCCCCGATTGCCGCGAAGCGGCAATAGAGCAGGTGAAGAGTGGAACAGTAGAGCAGGTGAGGGAAGCAAATCCCCTGACCGTCTAGCGGCCTCCGGGCCAAGTCGACTCCACACCTGCGGTCTCCTGTTCACCTGCTCTCCTGCTCATTTCCACTTGGATATCATAAATGGCCTTCATGTTCGAGAAATTGGACGTGTACCAAAAGGTCGTGGACTTCGCGGACCAGCTTGCCGTTCTGGCTGAGGATTTCCCGCGCGGATGCTACTTTCTTTTCGACCAATCAAATCGCGCCTAATCACCAATCCAGGCAAGATTTTTTCTCTAAAAAAACACCTGATTCGCCGGCCGCCTGCCCTCCGATTGTGTTAAAATAAGTGCCATCGCGGCGTCCTTCCGCCGCCTGTTCGGTCTTGGCCGAATCCATCGAGTTCTTACGAAGGGCTCACCACCGGGGAAAATGGGGCTGCTGCGAGGACATTACGTCCTGGCATGCGCCGCAATTCCGACAGGAGTCGTCGCACTCTCTGTCGACGACCCGTTTTTCTCGGCCCGGATTCGATGATGGGGTTCGGCCCTCGATCGTGTGTTTAACCTTGGAGAGGCTCCGATCCCAAGCCTGGATTCGACATCCATCAGCGAGGGGTGGGATTCCTGATTCTCCAAATCCCGGACGGCCTCACTCCGGTGTCGTCTGAATGGAGCCCACTGAAGGGACAGGTGAAAAAATGAACCGTCGAAACACATCACAACTCGTGCCGGCAATGATCGGCGCCATCCTCCTGGCAACGCCCGCCTTCGCACAGCCCGTCCCGGTTCACGAATACCGCTTCGCGGGTAACGGCAATGACAGCACAGGCACGGCCGACGGCAGCGTGGGCTCCAACCTGTCCTTCACGGCCGCCGGCGTCCCGAATGGTCTCGGACAGGCATTGGTCGTCGGCACCAACGGCACGGCCCCCAACAACGTCATCGCCGTCCCCAACCCCGACTTCGTCGACTTCGGCATGGCCGACTTCTCTCTCGCCTTCTGGGTCCGCCGCGACAACAGCGACGCCAGCATCGACGGCGTCTTTGACGCCCTCGCCGGCACAGGACGAGGCTGGGAAGTCTACTTCCAAAGCACCGACGTCCTGACTGTCCGCCTCGACGACAACAGCGCCAACACCGCCGAGTTCGACACGGCGGCCCCGTTTACCGACGCCGCATGGCATCACGTCCTCATCAGCGTCGACCGCGATCAGATAAACGGCCTGGCGATCTACATCGACGGACTCCTCGACTCATCGCACGACCCCACATCGATCTCGGCGAACATCGACCCCAATCAGGCACTCTGGATCGGCGGGCGCAACGATGCCGGCGCGCAGGGCCTCGAGGGCGAGCTGGCCCTGCTCCAGGTCTACACCGAAGCCCTCACCGCTGACGACGCGGCACGGCTCGCCGCCATCGGCTTCCCGATTCACCAATACGACTTCGAGGGTGACGGCCTCGACATCGCCGGCTCGGCCGACGGCGCGGTCGGCGTCAACGTCACCTTCAACAGCGTCGGTGTCCCCGTCGAACTCGGCCAGGCGGCGGTCTTCGGTAACGATGGCAGCATCGCCGACAATCGCATCGACGTGCCCCTGGCGAGCTTCACCGACTTCGGTCTCGGCGACTTTTCAGTCTCGATCTGGGTCAAGCGCGATCAGAACTCCGGCGCGTCGCAGGGTCTTATCGACAACCTGGGAAGCAACGGAACGCAGATCCAGTTCCTCAGCAACGATATCCTTCGCGCCCGCATCGACGACAACCTCGGTAACGAATTCCGGCCCGAGTCGCTCACCACCATCACCGACCTCGGCTGGCATCACCTGCTGATGACAATTGATCGCGACGCCGTCGACGGCGCCAAGTGGTACATCGACGGCCAGCTCGACAGCAGCGACGATCCCACCGTGCTGACCGGCTCGATCCTGGCGAATCAGGACCTGTACATCGGCACGATTAACTCCTTCGGCCTTCGCGGCCAGCTGGCGAACCTGGCGTTCTTCAATCGGGCGCTCACGACCGGAGACGCGGTGCGCCTCGCCGATCTCGACGGCGACGGCGTCCCGTACGTGGTCGATGCCTGCCGCGGCTTCGACGATAATCTCGACGCCGATGCCGACACCGTCCCGGACGACTGCGACATCTGCCCGGGCTTCGACGACGCACTCGATGCCGACTTCGACACCGTGCCGGATGGCTGCGACATCTGTCCTGGATTTGACGACAATCTCGACGCCGACACCGACGGCGTGCCGGACGGATGTGACCTCTGCCCCGGATTTGACGACACGCTGGACGCCGACGGCGACGGTGTACCCGACGATTGCGACGTCTGCACCGGTTCATCGGAGACGGATTCGGATGGCGACGGCATTTGCGACGAATTCGACGCCTGCGCCGGCGATGACGCACTATGCACGGTACCGGCCAACGTCATCTGCGTCTGGGCCGTTGCCCCCGGCGCGCAGGACGGCTCCAACTGGTTCAACGCCTACCGCGACCTGAAGTCTGCAATCGCGATCTCTTCGCCGGGCGACGAAATTTGGGTCGCGGCGGGGACCTACTATCCCGATGGCGGTTACCAGCCTTCGGGCGGATCGTTGATCGCCGGCACCGGCAACCGCGACCAATCGTTTGTACTGGCTTCAGATGTCGCGCTCTACGGCGGCTTTGCAGGGTACGAGTCCTTGCGCGCGCAGCGCGATCCACAGGCAAACGTGGTCACCCTCAGCGGCGACATCGACGGCGATCAGACCCCGGCCGGCAACAGCTATCGCGTGGTCGAAGTAGGGACGAACGCTTCTGATTGCGAGTTGAATGGGTTTACCGTTACGGCCGGTAACGCAAATGGATCGGGCGCGAACACGGGCGGCGGAATGTATGTGAATGGAAGCACGACAGTCGTGGACTGTGCGTTTATTAACAACACCTCGACAAACATCGGCGGCGGCGTGCGCCTCCAGGCAAGCGCCACTGGGATATTTGAAGGCTGCCGCTTCCTTGGCAATTACTCAAACGACGAAGGCGGCGGGGTCGCGTGTCACGGTAACATGCGACTGGTTCAATGTGTCTTCTCCGGAAACGTCGCGCGGCGACATGGGGGAGGCCTTTATGCCGCCGCGGGAGACATCTCGCTGGTTCAGTGCACATTCAATGCGAATACTGCTCAACAAAACGAAGGCGGCGGAATTCGTAGCACTGCGTCGTCCCGCATCAGCAATTGCATACTCTGGGGAAATACAGACTCCGGTCCAATGGATGAGTCGGCGCAGATTTCAGACTTTGGCGCCTCTGTTGTCCGTCATTCGGTCGTCCAAGGCGGCTGGAGCGGCCTGGGCGAGAATAACTTGAATGCCGATCCACTCTTTACGGACGCCGACGGCGCGGATGACATCGCGGGCACGGCCGACGACGACCTGACGCTTGTGACCGGGTCGCCCTGCATCGACACAGGCGACAACGCCGCCGTGCCGATTGGCTTGATCACGGATTTTGCCGGGACCCCGCGATTCAACAACTGCCTGGTTGATATGGGCCCGTTCGAATTCGCCGGCGCCGCTCCTATCGACACCGACGCCGACGGCTTCACCGATGCCTGTGACGCCTGCCCAGGAGGCGACGACCGCGTAGATCTTGACTCGGACAACGTGGCCGACGACTGCGACCCATGCGTCGGCACAGCCGCAAGCGACACGGATAACGACGGCATTTGCGACGACATGGACGCATGCGCCGGGGATGACGCGCTCTGCCCCGGTCAGCCAAACGTCATCCATGTCTGGCCCGCCGCGCCGGGCGCGGAGACCGGATCGAATTGGTATCACGCCTTTCACGATCTGAAGTCGGCCTTGCTCGCGGCGTCCCCCGGGGACGAGGTGTGGGTCGCCAGGGGTACCTACTACCCGGACGGCGGCTTTCTCGTGAAGAGCGACAACTACATGCTGGGAACAGGCGACCGGCAGGAATCATTTGAACTTGAATCAGGCGTCGCGATCTTCGGCGGATTTGTCGGCAACGAGTCCAACCGGGCGCAGCGCGACTGGACAGCGAACCCAACAATCCTGAGCGGCAACATTACGGCCAGTGGTTCTGGAGCAGGCACCAGCCATCATGTTGTCACCGGCGGCGTCGAGGACGATGAAACGGCGGTGCTGGACGGATTCACCGTGACGCTCGGCAGTGCCGAATCCGCTCCAACGTCTGAGGGCGGCGGAATGCTTAACGCGGGATCGCCGACCGTCGCGAATTGCGTGTTCAGCCAGAATCGCGCGATCTTAGGCGGCGGACTGGCCAATTCGGGTTCGCCATTGATCACGCAGTGCGTGTTCATCGCGAACTGGTCATCTCTGGGTGGTGACGCCTTGTACAACACAGGAGCGGGGGCAGTCACCAACTGTTTATTCACATTCCCAAACGGTGGTAATAGTCTTGTGCGCAGCGATACGGCTCTCACCTCGCTGACGATGACAAATTGCGTGCTGTGGTCGGCGAATCAGTTTAGCCTCCCGATCAGTGACATGGGAAAGGCGATGGTCGTGAATCACAGCGTGGTTCTGGGCGGCTGGACCGGGCTCGGCGCCAACAACATCGACGTCGATCCGCTCTTTGTAAATGAATTCGGTCCGGATGGTATTGCCGGGACCGGAGACGAGGATTTTTCGTTGCAGGCCGGTTCCCCCTGCATCGACGCCGGCGACAACAACGCAGTCCCCGCCGGACTCTTCACCGACCTGGCAGGGGATATTCGGCGCGTCGACGACCCCGCCACGCCCGACACCGGCATCGGCCTCTGCGCGATCGTCGACATGGGGCCATACGAGTTCCAGGACGGCGCTGGTGAGGCCGACAGCGACGCCGACGGCGTGTGTGATTCGGTCGACGCCTGCCCCGGCTTCGACGACAACCTCGATACCGACGCCGACGGCCTGCCCGACGACTGCGACGCCTGCCCGACAATCGCCACTGGCGACGTCAACGCAGACACCTTCGTGGAACTCGGCGACCTCGCCCCCTTCGTCGCGGTCCTGCTCGACCCCGGCTCAGCCACGCCGGACGAACTCTGCGCGGCCGACACGAACAACGACGCCGCCGCGGATGGCCTCGATGTGCAGGGCCTCATCGACCTGATCCTGTCGCCGTAGGGAATCGTCGAGCGGATACCGCCGCAACCGAGTACTATCACCGCAATCTTCCAGGATCCGACGTTGCCGTGATCGCATGGCATTGGGGACATCCTACTTTGTTCCGATTCTCAAGCTGTTCTCCAAGCCTCGTCCTCAACAGGCCGCTTCGACGGCCTTTCCCGAAGGACCATTAAAGCGGCTTGCGCATCTGCGTAGCGTCCGGCGCCTCTGCCGGACGTGAATCGCAAGGAACATTTCCTGATAGACAAGGCTATTTTGACGCGCAATCTGCTATAGGCCGCGGCTTGAGCCCCGGTTGACCTCCCAGATCGCTGCAAACCAACTCAAACGGCGCGCACGGCGAGCAAGTGTAATCTTTGCGATGTCATCCACCATCCCATCCCAGGACCGCGCCGGGCCCCGCCGCGGCTTGCCGTTTGGCGATGGCCAACCAGCGGCCCCCGCTCCGTCGTGTGTCATCCCATTTGCATTCCCACTCAAACACCAAGGCCCCTCTGTGTCACCTTCCCGTCTCATTTTTCAAGGACTTACAAACGTACTTTCCCGAATTTTTCCATGCACGTTCGGGCATACACCGGTCCTGTTTCACCTTGCCGTTTTTCACCAAAAACCACCCAAATCGCCTGTCGCCCCAACTCGTGCCCGCCACAAGTGTTGGCACAATTCCCGCGAGGCTTGTGTCACCTTATGTCACCTTGGGTTTGGACGCGTTTTGTTCGCGCATGTGAGCCGCTGGTGGATGCAGAATCGCCCGGACTGAAGTCCGGGGCTCCTCATTGAGGGCTCGTTGTTGGGCGCAAATCAGAAGGGCAGGAGCTTGGCGACGCGGGGGAGCATGTATTGGATGGATTCTTCCTCGGCGGTCCAGGTGCCGACGAGGTAGGCGCCGTGCGGCGGGAGGATGTTGGTGGCGAGGAGCGAAGCGTCATTGGTGCTGTCGAGGGCCTTCGACAAGCGCGCGTGGGCGTCGTAGGCCGATTTGGCGGTGGCGTACTGGACGACCCAGATGACGTTCGGCGTGCCGCGGCCGTTGGGCACGTCGTAGTGGGCGACGCAGGCGAGGGTAGTCTCATCGAGGCCGAGGAGCCCGCTCATCTTTCCGGCATCGGGTGCATGGGGAAAGTCGAAGGCCTTAAGCGGGAGGCTGCCCAGATGGCGGACGAGCCAGCGCGCTTTGAGCAGGTTGGCGTCGGTGGGAACGGCGTCCAGCAGAAGCGGTCGGTCTTCGCGTTTGAGCTGGCCGGTGATGTAGAACATCAGGCGGATGACCTGCTCGGTCGTCTCGGTGTCGACGGCGGTGGTGGAGACGCGGATGTAGCTCTTGCCCTGCCAGGAATGGAGGTGAAAGCCGTCGGCCCGTTCGACACGGGTTTCACCGCCGACCTTCAGGGTCTCGGTCGAGTCAGACTGACAGGACATAATGCCGTAGGCGTCCTGCGGGGACTCGGTCTCGACGTAGAGGACGCGCGCGGGCCGCTCGGCCCCTTCGCTGTCGGTGGTCTTGTAGGCAGCGGTCGCGGCGGAAAGGACGCGGAAGTAGCTGAGGCGGATGGCCTCCGACGGCGTGACGGCGCCTGCGAGTTCGCCCGCCATGAAGACGCGGACCGGCTCGGTCTTGGTCCAGCCGGTGATGGCGCCGCTCTTCGGGAGGCATGCCGGGGCGACCGGCGAATCGGCGGCGTCGACGGAAGTTTGCCCCAAGGCCGGGGAGGAACTGCCGGAGTCGGCGGGGTCTTGTGATTTCAGTTCGGCGGGCTTGGTGGTGGGAGACTTGGGCTCTTTTCGCGGACAACCCGACAGGCATCCGAGGATGCAGAGGAGAATCAGCGAGACTCGGCGACGCGCGCGGGAACCCGACATGCGCGATCTCTCCAGGGGGAAACGGGTTGTCGAAAGGCTCCATCCTTTGCGATCGCATGGGATTGTAATCAGCAGTGCCATCCGGGCAATTCACAATTTTGACCGGGCCGAGGGCATTCGTATAATCGAAGTTTGTCTGTCGCCGACAACCTGGGGTCTTGCGCATGATCATCACGATTGACGGGCCCGCCGGCTCAGGAAAGAGCACCGCCGCCCGTAAGCTGGCCGCCAAGCTCGGCATTGCCTACCTCGATACCGGATCGATGTATCGGGCGATCGCCCTGGCGAGCCTTCAGGCGGGGATACATCTGAAGGACGACGCGGGGATCGTCGCGGTGGCGGAATCTGCCAAGATCGAAGTCGACTGCGGCCCGACTCACACGCGGGTGACACTGGACGGGACGGACGTCAGCGAGGCGATTCGCTCGATGGCGGTGAACCAGGCGACGAGTTTTGTGGCGCGGATACCGCGGATTCGGGAGATGCTGGTCGAGAAGCAGCGGGAGATCGGCCGGCGGCTCGGCTCGCTGGTGACGGAGGGCCGCGACCAGGGGAGCGTGGTGTTTCCGAACGCGGACTTGAAGTTCTTTCTGGATGCGAGCCTGGAGAAGCGGGGGCTTCGGCGATTTCAGGAACTCGTGGCGGACGGCGAGGACGCTTCGTACGAAATGATTCTGGAGAATCTGCGGGAGCGCGACGGCAACGATCGTCGCCAGTGGGCGCCGCTCTTGGAGCCGGCGACGGCGATTCATATCGATACGACGCAGATGACCATTCATGAGGTGGTGGAACGGCTTCTGGAGGAAGTCCGCCGCAAAAACATTCTTCCCCAGTCCTGACGGCATGCGTCTTTATTACCGGTTTCTCAGGCTACTTGCGCGGGGGATTCACGTCCTTTACTTTCGGGGGCGCGTCTACGGGCTGGCCAATGTGCCGACCCGCGGCGGGGTGATGCTGGCCTGCAACCATCAGAGCTATCTCGATCCGGTGCTGGTGACCTTGGCGCTCGATCGGGAGGGGCACTTCATGGCGCGGGACACCCTGTTTCATCAGCCGAGCTTTCGGCGATTGATCGAGTCGCTCAATGCGTTCCCGGTGAAGCGCGGAGCGGCGGACGTCGGGGCGGTGAAGGAGATTCTCCGGCGATTGAAGTCCGACAAGGTGGTTGTCGTGTTCCCCGAGGGGACGCGCACGAACGACGGGCGCATCGGGGCGATCAATGCGAATTCACTTCTGATTGCGAAGCGGGCGGGGGCGGCGATCGTTCCGACGGTGATTGACGGGGCATTTGATGCGTGGCCGAGGCGGCGAATGCTGCCGGCGCCGTCGCCGATTTACGTGACGTATTGCAAGGCGATCACGCCGGCGGAGATCGAGGCGTGGTCGATTGAGGAGATCGGGGCGGTGGTGGAGCGGCGATTGCGCGAGCGATTCGCGGCATCGCAGGCGCTGCGCCGCCGGCGCGCGGGGATAGATGATGGGCGGGTAAATCAGGGGGAATCGTCGGGGGCGGCTGCGACGAAATCGACGGGCAATTGAGGCAGGACGATTCGCGTGACGTGGGGCATGACGGAGCCGGTGATCGCCCGGCCGTAGGTTTCGTAGTCTGCGCCGGCGTTGACCAGTGCGACGACTTCGCGGATCGCCTGGGCCAGACCGTAAACGCGATCGGCGACGTCCGCGGGGGCGGGGTCGGGAATTAGGAGCCACTTGAGCCCGTTGCGTACGAAGCGGACGCGGATGAGCGGGAGATTGTCGCCCTGTTGTGCAATTACGATGGCACTGTCGCCGGACTGGCGTTCGGCGATGATGTTGACTCTGCGGGAGAAGATGCCTGCGGCGTCTTCGAGCGGGCTGAAACCCCAGTCTTGCGGGACGGGGACGAGGTATCGGGACTCGGCGGCGGCGCGAAGCTCGCGGTCGGCGGCGAGGACTTCGGCGATGGCGCGCAGGAGGTCGACGGTTTCGCGGCGGCGATCGGGGACGATGAGTTCGGCGAGGGCGGCGTAGTCACGGGCGAGGTAAAGTTCACGAAGCGTCCTGGCGGAAGCGGTCGCCGAGGCGGATGCGCTTGATGGAGTGGTCGCGACGGAGCGGCTTTTTGATTGCGGCTGGGGTGAGGCCGCGCGATCGCAGGCGGTGGAAGAGAATGCGACGGCGATGAGGGCTGCGGACAGGGTCGAGAGGACGGGATGTTTGCGAACAATCGCCATGATTATTTATCGGTAGCGGGGCGGGAATCCACGAGCCCCGGAATGGAACCCCGGCGGTGATCGACAATTGCGGCTGACGCCGATTAAGATGGCGATGGAGATATGGCACGAGCGGTATTAAAGATTCTCGTCCTTGCAGCGGCCCTGGGCATCGCGTGGCAGAGCGCGCGGCAGGGGCCTGCGCAGCAAGTGAGTTCGTCTCCGAGACCTGCGGTAACGCGGGCGTCGGGGGCCGGGGGGCAGTTTCGCGGGATGGCGATTCAGCTTCACGGCGGGGCGGAGGTTTACGATCACTATCACGATCTGATTCCGGAGATTCGGGCGCTCGGCGCGGATACGGTCCTGCTGGTGGTTCACGGCTGGCAGACGCACGGGGGGAGTCTCGATCTGCACATTGACCCGCGGAAGACGGCGAGCGCTGAGGGCCTGGGGAAACTTTGCGATCTGGCGGCGTCGGCGGGGCTGCGGGTCATTCTGATGCCGGTGGTTTTGCTGGAGGAACCGCGCAACAAAGAGTGGCGCGGGAAGATCATTCCCGAGGGGCAGGACTGGGATACGTGGTTTCGGCGGTATACGCGGTTCGTCGTGCACTTTGCAAGGATCGCGGAGAAGCACAACGTCGAGGTGCTGATTGTCGGCTCGGAGCTGATCAAGACGGAGGTGCACACGGAGCGCTGGCTGAAGGTGATTGAAGAGGTGCGGCAGAATTATCGCGGCGCGCTGGCGTATTCGGCGAACTGGGACCATTACCAGACGACGAAGATCGGATTCTGGCGCGAGCTCGATTATGTGGGGATGACTTCCTACTACGAGCTTGCCGAGGCGGCGAACCCCGAGCGGGAGGAAGTGGACGCGAACTGGTCGAAGATCAAGAAGGAGATTCTGGCGTTTTGCGAGGAAGTGCGGAAGCCGATCATCTTCACGGAGGTCGGGTGGTGCAGCCAGGAAGGCGCGGCGCACGAGGGGTGGAACTATTACGCGAATCAGAAGGCGACGGAGGCGGGTCAGCGCGAGCAGGCGCTGCTTTATGAATCGTTCATTGACGCGTGGGCGGCGGAACCGGCGATCGGGGGGATTATCTGGTGGGAGTGGGACAAGTCGGCGGGGGGCGCGACGGACTATAACTACACGCCGCGCGGGAAGCTGGCGGAGACAGTGCTGCGGAAGTGGTTCGGCAGCGAGCGGATTGACGGGAAGTCATCGGGGAAGGCCGGCGCGGCGGGCGTGGTCGGAAACTAATTCAACCGATACATATTCGAAACAGGGGGCTTGGGTGGGATGGTTCCATCCAATGACGGCGGCCTTGCATACCGGTCGCCCCGGCCCCAAGATGACCTGATCTATTATTAAGGATTCGGAGGATCTCGTGCCCTTACCCTACAACGAGCGGACTCATGATTGCGGGGCCTTGCGCGCCGGGGATGCCGGGCGGACCGTGCTTTTGGCCGGGTGGGTGGACAACTTCCGGGACCTGGGGGGGATGGTTTTCATCGATCTGCGCGATCGCGGGGGGATTACGCAGCTTCGGTTTGACCCGACGACGGACCCGAAGGCGCACGAGGTGGCGCGGTCGCTGCGGAGCGAATATGTCATTTGCGTTCGCGGCGAGGTGGTTCATCGCGGCGACAAGGTGAACCCGAACCTGCCGACCGGCGAGATCGAGGTGAAGGCCCACGAGATCGATCTGTTGTCGAAGTCCAAGACGCCGCCGTTTTTGATTGCGGACGAGATCGAGACGAACGAGGACCTTCGATTGCAGACGCGGTTTCTGGACCTGCGGCGGGCGCCGGTGCAGAAGGGGCTGATGCTGCGCCATCGCATTACGAAGACGATCCGCGACTACTTCGATAAGCACGGTTTCGTCGATGTCGAGACGCCGATTCTGACCAAGTCTACGCCTGAGGGGGCGCGGGACTACCTGGTGCCGTCGCGGTTGCAGCACGGCTCGTTCTATGCGCTTCCGCAGTCGCCGCAGCTCTTCAAGCAGCTTCTGATGATCGGCGGGATGGATCGGTACATGCAAATCGCGCGGTGTTTTCGCGATGAGGATTTGCGAGCGGATCGCCAGCCGGAGTTCACGCAGGTGGACGTGGAGATGGCGTTCGTGCAGCCGGAAGACGTGATGGGGCATGTCGAGACGTGCCTGGCGGAAGTGATGCGCACGGCGATCGGGGTGGAAATCAAGCTTCCGCTGCCGCGGATCAGCTATGCGGAGGCGATGAATTCGTACGGCCGCGACGCGCCGGACCTGCGGTACGGCATGAAGATCAAGGAAGTGACCGAGATCGCGAAGCAGACCGACTTCAAGGTTTTTCGGGAGCCGATTGACGCGGGCGGCGTCGTGCGGTGCATCGTCGTGGAGCGCGGGGCGGAGATGACGCGCAAGGAGATCGACGGCCTGACCGAGGAGATCAAGGGCATCGGCGCCGGCGGACTTCCATTGGTGAAGATCGCCGATGAGGGCGGCAAGATCGTATTCCAGACGGGCATCGCGAAGTTCCTGGAAAACGAGGACGTCAAGAAGCAACTGCTCGAAGCGACCGGGGCGAAGGCCGGGGACATGATCATGTTCGCGGCGGGCACCGAGGCGAATGTCTGCAAACATCTCGGTTGGCTGCGCGGCACGATCGCCGATCGCAAGGGAATGATCCCGGAGAATCAGTGGGCGATGTGCTGGGTGGTGGACTTCCCCCTGTTTGGATATGACGAGGAGGAGAAGGCCGTCTATCCGATGCATCATCCGTTTACGAGCCCGAAGGACGAGGATCTGCACCTGATGGGCGTGGGGTCGAGTGAGGTGCCGCCGAAAGAAGACCTGCTGAAGGTGCGTGCCAAGGCCTATGACGTGGTGCTCAACGGTATTGAGCTGGGTGGCGGCTCAATCAGAATTCACCGGAGCGACGTGCAGGGGACGGTCTTCAAGCTGCTGGGTCTGACGGAAGAGGAGGCGCGGCAGAAGTTTCAGTTCCTTATGGAGGCGCTTCAGTACGGCGCGCCGCCGCACGGAGGAATCGCGCTGGGGCTCGACCGCATCGTGATGCTACTGGGCGGATTCGATTCGATTCGGGATGTGATCGCATTTCCGAAGGTGGCAAGCGGGGCCTGTCCTTTGACTGATGCGCCGTCGGAAGTGTCGACGAAGCAGCTTCGGGAGTTGGGGCTTGACCGATTGCGCACGTAAGGGATAGAGGCGGGTTCGGCAAGAAATGCGCCTATAATCACTGTTCCGGCGGGCGGCAGATTTCGATTGACGCAGCCCTGACACCACAAGACATTGCGAAGCCGATATAAGAATCGCCCCTTCGGAAATCGAGCGCAGGTGAACTTGCGGTCATGCGGTGAGTTCATCCGGAGCTTTCCTTGTGCTTTGAATTCCGCGTTCGAGATCGTTCGGGGCGGACGGATTGAATGGCAATCGTACAGTCGGTCGGGTTAAGCGGGTTGACCGGGTCGCCTTTCCCACGCGGCATCGCATCGAAGCAGGCTACTGCGGGCGCGGCACGCGCGCTGGACGTTCAGATCGATCGCTCGCTTTTGACCAGCGCGGCGGCTTGGGGCCTTCGCCAATTGCTGGCGACGGCTGATATTCCCTTTTACATGGATGACTCCGGGTCGCCGGAGGTTTATTACGGATTCGATCCGATGATCGGCCATCGCGCCGGTGTGTGGATCTCGGCCGATCCGGCGATTAACTATTCGGGTGCGGAGTGGTGCGTTGCGGATGGTCTGCCGATTCCGGTGATGGATCGGGAGCGCGTACTCGGCGATCGACATCGACATATCCGAATTGACCTGGGGGCCCTGAGCGCTTTCTGGCTGCGGCTTGAAGGCGAGCGGTCGGTGGGGGTTCGAGATTGGCACGGGCGGGTGCCGTCCGGCCAGAGTTTGCCGGGAATGCTTGGCATTCTTGAGCGTCCGGCAGTTCATTCATACGCGAAGTGGCTGCGACAGAGACTGGCGATGGCGGGTCTCGATGTTCCCGTCTTCGACAGGTGGCCCGAGGGCAAGAAGTGGGCGGTCGTGGTGACGCACGACGTGGATGAGCCTGAGACGAATAACGCCGCTCATCCGTGCATTCGCCAGATTTTTCTTGGGCGAGGTCGCGGTCGGCGCGAGGCTTACTGGGCGCTGCGAAAGGAGTTTCGGGCGAGGGGGATATCCGAGTCGATTCTTGCGGGGCCGGGGCGGCGGCGCGAGTGGGACTTTGACGAGTATTGCGAAGTTGAAAAGGCCGCGGGCATGCGCTCGGCGTTTTTCTTCAGCGTGGTGCCCAAGGCGATGGGGCATCCTTGCGATGTGACGTACGACGCGAGCCTGGCGCGGTATCGGCGAGTGATGAGGCGACTTGGGGCCGGTGGATGGGAGGTTGGACTTCATGCCTCGTACGAGACGATTGAGGATCGGCCGAGCCTTTCGTGGCAGGCGGGGCGACTTCGCTCGGTGTCTTCGCAGGAGCTGTCGGGGATGCGGCACCACTACCTGCGTCTCGATCGGAGCGATCCCGTTTGCACGCTTCGGACCGCCGCGGAGTGTGGAATCAGATACGATACTTCGATCGGATTTAACGACGCACCGGGGTTTCGCGCGGGCATGGGCCTGCCATTTCGGTCGATGCCGGATGGGAGCGATTCCGCGCGGGACTTCGTAGAGCTTCCGATGACGCTTGCGGATATGCATCTGCCGGCGCGCGATTCGGCGGCGGCGATTGATCGGGCGCTTGCCCATCTGGAAGCCGTTCGTGAGATGGGCGGGATGGCGGTTTTGAACTGGCATGTCGGTAACTGGCACTCCAAGCCGGGGTGGCGCGAGAGTTTTGAGGCGATTTGCGTGGTCATACGCGATGACGAGACGGTTTGGGCTCCGACTCCTTCGCAGGCGGCGGACTGGTGGCGGTATCGCTCGGGGCTGATGGGCGCGTGAGATGAGGGACGAGTCCGCGCGTCAGCGAGAATCAAGGTGAAGTCTCGCAAAGACCGATATTTATGATGCAAGAGTTGCTCGACGACTCCCCTGCCTGAGTGTGGGAAATGTCCTCGGCGCGCTAACCGTTGGTCGGGAAAGGGTTGGTCGGGTTTCTTCATGTCAACGCCGGCGATTGGATTACGGCGCGTCCATAAGCGGTTCCGACGCGGCTCGCGGCACGACTCGCTGCGCGACTGGGTCGCCGCCGCGCTGACACCCAGGTCCTCCAAGCGGCAAGCCCACCCCGACGACTTCTGGGCGGTTCACGACATCAGCTTTGAGGTGCAGCCGGGGGAGGCCTTTGGGATCATCGGTCCGAACGGCGCCGGCAAGAGTACACTGCTGAAACTGCTGGCCGGCATCCTTCGGCCTTCGCAGGGCGAGATCGGGATTCACGGGAGAGTCTCGGCGCTGATTGAGCTTGGAGCAGGTTTTCACGGCGATCTGACGGGCCGGGAGAACATTTATCTGAACGCGAGCATTCTCGGTATGACGCGCGCCGAGGCTCGTGGGAAATTCGACGAGATCGTAGAGTTCGCGGGGATCGGATCATTCCTGGATACACCGGTCAAGCGCTACAGCAGCGGGATGCACGCCCGACTGGGATTCGCCATCGCGGCGCACGTGAATCCGCAGATTCTTCTGGTTGATGAAGTGCTGTCGGTGGGGGACCGGGTATTTCGTGCGAAGTGCATGGGAAAGATGCGCGAGTTTCTTCGGGAGGGCGTGGCGGTTGTCTTCGTGTCGCACGATCTGGGCGCGGTCGCGCGCTTCTGTGACCGGGCGCTGGTCGTGGAGCGCGGTGGGGAGGTCTTTTGCGGGCCGGTCGCGAAGGCGGTTGCGACCTATTATGATGCATGTTCGGAGTCACTCAATTCCTGCGTTGCAGACGGGACGCCGCTGGTTGACGTCAAGCAGTTTTGCGTGCGGGACAGCCGCAACGAGGAGGCGTCGAGCTGCGCGCCGGGCGAGAGACTGAGCGTCGAGATGGATATTGTCTTCAACGTGGAGATTCCGGCTCCGTCGTTCGGGCTGTCGATCGTCCGGTCTGAGGACCACCTCGGTGTCTTTGAAACGAGCAGCACGCGGCTGGGATACGAGAGCCCGCCGGGACGGGTGGGGGAGACTTACCGAATTCGCTACGACTTTCAGGCGAATCTTCTGCCGGGGGAGTATTCGATCGGGTATCACGTGCGCGACCGGGAGTCGCTGACGTACGCGGCGCAGGATGCCTACGCGGCGAAAATAATGGTGGACGGGGAATCGGACTGCGGCGGCATTGTGCATATCAATCCTGAGTTCAGCCATACGATTCGAGAGGCGGCGGCGACCAAGCGCCCACTGTCGCCGGTGGCGACGGGTGATCGACATGGGTAAGCACGGGGCGACGTGCGATCAGACTGATCGATCTGCGAGTCATGACGCGGAAGAAGTTGTCATCCGTTCGTGGCGGCCCGGTGACACTCCCGCGATTAATGCGTTTTATAACGATCCGGCGATTCGACCGGCAGCCGGGGCGAAGGGGGCCATGCCGCGCAGCCAGGAGCAGTGGTCGTGGGAATTCTCGCCGCGCGGACTGCCGCCGACGGGATATGGCGTTGCAACCAGCGGCGGTCGCATTGTCGGCATTCAGGCGTACATTCCGCTGACGATGCGGTTTGCGGGCGAGCGCGTTCTTACCGGCAAGGACGAAGACACGCTGGTGCATGCGGACTATCGGGGCCGGGGGATTCTCGACCGACTTTACGAGCTGATAATTGAGCGAGCGGAGCAAGGCGGGGTCGCGATGTTGTGGGGGTTCACGAATACGGCGGTTCGCCCGCTGTTGCGAAATGGGTTTCGATCGCTGGGCACTTTCGACTCGATGACGCTGAGCATTGGTTCGGACTGTGACAGGATATCGGCCCGAGGCACTGACGCGCTTACGGGCGGATGCGAAGTGACGGTTGAGGAAATCAGGTCGCCCGATGCGCGGATGGATCAGTTCGCGGATTTGTTCGCGTCGCAGAGCGGCGGCATGGGGCTCGATCTGTCGGCTGATTTTCTCAGGTGGCGTGTCTTCGAGAATCCGTTTCGCGCTTACAAGGTTTTCGCTGCGGTGGAGGGCGGTGACATCGTCGGGCTGGGGATTTTCAAGGCTGAGCCACAGCGGCGGACCGGGTTCGTCTCCGATCTGGCGGTGCTGTCCGATGCCGGGCCGGGTATGCGGGCGATTCAGTGTGGGTTGCTTGCGGCGGGCATTGAGTATTTCAAAAGCCTCGGCTTCTCGATCGTGGAGGCGAGGGCCGCGGGCGACCATCGATACAACCGCGAACTGCGATCGCTACTGGCGGACGTCGGATTCAATCGGGTCGCGGTTGCGAATCCGCCGGAGTTTCTGGTGCGACCGGTGGCGATGGATTCGCCGGCGGTGCTGGACATGGCAAATTGGCGCATTTGTGAACTGATGCGGGAGTATTAGGTCCTCCTTGATGACGATTATCTGCGGCGACAAAATAACTTCGGCGAGTCGGACCGCTGACCCTCGGTTGTGCGGCGGGTCATCGATCAGTCGACCGGTCGAGTTGCTCCTGGATCGACAGCTTGGGTATGTGGCGGGGCGGAGCGCGTTTTATCAGCGGAAGTGGGAATTTCGAAAGGCGTGTCCGACGTCGAGCGACTTTGTCGAGCTGCCATTTACGACGCGACGGGAACTGCAGAATGATCAGGACGAGACGCCGCCGTTTGGAAGCTATCTTGCGGCGGACAGGGCGATAATTTCGCGCGTGCACCGGACCTCGGGTTCGACGGGTAAGTCACTGCTTATCGCGCTGTCGGCGGCGGACGTGGAGCGGACGATTGAGCGCGGGGCGGCGTGCCTCTCCGCAGCGGGGGCGGGGCCCGGCGATTTGATCGTTCATTGTCTCAACTACTGCCTGTGGTCCGGGGGGGTGACGGATCATCAGTGTCTGGAGAGGACCGGTGCGGGGGTGATTCCCTTCGGCGTCGGACGCTCGGCTGAGTTGATCGAGACGATAATTCGGCTGAAGCCGACAGGCATTCACTGCACGCCCTCGTACCTGGGCCGGCTGGAGGAACGGCTGCTCGCCGATTTTGGGAGGAGTCCACGGGAACTGGGGCTTCGGATTGGCCTCTTCGGCGGCGAGCCAGGTTTGCAGGATCCGCGATTCAGGTCGCGGATTGAGGCGAAGTGGGGGTTTCGTGCGGTTGATGCGAACTATGGGATGGCAGAAGTTCTTTCGATCTTCGGGGCTGAGTGCGACGCACGGTGCGGGCTGCACTTTGAAGGCGGCGACGCGGTCTGGGCCGAGATTCGCAAGGTCGATTCCGATGAGGCGGTCGCCTTTGACGTGGGTGCGACGGGCGAGCTTGTGCTGACGCATCTTCAACGGGAATGCCAGCCGCTTGTCCGGTATCGAACATCGGACGTCGTGGAGGTTCTGGCCACCGAGCCGTGCGAGTGCGGGCGGGCGAGTCCGCGGTTTCGGGTGATCGGGCGGGTGGACGACATGATTGTGGTGCGCGGGCTGAATGTATTTCCGTCGACGATTGCCGAAGTGATCAACACGTTTTCGGATCAACTGTCGGGGGCGTACTTTATTGACGTCGACCGGCACGATCCCATCCGGCGGATTGTCGTCCGTGCGGAGGCGAGCGGCTCGTTCGGCGATGCGTCGGTCGGCGATCGGCTCGGTGAGGCGATTCTTGCCCGGCTGGGGATTCGCGTCGAGGTTGAGCTGGCGTCGTGCGGTTCGCTGCCGGCCGAAGAGAGCAAGACGCAGCGGGTTCGCCGGGTTTTGTAGATCACACGACGGGGCCGCGCGGGCGCGGCGGCCCGACTAATCAGCAACAAAGAAACGGCCCCGAACAACGTGTCGTTGTCCGGGGCCGCTTTGATTTACAATTCATGCGCGGCCGAAGCCGCTCGTTTCGCTATCGCGTTCGTCAGGGACCGACGAACAATCCGAGCTCCATGTACACCGGCAGGTGATCCGAGGCGGCGTGCAGGGCATCGGCAATGAAGAGGCCCTGCGGGATCGTCGGCGGATCGTTGATGTCGGCATTGAAGTGGTTGCCGTCGTTACCGAAGGCACGATAAGAGTTGGTGATGTAAGACAGACCGACGCCATCCCGCAACGAATCGGAGATCAGCAGGAAGTCGAAGCGATCGTCGAGACCGCCATTCGACCCACCGGGCGGGCTGCCCGCGTTATCGTTGTGCGGCGACTGGGTGTGAACGGCGGAGAAGCCGGCGCTGGCGCTCCAGGCGCCGGGGGCACTGATCGGATCGAAGCAGCGACCGTCATTGTCGCCCTGCGAGCCGGTCAACTCGGTGTACGCGCCCTCGGTACTGGTGTAAAGGTTCAAGTCACCGGCGTAGATGATCTGGGTGCCGGCCGGGAGGGCATTGGCATCGGCCCGGGCAACTGCCGCCGCAGCCTGGCGATCCACAGGGTTCTGCGGATTTTCACCGGCGCTGCCGGCCTTCAGGTGCATCGCATAGACATAGAAGACACCTCCGGCAGGGCTGCCGACATGGTCAAGGCGCCAGCGATCGATGATGCGCGGCGTCGTGGCCAGTGTGGTATGGTTGCCGTTGGTGTAGACGATCTTGTCGGCACGATAATAGAGGGCGTTGTCGCTGTCGGGTCCGTTGGTGAACTCGGCCATCGAGTAACCGCCCGGTCCATCGTTTGCGTTCAGGATCGTGGTGAGGAAATCGCTCGCGCCGGCAGCGCCTTCGACTTCTTCGGCGATGACGACGTCGGCGTTCAGGTGATTCAGAACTCGCTTGTAGGCGGTCTTGCGATTCGAGGAAGCGCCGCCGTTATAGGCGAGCAGGTTCCACGTAACGATGCGCGTGCCGAATGCCCGAGCAAGGCCGCAAGGAGGCGCCGCAATGATTCGATCGACGAACGGCAGGATGTCGTTGGTGTCGACCACGGCGTCCTGGTTGATGTCGGCACAGCCGTTTCCGGTCATGCCGACGAGTGCCGCGGCGAATCCCTGAACGTCGAGGCCGTTCAAAGTGCCGTTAACGTCCATATCGCCGAGGCAGCCGGCACAACTGCACGTCTGCGGGTTGGGCTCGCCGGGGGTGTCGTCACCGGAGTCGGGATCGAATGCCCCGATACGCCACTCAGGGGGTATCGTCGGGCACAGAGCGACGTGGCCGGGGCTTGTTCCACCGGAGGGCCCGACGATCGGCGGTCCGTAGTGGAACTCGGTGCCGACCGGCGGGTTCTGCTCGCTGATGAGAGCGACCTTATCGAGCAGGACGGTCCACGGCGTGCTGTCGAGGACGCCATCGTTGTCGGTATCCAGGTCGTTGTTGACGGCACCCGTGAACCCCTTGACTAACAGGTGGGTGACGTTGTCATCGTTCTCGAAGTTCAGCGTCGTCGTGAAGTCAACACTGGCGATGAGGCCAAAGGTACTCTCGGCGGCGAGGAAGACGCCGTCGGCAGGGATCTGCTGACCGGCGAGTGAAACGGCCGCTTCGATGACGCCGCTGTCGAGGTCGGCGCCGTCACCGATGACGAGATAGGTCAAATCTCCGATGGGGGCATTGGGCGTCCCCGTCAGCTCGAAATACTCGTCGTCATCGACGCCGGGCTGGTCGATGCGAATCTCGGTGATTCGCGTGTCGAGGTTGTCCGGACAGGCCGGTGTCGGAGGACAGGTCGGCTGACCGGCGTGGAAGATGCCACCGAGACCGTTGCAGAGTGCCTCCGGCAGGTCTGCGCGACAGGTGGCGCCAGCCAGGCAGCACGCGGCGGGCGTACCGCAGGAAGGCGAGGTGTTGATGTCGGTGATCTTGCGAAGCTGCAATTGATAACCGCTATTGCCGGCCGCGGACCCATCCAACTGACTGAAGATACCAGTGAGCGTGACGGGACCGGAGGGAATCGGCTGGCCGACGATGTCCGTCTGGAAGGTCGTGGAGACGCGGACGGTGACCATGCCGGCTCCGTCGGAGACGGTGTAGTTGGTCGCTCCGGCGAATACGCCGGTCTGTTGGAAGACGACGCACGGCAACTGAACGATTTCGCTTTCGAAACCTTCGGCGGTGGGGCTGGCGGTCTGGAAGTCGGCGCTGGTTACACCCACGGCGGCCGGAACACCGGAGGGGCCGTCGTCACGAGAGAGCTGGAGAAGCTTGGCCGGAGCGGTTTGCAACTGAATGAGGCTGTTGAAGACTCCAGTGGTTCCCTGGATGTCGATCTGGTTGCCTTCAGTCACGCCGCCAAACTGGCCGTCAATGAGGGCCGTCGGGCCAAAGACCGTAAGGCCGGACTGGCCATCCACACCGCTGGTGTCCTGAATCTGGAAGGACTTGGACGAGACGGTGTTAATGAGGTTGGTCTTTGAGGAGAGGACGACATTGCAGAGGCGAATGGGGGTTCCGGCAGGAAGGGCCCGAGCCTCGGCGATGGTCTTGCACTCGGCACAAGCGCCCGGTGAAGGCGGCACGGAACAGGTGGTCAGAGCGCCTTGATATACACCGTTCATGCTTGCGCAGGTCGATGAATCGACGACTGAGCAATCGAACATCGTGCAACCCGGCGGATCCATGCAGACACAGCACGCGCCCATGCAGGACGCGCCGTTGATCGCACAAGTCGTGCCGCGGCCGAGCCAGGTGCCGCCCTGAGCCTCAACACAGACTTGGCGCTCCACGGCATCGGTACAGCCGCCGACACCGACGCAGCATGCGCCGGTGGAGAGCATGTTGGGGCTACCGGGGGTGTCGTCACCACTTGCGACGGCAAAGGGACCGACGCGCCAGTCTTCGAAGCCCGTGTTGGAACCGTCGGGCAGGCGGAAGACGTGGCCGGGGTTGAAGGCGCCGTCGCGAAGGGTGTCGATGAAGGGGTCGCCGGTGCCGTAGTGACACTCGGTTCCGACCGGCTCCATGCCGCCGGGGTTGTCGGCTTCGATGAGGGCGATTTTATCGAGAATGGTGATCCACGCGGGGGCGTCGATCATGCAGTTGTCGTCGGCATCTATATCCGTGGCGACATCGCCGCGGAAGCCACTGACAAGCATGTGAGTCGTGTTGTCGCTGAAGCAGTGGAAGATCTCTCCGGGCCCTTCCTGAACCGTGCCAAGAACGAGCAGGTCAGGCGTCACCGGGAAGAAGGTCATGTTCAAAGTCGGTCGGGCAGCGAGGAAGTGGCCACCGGCTGGAATCGGCGGATGTCCACTGAGGTCGACCACGAGCTGGACGAGTCCGGAGTTGGTCGCGGTCATGGGGTTGGTAAAGGTGCCCTCGTCACCGATGACGATGTAGGTCAGACCATTCAGGCTGCGCGGTGAGGCGCTGGTATTCACGATTTCGAAATACTCATCGACGTCCGGGCCGGACATTTCCTGGCGGATTTCGTTGATGAGGAGGCCGGAGTAGTTCGGGGGACAGGCGCCCGCACAGGTGGAGGCGTCACCAAGGTAAATGCCGAGTAGGTTCTGTTCGCAGTCGGCCTCGGTGCGAATCGAGCAGGTCATACCGCCGCCTTCGCAGCAGGCTCCGACGCAGGGATTATTCGTGCAGTCGGTACCGTCGCCTTTGTAGATTCCTGATGCAGACGCGCACTCCGACGCTGTTTGGAGGGTGCACATGCCCATGGTGTCGCAGCATGCGCCCTTACAGGGATTGGGTGTGCACGGGACACCCTCGCCCTGGAAGACTCCGCTCGCGGCGGTGCAGTTGTCGAGGGTGATGAAGGAGCAATTGCCCATGGCGTCGCAACAGGCGCCGGGATTCTGCATGCAAGGATTCGGGTTGCAGGCGACCGCGTCACCCTGGTAATTGCCGCCGAGGGTGGTGCAGTCGGCGGATGTCTCAATCTGACAGAGGCCCATGGCCAGACAGCAGGCGCCGAGCGGGTCCATGGGGCAATCGTTTGGCATACCGGGCGTCGGCATGCCGGTTCGATAATTGAAAGTGCGTCGCAAGCCGCCGGCGCCGTTCGGGCATCGACCAATTGAAAGCGTCACAGCCGCGCCAGCGGTCCCGCCGTCCTCATCGACAGGAGGTTCTCCTGCCAGTAGCAGAATTTCATCCAGCATGATGCCGGTAAAAATGTCAGAAGTGCCATAAACGACAGCGTCGAGAAGATTGGTCGCAGTGGCCGCACCGGGGGACGTGAAATTTCCGGAATATAAGGCGACCGCGTCCGGCCCATTCTGCAGGGCGTTGGTATTGCCGATTACGATATTGTTGTTGCCGGGCATCGTAATGAGCGTCTGGCTACCGGCAAGAAAGTAACCGTTCGCATCCGTGCTCTTTCCATCAAGATCAAACGCAGCGTAGGAAATATCTCCGACACCATTGAAAAAGACGAGCACCATGTTGTCGAGGCTCGTATTTCCAACGCCGCCGTCATAAAGTTCAACAAACTCGGTTGAATCGGTTCCCGTCTGATCGGCATCAAGTTCATTAATCCGTACCTGGGCAGACGCCGAATTCCATGTGATCGCCGAAAGGGCGAGGGCCGCGAGGGCGACGATTCCATACTTCCTACTCATTACGCGTTCTCCTGAAAATCTAATCCCGTCCCTGTTTCAGTTTGGATGCATTGATTTCAAAACTGGTAAGCGCAGCCATTTGCGCGTGAATCCTATCTTTGTGAGGTGAGGCGAGGATTAACAATTCGTGTGACTCTCATTAAGTCGCCCCCGCGTCGATTGCCGAGCGAGGTGCAGACTCTCCACCGTTCTCGCGGGAACCCGCTCCCCACGGGTAGATGTCCAAGATCCCTCCGTACGGGTCACCAGGCTGGCTGGTTACCCGCGACTGCCCTACCATCATATCAAGAAATCGCGCCATGATGAAATGGGATCACTGCAATTTTCGGACTTTCGTCTTCCGAATCCGCACTTGAACACCGCGGATCGCCACCAGAGGGCGATGATCGCGGGACTTTCTTGGGCAATCACCCATTCGGCTGATTTGTTGTCGTTCGGTTCTTAAATGGGTAGGATTCGCCGAAAATGTGCCCGCTGAGCGAAGCAAAGGTGGCTTTGAGGCCCGTTTTCGCACAGCGCCGAAGTGGCGGAATGGCATACGCGTCGGTTTCAAAAACCGATTCCCGCAAGGGAGTGGGGGTTCGAGTCCCCCCTTCGGCATTCCAGCAGATGACCATCGCGATTTCACGAGGAAGTCCCGGGGCTACAAGCCCAGCAGCAGGGCGTCGAACGCGGCGACGTCTGCTTCGTTGACGACTCCGTCGCCGGTTAATTCACAGGCACAAAATGCGGTCGCGGGCGGGCCTCCGCTGAGGAAGGCATCCACCATTCCCTGAATGTCCAGCCCGTCGACTTGTCCGTCATTCGACGGGTCGCCGGTTCCGGCCTCAAACATCACCAACTCCGCTGCGTCGGTGACTGTTTCACCACACACATCGGTGACGAGGCAGTCATAGTCTCCGGCGTCGCTTGCGGAGACCGAGTCTAGTGTCAGATTGGGCGACTGCGAGCCGGAAGCGGTCGGGCCATCGACAAGATCATCGCCATCGCGCCGCCATTGGTAGGAGAGCGGTAAGGCGCTTGTCGCGCCGACCGAAAAGCCCGCGGCGGAACCTTCGCAGACGAATTGCTGCGCCGGCTGCTGGAGAATCTCGGGCGGGTCGTTGGTGTCGCATGCGTTGCCGATGCCGTTTGAGTCGCAATCGGCCTGGTCGGGATTCATCGTAAGGGGACAATTGTCGGCGCAATCCAGGACGCCGTCGGAATCGGTGTCGGGCCCGGCGGGGATGACTTCAATTGTTTGCAGGCATGTGGAGAGGTTGCCGCAGGCATCGGACGCGGTCCATGTGCGGAAGATGGTTCGCGCGGCGGGATCCTTGCCGGGGGTGACTGTATCGGTGAATGAAACGAGGGCCGGCGAACAGGTGTCGGATGCCGCTGCCGTACCGGTGGCACTAGGGACGATCGAATCGGTACATGGAACCATGACATCCGGAGGGCAGGAGATGTCGGGCGGCGTGTCGTCAAAGACGAAGACCGGCGTCGGAGACAGGGCAGTGGGAATGGGACTGCCCTGGAAGCTGAATTCTGAATTCAGGTTGCCGAAAGGTCGGAACTCCACTTGTGAGCCGGCGCAGCTTTGCCCGGCGTTGACCTGAAAGACGAGAATGGCGATCAACGATTCCGCGGTTGCGGGTGCGGCGCATGCGCCGGATGGGGCGACCGATCCGCTGATATTGAGCTGACCGGGCATCGCGCCTGGGAACGCGCCGGCGCTCGCGATGTTCGACGGGAACTGCAACTGGAAGGGGCCGCGATTGCAGGGGGGATCAATGGCGCCGGAGCACTTGGCGTAACAACTGGGGGTGCCGAGGTATGTCAGGGCGCCGGGGTCGAACTGGATGAAGGCCTGAAATCCGGTGATGGGTTGAGATGGATTTCGGAGCCACAACTCCACCTGGATCTGATCGCCATCTTCTCCGACGCAGGCGGGTGATTCGAGCGAGAGAACGTTTGACGGGTTGCCTGCATGGGCGCTTGCCGCGCCCGGGGCGACAAATGCCCATGCGAGAGCTGCGGTGTTGATTCGCTTTGGTGTGCGTGAGAATGCCAATGCCCTATATCCCTTCAACTTTTCTAATGTCGTGGCTCGCAAACATTCTATCACCGCTCTACGCAGTTGACGGCAAAATCGAAGTGGCAGACGAGTCGGAGATATCGTTCATTCAAAGGAATTTCGCGGGAACCGCCTTCATTGTGCCGTGACGCACATGCATGGCCAGCCCAAAAAAGTTGTGCATTCGCGAAAATGTGCGTCAGTCCACGAACATTTCAGGTGTGACGATTACCGGGGCGGCGGGACCCAGTAAAAGAGCACAAACATGGCGGCGAGGGCGATGATGCTCAGAATTACAGCGGCAATGATCTGGCGGCGGCGGCGGATCGATCTCCATCCATGAAGGCTCGCGTAGGCGGCATCGACAACGCTCAGCCAGTCGGCGGCGTCGGGCGGATTCACCAGGATCACTTCAATGCCTGACGATCGCCAGCGATCCCACTGGGCTTCACCTTTCCAAATGGTGATGAGCAACTCATCGAGATTCGCGAAAACGACTTGTTTGTAGTCGCCGGCGAGGATGGCCGCGTTCAGCTCGTCGTCGTCCTTTTCGGCGAAGCGCTTAGCAGAATCGAGGCCGTTGGATTGCAGGTAGGCGGTGATCTTCTGACGATTGGCGGCATCGTCGGGCAATCGGGCGGCGATTCCGGATTCACGCTGCATCGTCATCAATGAGCCTCACCGTAATAGGTCGACACGAACGCGGTCAGCAGGAGGAGACCTGCCATACCGATGACACCGGCGAATGGGAAGATGCTCGCGCCGGTGAGCCAGGCGGGGCCGCGATAGCGAACAAACGGCCGGATGCCCATGATCATGAAGATGCCGCCGGCGTGGAGCCCCATCGGCAGCCACAGACTTCCCGTTCGCAAAAAAGCAACGCAAAGCAACACGCCGAGCAGGACGTGGCCGGGAAAGGTCCAGCGTCGCTTGACGGCGCGGACGTAATGGGCCCCGGCGAAGATCAGTGCGCCGAGCATGATTGACGCGCCCTGGGGCAGCCAATCGGAGCGGAGAAGATCGGCGAGGAGCACGCCGCGAAAGATCAGTTCCTCGACCAGCGCGCCGAATAAGGCCGTAGGGGCGAGGAGGATCAAGCGCTTCACCCACTTCCTTCTCGCGTGGTGGATGTCGATGACCAGTCGATCGGTGGCCAGCCATGCACCGAAAAGGGCACAGAGAAAAAGCGATGAGGCGGCTGCGCCGTGCGAGAAGAGCAGGGAGGATCGCGTGAGTGGAAGCAGGCCCTCGTAATACGCGAGGATCGGTTCGCCTCGGATTGCGGGGTAGATGACGATCGTGGATATCAGACAGACTTGCGTGGTGATGCGTCCGGCGGTGCGGACGAATGCCGGGGCGTCGCCCGCGTTGAGTCGCCATCGAAGGGGAAGTCCCGCCTTTGTCAGCAGGGCCGACTGCACGACCCACATCAGGATGGGAATGGCCAAGAGCAGAAGGATGGCGATCATTCAACGTGCTCCACGGCTACTACTGCGGCACTCGCGTCAACTCGTCTGGGCGCCGGCTCTCCGGCGTATTCGGGATCGCCGCGAAAGACCTTTGTCCATCTGCTGTCGGCCCATAGGAACCATGCCTCGGGACAGTTCGTGAGAAACGTCGCGAAACCATCGGCCCAGGCCTGCATGGCCAGGCGCACTGCCTCCTGGCGACCGCCCTCGGCCCGGGAGCGCATCTGCACGCGGACGGGCTCGGTGATGTAGAGTGTCTGCACATTGGCACTGACTCTTCCGAACAGCGGAACAAATGGGGATTCAGCCAGCATGGCGATGGAGGCGGGGCCTGAAGGGAGGTAGGCCGTGTGGCCGCGGAATTGGATCGAGACGCCTTCGTCACGCTTCTGGGCAATGTCGGGGGTCATGGCGAGCAAAGCGCCGGAGCGCAGGACATCGACGCAGGCGGCGGCGCGGCTGGTGGGGTTGGCGGCGTTCTCCGGTTCGAGGACGACCTGCAGGCCGGCGGCGCGGCACCAGTTGTGCTTGAGGCGGACTTTCTGCTGATCCTTTGACCAGCGCAGGTAGATGGTGACAGGCACCTCGTGGGCGAGCCGGGCGAGGGTCAACACATAGTTCGACGTGTGTGCCGGAGCCAGCAGGACGCCGCGTCCTTCGGCCATGAGCTTCTTCAGGATTTCGATGGACGAATCCAGCGCGATCTGGGAGCGGACAAGTGTCTCGATGCGATCGGGCGTCGCCGAGTTGCCGAAGAGTCGCAGCGCGTTGGCGATGTGAAGGGCGATCTGCGCGAAGTATGCTCGATGGGCGTCGGCCGAATAGACGCCTGCGCGGCGCATGTTGTCGGCAACCATGCTGGAAAGGATCGGTGCGTGGCGGGCGGCGTGCTTGAGAAACCACTCGAGCGTGCTCACTGCGGGCGAAGGAAGCAACTTCCCGAGCGGCTCCACCGAGCGCGTGGCCGCTGCGGCGATTCGTCGGCGAAACTGTCTGAGCGAACTTGCCAAACGGACCTTTCCAGTTATTCAAGGCTGCTATCCGACACGCTTCCTGGCGAGCGGCGCAGCCGGGAGCGAGTCTATAGACGGTTGTCTGACATCTCAACGACGAGCCCGTTAAAGGCTCGCCGCCGCTGACTGTGCAGGACTTCGAGGGTTGTTAGAATGCCGGGCTTTCGTGTGGGTGGGCGAGCACGAGCGTTTTCCGGAGGAATGATCCGATGATTCGAAGCTGGACGGCATTGCGTGTGTTGGTGGTCTTGTTGGGGATGACGGCGGCGCTTGGGGCGGATGAGCCGCATCCTTTCACGATTCACGACATGCTGGCGATGGAGCGAATCTCCGACCACCAGGTTTCGCCGGACGGCGACCTGATCGCATTCGTTCTGCGCACCACCGACCTGGAGGCTAATAAGGGTCGAACAGACCTGTGGCTGATCGGGGCCGGCGGAAAAAATCTGCGGCAGCTTACCACGCATCCCGATGCCGATATGAATCCGCGCTGGACGCCGGACGGCAAGTCAATCCTGTTCATTTCAACCCGATCGGGTTCGTCGCAGGTTTGGCGAATCAGCGTCGCGGGTGGGGAGGCGGAGCAGATCACGAAGCTGCCGCTTGACGTTGGGTGTCTGGTTGTTTCCCCCGATGGCAAGCAGATCGCCGTCAGCATGGAGGTCTTTCCCGGAGAGTCGGTGGATGAGACCAAGAAGCAACTCGACAAAAAGGCTAAGGAAAAGACGACGGGGCAGTTGTATGACCGGCTGTTCGTGCGCCATTGGGATACGTGGAAGGACGGGCGGAGGGCGCATGTGTTCGTTCGAAAGCTGGATGCGGCGGACTCCGCATTCGTGGATGTGATGAAGGACATGGATGCGGACTCTCCGTCGAAGCCGTTCGGCGGACCGGAAGAGATTGCGTTTTCGCCCGACGGAATGGAGATTCTGTTCTCCGCTCGCGACGTGGGTGAGAAGGAGGCTTGGTCGACAGACCTGGATCTGTACGCCGCACCGGTGGATGGATCGCAGAAGCCGCGCTGTTTGACCGAGGCCAACGAGGCATTGGATACGGCACCGGCTTTCTCACCGGACGGCAAGACGCTCGCGTACCTGGCGATGGAAAAGGCGGGCTACGAGGCGGACCGGGTGCGTATCGTGCTCAAGTCGTGGCCCGACGGTGAGCCGAAGACGCTGACTGAACTGTGGGACCGGTCGGCTTCCGAGATCAATTGGTCTTCTGACGGTAAGACGATCTACACGACGGCGGACAATGTCGGGCAGCACTCGCTTTTTGCCATCGATACGGTTGATGGGAAGGACAAGGTCGTGCTCTGGGAGGGGCGTATTGGTGGGCCGCAAGTTTCCGGCGGGCGAATCGTCTATTCCATGAATCACCTGAATGGACCTTCGGAGCTGTACAGCATAAAGCCCGACGGGACCGGCGTTGAGCGCATCACTCACATCAACGATGAGCGCGTCGCGGCGACGAAGATGGGAGAGGCGGAGCAGTTCTCGTTCGCCGGATGGAACGGCGAGAAGGTCTATGGCTATGTGGTCAAGCCGATCGACTTTTCGGCGGACAAGAAGTATCCCGTTGCGTTTCTCATCCACGGGGGGCCGCAGGGGTCATTCGGCAATGACTTTCACTACCGATGGAATCCGCAGGCGTACGCCGCGGCGGGTTATGCGGCGATCATGATCGATTTTCACGGATCGACCGGCTATGGGCAGGCGTTTTGCGATGCGATTCGGGACGACTGGGGCGGCAAGCCGCTGGAAGATCTTCGGCTGGGGCTTGAGGCGGCGATCAAGCGGTATTCGTGGATGGACGGCGAGCGTGTCGCGGCGCTGGGCGCCTCGTACGGCGGTTACATGATCAACTGGATCGCGGGCAAGTGGCCCGATCGATTCAAGTGCCTGGTCAGTCACGACGGAAACATCGACGAACAGATGGCCTACTTCGACACAGAGGAGCTCTGGTTTCCGGAGTGGGAACACCACGGGACGCCGTGGGATAACCCCGAGGGGTATCAGAAGCATAACCCCGTGAACCTCGTCAAGCATTGGCAGACGCCGATGCTCATTATTCACGGCGGTCTGGACTATCGCGTGGTCGATACGCAGGGGCTTTCGTCGTTCACCGCGTGCCAGCGCCGCGGCATTCCCAGCAAGTTTCTCTACTTTCCGGATGAGAATCACTGGGTGCTCAAGCCGGCCAACAGCATCCTGTGGCATGAGACGGTATTGGCGTGGCTGGACGAGTGGACGAAGAAGTAATGGCGAACGGGCCTAATCGACGGGCTTGAATGGCCATTGCGCAAAATGAGAAGGGCCGACGGAAAGTATTCCGCCGGCCCTTCGGGTTTAGTGAGTCAGCTACAGGCTGTCCGCACTAGGCTTTGCAACTGCAGCCGGGGCATCCGCCGTCGCACTTGCCCTTGCACTCGGTGCTGCAGGCCTTCTTGGCGGTACCGCAGGCGCAGTTTGCGCCGCACTCGCAGGCATCGCCGCAAGGGCAGGAATCGGCCGCTACGGCGCTGGCCGACTTCGCGCAGGTGCATCCGGCGCAGCCGCCGTCACACGAGCCGTTGCATCCGCCGGCGCAAGCGTCTTTCGAAGATGCACACTTGCATGAGTCGCCGCAAACGTTGGCGCAGATGTCACCACACTGGCAGCCAGCGGCCTGCGCCGTGGCTTCCACCCTGGCGGCCGAGGCAGGCATGAAGGCAAAGGCCGCGACGGACAATCCACAAACGATCGCAATCACAATATTCAAAGGCTTCATTGATCAATCTCCTGTTTAACAGGTTTGGGTTACCGTTCAATCGTCGGTCGCGCGTCCATACGGCGCGTAACCGAATGACACAACTCAGCAGGGTCGACAGCGACCCTTGAAAGTGAATGTCTAAAACGCGGGAAGGGGCCGAGTGATCAATTCAGCCATACGCAAAGCAATGCGTGGACGGAGTCGGATAGCTGGAGGTGAGGGGAGTCCACTACCGATGATGCATCAAGCGGACTTGACGCCAGATCAGCGACTGCCTGTGCCGTCGAAAGGGATGCGAGGAGAATGGGCGAAACATCCTTGCTCGATGATGTCGGTGCGGGAAACTCGTTGGATGAAGAGGCGGGTTTTCGATGCGGACAAGTGCAGGCCTTTTGTGCGGCGGCGTCCTTGGAAGCGCAGCAGGACCGAACGGTCGTGGCCTTAGGCTTGCAACAGGAACAAGCGGCCTTTTTCTCTGTTTTTGGTCCAGTACAGTCTGAGCAGCACCGCGCCGCCGGTGGGGACACAAAGAGGCAGAACGCCAATAGTATTCGAAGTGCTGGCATGCTCAAATCATAATCCACGATTCAGGCACTTACCATTCTATCTGCCACAACATCTGCATTTTCGTGGCCGCACGCCGTTATGCAAGGCATTATTCACCGGTCATTCGATGGACCCTACTTCACGCGCGCGACGATCGTCTTCGCCTTCTGGTCGGTGATGTCCAATTCAAAACCCTGAAACGTCGCCTCGATGAGGTGCTCGGTGAGCGTCTCGGCGGTCATGTTGGTCTGGCAGGTGTATTTGACGACGCCCTTGGCGCCGTCCTTGACGACTTCCTCGATGCCCGGGATTTCGGCGAGGGCCTTCTTGATGAGAATGCCCTGCTTCACGTCGGCGACGTTGCTCACTTCGAGAATGACATCACCGACGCCGCCTGCTGTGCCGCGGGTCCACGATTCGAGCAGGTCATAGACGCTTGCGTCGGCGAGCTTCATGCCCGACTTCTCCAGTGCCTGTCGGCCGCCGATCGGCCCCGCGACGCGCGATCCGCCGCGCACGCCGGTCATGGTGTTTGAGAAGATCGCATCGGCCGTCTCAGTCCAGAAGCCCTGGATGGTCACGTCGGTTTCCCACATGTTCAGGTTGACGCCGGCGGCGGTGGTGTGCTCGGGGCCGGAGGCGCGCGACACGCCCTTGATATAGACCTGCGCGCCGTAGTTCATGGCGAGGGACTTGAGAGCCTCGGTGTCATTCTCAGCAGCGGCGACCTCGGCCTTCTTGCGGTCGATCTCCTTCATTTGGCCGGGATTGACGAGTTTGAAGCCCAGCTTCAGGAGCTTTCGCTCGATGGCGGTGCCGAGGATGCTGTCCTTCTGGACGACTTCGCGGCTGGGCTCGGCGCGGTCGAGATCGTGAATGATCTCGGTGAAGACGACCATGATCTTGGGGCGGCCAAGCTGCTTGAGGAGAATGGCAACTTCGCCCCAGGTCGCGTCGAGCAGTTTCTTGCTGACCTGGGCGGTGATGTCGACAGTCGTCACGCCCAGGGATGAGCGTTTGCCGGTTACGTCGTAGTGCTTGACGATTCCGCTGGCACGCGCGAGGACGACGTCGTATTCCAGGGCGAAGTCCTTCGTCTGGCTCTTGCTCATGATCTCCTGTTTGCCGCCCTGCTCGATGGCTTTGCGGAGGCCGTCCTTGATCGCGCTGTCCTCATCGATGCCCTGTCCCTGGACCTTGACCGTGACGACGTCGTCGTCCGCCAGGGCATTCAAAGGCGTCATGGCAAGGAGAGCCGACGAGATGAGAAGAAGCGGGGCGAGAGACTTCAAAAGAAGATTCATACAGATGCACTCCCATTGCGAGGATGAACCGGGATTCCCAGATTGCATCAGGATTCTGCATAGGAGCGAGGAGGGGGTCAAGGGTGGGAGGTGTTGCGGTGATTATTCGAGTCCGACTCTATTTGCAAAAAAACACCGGCTCCGGCCCAAAAGGACCGAAGCCGGCACGGCGAGATAGCGATTGCGAAAGGCGAATTCGAATGCTAGTCGAACTCAGACTCGGAGAAGTCGTCTAATTCTCCGTTGAAGCCGTGGGGTCCCGAGTGCGGGCCGCCGCCGGGGCCATTTGTGAAGCGCTCGCCAAACTGGCCCACAAGACCCGAGAGCTGGCTGAGCAGCTCCTGATCGATATTGATTGTGCAGCCTCCCGCCTGGAAGACGCTGCCCATCAGTCCGGCGGACATCACGGTCGCGACGAGTTTCACTTTTCGTAGCATCCTGTTTGTCATGCCTCTGCCACTCCTTTGTTCGTGCTTCTTGCGAGGATTGCCTAGCCGGCGAGCTCCTGCGAGGTGTCGAGCTCGACGTCGGGTCAGCGATCAAAAACTACGATTCGTTCCACCGGAGCTGCAAGGCGATGAATGGCCCGCCGCGATAGATTTTCCACCTATGGGACCGGGGACTCTTTACAAAATGACGGGGGTGAGAGAATATCGGCGGGCATCACGCACGAGGAGCGACCAATGGCTTATGACGAGATAGAGTTTGAGGCCGAAGAGGCCATGGAAAAGTCCGTTAAGTTTCTCAAGGACGAGTATCGGGGCGTCCGTACCGGCCGCGCATCGCCCGGTCTTGTCGAGCATGTCAAGGTGAAGGTGCCGGCGTACGGTGAAGCACCGATGGAACTCAAGGCACTCGCGACCATCAGCGCGCCGGATGCGAGCATGCTTCTGGTGAAGCCGTTTGATCCGACGACGCTCAAGGATATCGAGCGCGGGCTTCAGGAGGCGGCGTTGGGGATCAATCCGCAATCGGACGGCAAGGTGATTCGCCTGCCGATTCCGTCGCTTTCCGGTGAGCGGCGTCAGCAGATCGCTTCGCAGATTAAGAAGATGGCCGAGGCTCAGAAGATCGCACTGCGCAACGCGCGGCGAGACGCGATTCAAAAGATTGATGCTGAGAAAAAGGGGGGGACCATGCCGGAGGATGACGCCAAGAAAGGCCATGAGGCCATGGACAAGCTGACGAAAAAGTATGAGGGGCTGATCGAAGAATTGATGACCGGTAAGACCAAGGAGATTATGGAGGTCTAGCCGGAGGCATGAGCCAGCCTTGTCGGGCACAGATGAGGCGAATCTGAGCGTGTGTGCGCTTACGCACAGGCCAGTATAGATGGAAAGAAAAACCGCCGAATCCACGCCTCTCGCGATTGGATAGGGGGAGAGATCTCCCGAGCGACGGCCGTTTTACGCGAATCGCCGATCGGCGCGCATACCTTTCGCTGTATGGTTTCGAGTGAGCCGTGCGCACGATACGGAGGGAGAAAGCGCTATGCTTTTCTCGACGGCGGCAAGAGTTTCATTCCTTGGGCGTTTTTGCATTGATGGCAGACTTGCCGGTTGCCGCACGTGCAGATTTATCCCCGCGATATGACGTCGATGCGTTCATCGATTCACTGGACGCTTACGACATTGGTGAGCGGACAGCGAACACGACCATCGTTCCAACGATCGGAACGGCCGCGACCATCTCAGCTCTGGTGACGACCGGCAATGTGAAGGACCAATTCGAGTTCACGTGCAGCGACCTCGGCGGTACCGGGGCGATTGACCCAACGGATTGCGGTGGCGCTGCGAATGCCGCCGCTCATGTCAACTGGAATTGGGGTGCCCCGGAAATTATTGCCGATTTCGGTTTTCCGGTTCTCGTCGGTGGATTTGTCGATATCGCCGGCTCCACGCTCTTCCCGTCGGATATCGCGTTAAATGCTCCAGGACGGGGACACTTTCCCGTTTTTCCCATCGTCCGGCCGCGGCCGCAGGGAACCGACCGACACGATCTCTGGTACTCCTGCGATCGACAATTTCCTGTTACAGGGGGATTTGGCGGCCCCTGAGCTTGAATCGGAGAGCATAAATCGGTTATATTGGAACCCTGACCTCGCGGAATGGCCTCGTGCTTAGCGCACGCAGGTCCGATTCCAGCTCTATAAGTCATCGGTGCGATGGCTCGCCAATCCCTCGCAGGCGGCGGGCTGCACAGGAGGAATGTTAAGTGAAACGTCCGAACTCGAAGGCGGCTGTTACCCTAGCGGTATTCGCCTCCCTATCCCTGCTCCCGGTTTCCCAGGCAACGGCCGACACCATCATGTTCAGCGACTCAGTTGCCCTGCAGCCGACGAACTTCAACTCGTCGGTTTCCATTCCCAAGTTCAACCCCGGCCTGGGCACGCTTACCAAGGTCATCTTTGAATTGTCCGGTCACGTCGAAGGGCAGGCGAAGTTTGAAAGCCTCGATGCCGGTCCGACGACGATTTCGATGCAACTGGCCGCCCAGGTCAATCTTCAGCGGCCGGACCTGACGTCGCTTGTCGTCGCTCTTCCGTTGGCCATGACGATGGACAACGCGAGCGCCTTCGACGGTACGGTGGATTTCGGCGGCACATCGGGGAAGACCTATTCCGCCCTGGCCGGCGACGATAATGAAATGTCCATGACGACGGCTCCGCTGGACCTCGCACTCTTTACCGGTGTCGGCAATATCGCCCTTCCGGTCATGGCCACTGGTGCTTCATCGGGAAGCGGAGCGGGCAACCTCTTGCTCCAGTTCAATACGTCGGCATCCGGCGACGTGACGGTCACCTATGAGTACATTGTCATTCCTGAGCCGGCGACTGCGATGCTTGTTTCGCTCGGTGCGATGGGGCTTTTCCGCCGCCGCCGCTGATTCGACTTCACTTATTATCCAAGATGAAAAGGTCGCTCCGATGGGAGCGACCTTTTTTCATGTGCATCCAAGTAAATGAAGAATCGAAGTTCCTACGCCAATCGACGCCGGCGGTGGATCATCAGCATTCCCAGGAGCAATGCTCCTGCGACTGACGGCTCCGGGATCGGCTGAAAGAAATACGTCACCTCAGCCGTGGCCGCAGCGTCCGTATGCAGGAGCATAACCAGGTTTCCAGATCCCGAACCTCGCGATCTGCCGATGGCCCAGACCGGGAGACTCATAAACTCCCCTGCGCCGACGAAGAGCGATTGATCCGGCAGGGAGAGCGGGCTGGCCATGAAGTGGGACTCAAAGAGTTCCTTCTTGACCTCGGGGAGCACGCGCCCCGAGGGGCCGGCGAAGTCTATCACGCCGTCGTAGCTTCCGAGCGGGAGCGTGATTGCCTCGCTCGGGATGACGGCCATGAGGACCGACATATCCGGCCGCATCAGCGAGATATCGGCGGTGAATGTCGCGGTGACCATCGTCGGGCTTGGGTCTTTGCTCTCGACTGATGCGGTGCCGCTGACTTCTCCGGTCAGCTTGAGCAGGACCGATGTCAGCGTTCCCAGCGAAGGATCGAACTTGGGCAGCGTGACGACTTGTTTCCAATTCGTCTGTGTCAGCGGCACGGTATCGCTGAAGCTGACCTCATCGGCATTCAGCGCGGCCGGTGAAATTGCCAGTGCGCAGACCAGGCCCCAAACACTCTTAGATCTCAACGTCATAACGAAGACCCCCTGCGAGGAAGGCGGCACGCCGACGTAACTCCGACGGGCGCCGGAACGAAACGTCAATTATCTTATGTCGCCGGGCACCGTCGATTCCAGACCTGCGGCAGAGGCTTTTCGATCGGCAAATCGGACTCGGAGGCGAACCCCCGCGGCAGGTAAGCAGCGAGAATCATTATCAGACGATGCGCCGTGTACTTCGTTATCGCTGATTCCGAATTCTCAAATTCACCCGATCGAGTGATCGCAAAATGGCTCTGATGCGCCGCATCACTTCTCTGTCATGGCCATCGGCGGGCGTCGCATTCGGAGAGAATTTCGCCGGCACCAAACTGAGAGGGCTCGACACCGTGGATGACGGCGTCGAGCCCTCAGAAGCATCGAATATTCCATCGGACGGAGCGGACATGCGCCGCTTGAGCGCGGTCCCAATGCTTAGGCGGCGATTCGGCGTCGGCGTCGCATCGCGGCGAAAGCGCCCATGCCGAGGAGGCCGGCCGTGGCAGGCTCCGGAATGGTGTAGTCGTAGGTGACCATGACGTTGGCGGATGCGGAGGTGCTGAACTGGAGCAGCAGGTTGCCCGCACCGCTGCCGGTCGAGGCGCCGGTGGCCATGACCGGGAGCATGATGTTGCCCGGGCCGGTGAACAGGGCCAGGTCCATCATCGACATAGTCATGATGGAGTCCACGTCATCGGCGGTCAGCAGCGGATAAGACTTTCCCGACGTTCCGCCGAAGTCGATCATGCCGTCAAAGGCGGTGACGTTGTCGGTCGTCATGACAAGCGGCAGCGTGACGACAAGCGTACTGAGGTCCGGTCGCTGGAGCTCGATCTCGGCGGCCAGCTCCATGTCAACCGTCGCCGGATCGGCGTCGAGGCTCTCGAATTGGGCTATGCCTTCGACGTGGCCGGAAAGCTTGAGCGTGATCTTGTCGAGCGTGCCGAGCGACGGATCGAACTTCGGCAGCGTGACGGACGTCATGAAATTCGTCGGTTGCAGCGCGACGTTGTCGCTGAACATGATCGTGTCGGCCTGGGCGGCGGACACGGTCGACATCGCGACCACGGCAACCACGGCAAGTGCTTTGATGAACCGCATTCTGATACCCCCCAAAGATTTCCAAGTTCCCCTGTATTGCTCTTCGAAGGCGAGCCCAAGCCCGCGTTGTGAGCTATTAGTTCTATTCGCAGTCGCCGGCGTTAAGTCAACTTCCGGCGACTATTCGGACCCACGTCTGCGATCAGCCCTTACGGGGCGGACCGATTCGGCGGGATGGCCACAGTCAGGCACTTCGGGGGCCATTTGACCCTGACGCGAGCCTGGTTCCTGCGTGATCGAGTTATCAGTCGGCGAAAAGCCGAATCTCGCGGAGGCGGGGCGGTGTTATGGAACGGATGGGCGCGTAGGTTCTGGAGGGTCTGCGCGGGCAAAGGGCCCCTTCGCATCAAACGGCGATGAGGCGTGTCATTTCTTCGACGCGTAGGCCTTAGGGGAAGATGCCGCGCTCTTTGTAAACCGTTTCGAGATTCTGAATTGCGACGATGTACGCGGCCGTGCGCCAGTCGGTATGGTGCTTGGCGGCCATTTCCCGGACGGCCCGGTAGGCGCCGAGAATCTTCTTGCGCAGCTTGGTGTCCACCTCGTCGAGGTCCCAAAACTCGCTGCGCTTGTTCTGGAGCCATTCGAAGTAGCTGACGATGACGCCGCCGGCGTTGCAGAGGAAGTCCGGCAGGACCTCGATGCCGCGCTGCGCGAGAATCGCCTCGCCTTCGAGATTCGTCGGGCCGTTGGCGCCCTCGGCGACCATCCTCACATTGAGCAACGGAGCGGTTGAGGCGGTGAGCTGGTTTTCCATGGCGGCCGGGATGAAGAAGTCGGCCTTGATCTTGAGCATCTCCACATGGTCGATCGTTGCGCACTTGGCAAATCCGCGGACTCCGCCACGGGCTCGAACGTGCTCGAACAGGCGGTCGGCGTCGATACCGTCCGGATTGGAAATGGCCCCGGTGTGATCTTCGACCGCGAGCAGCTTCGCGCCCAAGGGCTTCATCAGCCGGGCCGTCCACGAGCCGACGTTCCCGTAGCCCTGAAGGGTATAGGAGGCGCTCTTCAGGTCGAGGGCGTGATCCTTGGCCCACTCCTCGACTAAATAGACGATGCCTTGTCCGGTTGCCTTGTCGCGGCCCTGGCTTCCGCCGGAGACGATCGGCTTGCCGGTGACGACGTGGGTGCAACTCTGCCGTTCATGCGGAGGAATCGTGCTCAGGTAGGTGTCGAGAATCCATGCCATGATCTGCGGATTTGTATTCATGTCCGGCGCGGGGATGTCGTACTCCGGGCCGATGTTGTCGCCGAGGGCGTAGGTGAAGCGCCGGGTGATGCGCTGCAGCTCGTCGGTTGAGTACTTGGACGGATCAATCTGAATGCCGCCCTTGGCGCCGCCGAAGGGAATGTTTGTAAGAGCCGTTTTCCAGGTCATCCACGCCGCCAGTGCCCGGACTTCGTCGATATTGACCGACGGGTGATAGCGCAGGCCGCCCTTGAAGGGCCCACGGGCGCTGTTGTGCTGCACGCGGTAGCCGGTGAACACTTCGACGCGTCCATCATCCATGCGCACGGGGAAGTTCACGGTGATTTCGTTTTGCGGCTTGGAGAGAATCTTGCCAATGTTGGGGTCGAGCCCCATCAGGCCGGCCGCCTTGTTGAACTGCTTGATGACGTTTTCGAAGAGGCTGGACTTCGCCTCCGCCGGGGCGTGCGCGGCGGCAGGGGGGGCGGAGGACGGGGTGGCTGCTGGTTGACTTGATCGCTTCGTTGACTCGGTGCTGCTCATTGTTGTCGTCATATCCCTTTGCTCCGGCGAGTCGAGCGCACCGGCATCGTGTCGAAAAATCGGCGAAGGCGGTGATCCGCTCTACATGACTGGATGAATCGTTCTGTCTAAGTCAGATTACTCCACACCGGCGGCCAGGCCGCTTTCCATGCCGAATATGATACCGCAGGATAGGCGGGCGGTGAAAGTCGACGGATAGGGGCTATTACAGGGCAGTTTTAGAGGTGTGCTTGACGCGCCGTCGCGCCCAATAGCTATCCAACGCCGAAGTCAGTGTTCTGCCAAAGCACATTCAGATTCGGATCATCCGCCAGCCCCGCGAATTCCTCGCGGAACCATGCCTTGATTCCCTCATCCATCAGCCCGGCGCTGAGGCGGTTTTCGGTGAAGAGATTGATGATTCCGTAGCGGAACTTTGAGCGGAGGATGTCGATGTCGCGGCGGATGATGTCCTTCGTCTGCCCGCGAATGCCGATCATGAGGCAGATCGAGTCCGTCGCCGCAGCCACGTCGTCGGGCGAGTCCCAGTGCATGGACTTGTTCAGCACGCCGTTCCGGAGATTGTCGTCAAACGTCTCCACGCCGAGGAACAGGTGCGTTTCCACGTCGAAGAAACGGCGAGTGGCCTCGTAGTCCTTGCGATAGGCCCAGTACGATTCGGTCCAGAAATCGGTAATACCGCGCTCGGCCAGCAGTCGCTTGATCTGGTCGCGCACGGCAAGCGGCAATTCCTGAATCGACCCGCTGTTGATGACCTGCAAACGCCCGTATTGGCCGGTGACCTTAGCGAGTTCTTCATCCGCGACGCGCTGGATCTCGGACTCGTCGCTCGTGTTGTCGTCGATGTAGTCGCAAAAGCTGCACCGGCTCCACACGCACGGCAATCCCTTGAGCAAGACCACCTCGCGCGGATGGTGGCCCTGGTAGCGCCCGTAGCGCATCAGATTCGGTGCCGGGTAGCGGGGCAGTTCCATGACATCTATGATAGGTGGATCGGCCGCGTGCCCCAAGCCGCTGTCGGGCGTGAAGGGCGCGGCGTCCCGGTTTGTGGGCAGTTCCCGGTCGGAATTCGCATCCGCCGTCACGTCATTTTTTAGAGGCGTTCATCCATACATGAGTCAGGGCGCGACGCGAGAAACCAAACTTACGGATTTTGTCGACCTGGAGACGCTTCAGGCGCTGCAGGACGGGTTTGCGCGGGCTACGGGCATCGCTACCAGCATTCGCGATTCGGCCGGGCTGCCGATTACGATTCCGGCGGAGGAGGCGGATTTCTGCTCCGTCATGCAGTCGTGCCCCTCCGGCAAGACGGCGTGTCAGATGAGTCACGCGGGCGCTACGCGGCTGGTGGCGGGGGACGGATCTCCCGAGGGGCCGCTGCTGAACGAATGTCACGCGGGCCTTTCGCAATACGTCGCGCCGATCATTGTCGGAGGTGAACATCTCGGCGCGATCATCGTGGGAGATCGACCGCGAGGACCTCTAGGAGACGATCGCCTTGCGGCGCTTGCGGAGGAATTCGGCCTGGACCGGCACGTCCTGGGCGAAGCTGCCCGTCGCCTGCCACTGTGGTCTGACGTCCGCATGTCGTCGGCCACGGCTTTCGTGCAACAGCTCGCCAACACCATCGCTCGGCTCTGTTACCAGGCCTATCAATTGCGCAAACGTATCGATGAGCTGGCCGTTGTCCGCGACGTGGCCGCGGCACTGGCCGAGCATACGGACCTTCAGGAGATTCTCGACACGGCGACGCAGCAGCTTGTCGCGCGTATGGGACTGCGCGCGGCGGCCCTGCGACTCCTCGATGAAGATACCGGTGTGCTCAAGATGGCCTCGGTCGCCAATCTCTCGAAGGAGTATCTGGACAAGGGCCAGATTCTGGCGATGGACAGCCCGATTGACCAGAACGCGCTGGCAGGTCAGACGGTCTATATTGAGGATCTGCGCACCGATCCTCGTGTGCTCCATAAACAGAAGGCCCGTGAGGAGGGGCTCTTTAGCGGGCTGGTGACCGGGGTCTCAAACGGCGGAAAAAGACTCGGCGTATTGCGCGCTTACACGGGGCGTCGCCATGTGTTTTCGGAGTACGAAGTATCGCTGTTGGAGGCGATTGCCTCTCAGGTCGCGACGGCCATCGTGAATGCCCGACTTCGCCGCGACATGGCCCAGGCCGAGCGGGTCGAACGGCAGATCAAGCTTGCGGCGGATGTGCAGCGGCGCATGATTCCGGCGAGTCCGCCGTCAACGCCGGCGTATGAATTTGGATGCATCTATGAGCCGAGCAGCGAGCTGGGCGGCGATTTTTACGACTTCATTCAGTTCGATAATGGCGACATCGGCTTGGTGATGTGCGACGTCGTGGGCAAGGGATTTCCCGCTTCCTTGATGATGGCCAGCGTACGCTCTGCGCTTCGCTCGCATGCCCGGCGGGTGACGGATATTACGGAGATCATCAGCTCGGTGAACAACCGACTGGAGCATGACACGTTGCCAAATGAGTTCGCGACCGCGTTTTATGCCGAGTTGTCAGCGGACGGCAGGCGGATGAAGTACTGCAACGCGGGGCACGAGCCCATGCTTCTGCTCAGGAACGGCGTCGTCAAGGAGCTGGATGTAGGCGGACTGGCGCTCGGAATCTTGGAACATGCCAAATACGAGAGCGCCGAAGTGCTGCTGGAGCCCGGCGACGTCTTACTGACATGCACCGATGGTGTGCTCGAAGCCCTGGATTATGATGGACACGCATTCGGCCGCGCCCGGCTGCATCAGTCGCTGCGCCTGCACGGCGCGCTACCGCCGGACATGCCGATCCAGATGTCCGCCAAGCAAATGCTCTGGGACGTGCGCCGATTCAGCGGACTCGTGGCGCCGGGCGACGATCTGACGCTGGTCATGGTGCGGGTGCGCGAGGGCGCCGAGTGGCCGTCACCTAAGGCGTGATTGCGGGCGGGCGATTGACTCGAGGATACCTGTCTTAACGCTGGAAGAGGTCGACCGTGATTACCACGGTCGCGGTGCCCGTCCCGCCGAGACCATCGGAAATCGTATAGGTAAAGGTGTCGTCGAAGCTGTCCACCTTCCCGAAGATCAGGGGAACCGCGGTGTCGTAGGTGAACGACCCATCCGCCATGACCATTAGCCCGCATATTTCATCAGTGATCTTCGAATGGTGATGGACGGAGTTTTTCGGCTTTGTGCGTGAGCGGAGGGACGAAGGTGGAGGTTGGAGCGCGCAGGGCCCCCTTACCCCCAAGCGGTGAT
>WBZR01000218.1_pt1 | contig 98383 bp, 81 predicted proteins | sample 5204231 | NCBI WGS metagenome assembly WBZR01 (sample SAMN12412403, study PRJNA552823) | activated sludge metagenome | isolation source: activated sludge from anammox sidestream of wastewater treatment plant... | place: USA: Virginia | collected 2017-08
GGTGCAGGTTGTGGCCAAGCGCAGCGCGGCCCAACATCGGGCAATGACAATTGAAGGCCCAACATCGGATAACAATAATCCGTGCCGTTGTCGCGCCTCATGCGTCGGCACCGTTCTTGTTGGGCCTCGTACCTCGGCACCAACCTACGCGTTGCGGGGTGCAGGTTGTGGCCAAGCGCAGCGCGGCCCAACATCGGGAAATAACAAATCGAAAGGCCAGCGTCGGTCACACTCTTGGAGGTGCAAGTCCTCACACAAGCTGGTCACGGCGAGGGAAGCGAAACGCAGCAAGGGTGCAGGTTCTGCAGCCGGTCCTTGATCCCACCTTCAGCGAGCACAGCTGCGATAGCGATCCGCTGTCATCTCCTGTCCCGATGCCGGATTGCGAGCGAACAAACCTCGCCACGACCCCATTCGCGGCTGAAGCCGCTCCCACAACAGCGGGAAGCTCGGAGCGTGCGCGGCTGAAGCTGCTCCGGTGCAACATGGGGTGCGCCTGAGCCGTCACGACTCGATGACATGTGTGGAAGACACCGAGATCGGAGGGGGCCACGGATCTGCGAGAATGGACGACTTCGAAAACCACCCAAGGTCCATCCTCGTGTCCAGAAAACGTCAACGCCGTGAGCCGTTCGAGCTCGAACTCGAAGTCATGGATTTGAGCCACGATGGCCGTGGTGTTTCACGGCACGAAGGCAAGGCGGTTTTCGTGGTCGGGGCGTTGGCAGGGGAAACCGTGCGCGCCCGGATCGATCGCGTGCACAAGCAGTTCGACGAGGCCACCACGATCGAGGTGCTGCGGGCTTCGCCGCAACGTGTGGTTCCGACCTGTCCACACTTCGGAACCTGCGGCGGTTGCTCCCTGCAGCACCTGGAGCCACGTTCGCAGGTGGCGGCGAAGTGGCACAACCTGGCGGAGAATTTCGAACGCATCGGTCAGGTCAGGCCGGAGCACTGGCTCAAGCCGTTGATGGGTCCGGTCTGGGGATATCGTCGCAAGGCACGGCTGGCGGTCAAGTTCGTGCCGAAGAAGGGCAAGACCCTGGTGGGTTTTCGCGAGGTTGATCCGCGCTTCATTGCCGATCTCTCCGTTTGCCACACCCTCGTGCCACAGGTCGGCACGCGGCTGACCGCGTTGGGTGAGTTGATGGGCAGCCTGGAGGCGCGCGCCCGCATTCCGCAGATCGAGGTCGCCGCCGGTGACGACCGCACCGCCTTGGTGTTCCGCAACCTGGAACCGCTGTCCGAGTCCGATGGCGACAAGCTGCGGGCCTTCGGTCGGGCGGAAGGTTTTGCGATCTTCCTGCAACCGGGTGGCAGTGACAGTGTCACGCCAATCGACGGTGGCCCGGAAGAATTGCACTTTTCCCTGCCCGAGCATGGTCTGGACTACGCCTTCCGGCCGCTGGACTTCATCCAGGTCAATGGCGAGATGAATCGCCGCATGATTCCCCATGCTCTCGATTTGCTCGATCCGCAGCCGCATGAGCGGGTGTTGGACCTGTTCTGTGGTCTGGGCAATTTCACCCTGCCGCTGGCACGGCGTGCCATGAGCGTCGTCGGGGTTGAGGGTGAACCGGCGCTGGTGCAACGCGCTCGCGACAACGCTGCGCGCAATGGTGTCGGCAATGCCGAATTCCACGCCGCCGACTTGGCCGCCGACCTGCGCGGCCAGCCCTGGATGGAGGCCGGCTTCGATGCCCTGCTGCTCGATCCGCCGCGCACCGGTGCCGATGCCACGATTGCGCAACTGCCGCTGGATTCGGTCGGGCGCATCGTCTATGTCTCCTGCCATCCGGCCACGTTGGCCCGCGACGCGGGAATCCTCGTGCGCGAGCATGGCTACCGGCTGGCTGCGGCCGGGGTGATGGACATGTTTCCGCACACCGCGCACATTGAATCGATTGCACTGTTCGAGCGCGATTGAATGGCGATCGAGATCGAGCGCAAGTTCCTGCCCGCCAATGACAACTGGCGCGGGCAGGTCGAGCACAGCGTCCGCATGGCGCAGGGCTATTTGAATCCGGCATCCGCGCTGCGCGATGGCCTGCAGCAGACTTCGATCCGGGTTCGAATCGCAGGCGAATCGGCCTGGCTCAACATCAAGTCGCGCGAGCCGGGCGCGCAGCGACAGGAGTTCGAATACGCGATTCCCGTCGTCGATGCCGAGGCGCTGCTGGCGCTGTGTGTCGGCGGGCGGATCGAGAAGGTTCGACATCATGTTCGATACGGCGCGCATCTGTGGGAAATCGACGAGTTCGGTGGTGACAATGCCGGCCTGATCGTGGCCGAGATCGAACTTTCCACACCCGATGAAGTCTTCGCGCGGCCGGACTGGCTGGGTCTGGACGTCACCGACCAGCCGCGCTACTACAACCTCAACCTGACCGACCGGCCGTATTCGAGCTGGAGCGACGAGGAGCGACATTCATGCTCGTGATCGGAATTTCCGCCACCGAACTTCAGCCTGCCGAGCGCGACTGGCTGGCGCACCCGGCCGTGGGAGGAGTGATTTTGTTCACCCGCAACTTCGCCTCGCGCCAGCAGGTCACGGACTTGTGCGCCGAGCTGCGGGCTGCGGCACCACGACCCCTGATTGTGTGCGTCGATCAGGAGGGCGGCCCGGTGCAGCGTTTCCGCGAGGGTTTCAGCGCCTTGCCGGAATTGTCTCGCTTGGGCGCCTTGTTCGATACCGACGCCGTTGGCGCGATGCAACTGGCGCGCCGGCATGCCTGGCTGATGGCCTCGGAAATGCGCGCCATCGGCCTCGACCTGAGCTTTGCCCCGGTGGTCGATCTCAAGCGCGGCAACCGTGCCATCGGCGAGCGCGCCTTTCATGCCAGCCCCGGCATCGTCGCCAACCTCGGCGCAGCCTATGTGCAGGGCCTGCACGCCGCCGGCATGGCCGCCACCCTCAAGCACTTTCCCGGCCACGGCTCGGTGCTGGAGGATACCCACTACGACGCCGCACTCGACCCACGCCCGCTGGCGGTACTGGAGGCCGAAGATTTGCTGCCATTCCGGACCGGCTTCAGCGCCGGTGCCGAGGCGGTGATGATGGCCCATGTCAGCTATCCCGCCGTGGATGTGGAACCCGCCGGTTATTCGCGCGTCTGGATCGACTACCTGCGCCGGGAATTGAAGTTCTCCGGCGTGATCTTCAGCGACGACATCGGCATGGCCGCCGCCCACTCCGTCGGCGGTGTCGCCGCGCGCCTCAAGGCCCACTACGACGCCGGTTGCGACAGCGTGCTGGTTTGCGCGCCCGGGCTCGTGCCCGATGCGTTGGTCGCGATGGACCGCATCGAAATCCGCGTCGATGCCCTCGCCATGCTGCGCGGCCGCGAAGTCGTGGATTGGGCAACGCTGGTGGCCGACGCGCGCTGGCGGGAGGCACAGGAGAGCTTGACACAACTTGCGCTGGTTTGATTTTCAAGTTGTTGGTTATACATGAATTTCAAGCTAAGTCGACTCCGAGAAGGCTCATTTCGGGGGCGCTTTGATTGATAGTTGAACGTGTTTAACTAGTCAATAGTCAAGCCTTGCTTTACAATCCGGCGTCATGGCTCGCCCCAGTCGATCCCCCGAAATCGAACTTGCTCTGCTTCGTGCCGTGGGCGAACACCCGCGTGATCTGGTCAGTGTGGTGGCCGCGCAGTTGGGTCTCTCGCGCCAGCGTGTTCATACCCAGGCCAAGGTGCTGGTGGATGGAGACTATCTGCGCAAGGTCGGCACCACGCGACCGAGCTATTCGCTGGGGCCAAAACGTCGGTTCCAGCATCAGTACCGGCGGGATGAGTTGGCAGAAGACCGGGTCTGGTACGGCGATTTGTTGCCGCTGCTGGACATGTTGCCGAAGAACGTGCTGGAAATTGCTCAGCACGGCGTTACCGAGATGGTCAACAACGCCATCGATCATTCATCCGGGCAGTATGTGAATGTCTGGATGGACGTGGACGCCACCCAATTGCGCCTGCTCGTCGGCGACGATGGCATGGGTGTGTTCCGAAAGATCGCTCAAGCGTTGGGCTTGCCGGACAAGCGTCTGGCTCTGCTGGAGCTGGCAAAGGGAAAACTCACTACAGATCCCGTCCACCATTCGGGTGAGGGCATCTTCTTCACCTCCCGCGCCTTCGATCACTTCCAGATTGTCTCCAGTGGGCTGGTGTTCGATCACGATGATGCGTTGGAAATGGACTGGCTCGATGAACTGGATGACGGCACCGCACCGGGTGGCACCTTGGTGGCGATGCAGATTGCCTTGGACAGCACGCGAAGCCTCAAGCAGGTGTTCGACCAGTATTCCAGCGGCCCCGACGACTACGCCTTCGTCAAGACCGTCGTCCCGGTACGATTGGCTCGCATTGGCGATGAACTCCTGATCTCGCGCTCCCAGGCCAAGCGCTTGTTGCAGCGCGTGGAACGCTTTCGCTCCGTGGTACTGGATTTCGATCAGGTCGGTAGCATCGGTCAGGCCTTTGCCGATGAAATCTTCCGCGTGTTCGCCAATGCTCATCCGCAAGTGGAACTGGCCGCCATCCATGTCGTTCCCGAGGTGCAGCAGATGATCCGGCGTGCCGAGGCGCTTCGCGACGAGCAGGCCGGAGAGCACTCGTTTCCGAGTTGAGTTGACCGCGAACCCGGAGCTGGATCGGCGACTCCGGTTTCCACGGGAGCGGAGCATGCAGGTGCCGGGCTTGGCGAATGGTTCTGCACACTGCCACGGCTCTGCAGCGTCTGCTTGATCGAGACGATGACCCTCGATCCATGCGGCAAGCTCCCCCATGAGCTGTTCCCTGAGTTGCCTAGCCTGGCTGACCTGTTGACGGGTGGCGGCGTGGAGGCGTTCTGCTTCGGTATGCCTTGCATATCCAGCCATGGCGCGTCCTTGCTATCCTGACCGGCCGTCCTGCCTGATCTGCCCATGTCCGATACTTCCAGACTTTCCGATGTGCTTCCCACGGCCGACCTGCTGTTCGACCGCGCCACGCTGGAGCGCGAGATCGCGCGCATGGCAGCGCAGATCGATGTCGACTATGCCGGCGAGCGCCCGCTGTTTCTGACGGTGATGCACGGCGGCATGTTGTTTGCCGCGCTGCTGGCCTTGCAGATCAAGACCGATCTGGAATTCGACTACCTGCACGCGACCCGTTATCGCGGCAAGACGCGCGGCGCCGGACTGAACTGGCTGCGCCATCCGCAGGTGCCGATGCTGGGGCGCCGTGTGCTGCTGGTCGATGACATCCTGGACGAGGGCCAGACCCTGCTGGCGGTGCGCGAGGCTTGCCTGCGCGAGGGTGCGGAACAGGTGCGCACCGCGGTGCTCACGCGCAAACTGCACGATCGCTGCGTGCCCGGGCTGGTGGCCGATTATGTCGGCGTCGAGGTGCCGGATCGCTACGTCTTCGGCTTCGGCATGGACTTCCACGAGCAGGGCCGCAATTTGTCGGGTATCTACGCGCTGTGAGCGGACGCATCGACCTGGCCGTGATCGGCGGCAGTGGCCTGTATGCCTTGCCGGGTTTCGAGTTGCTGGAGTCGAGCGACGCTGAAACCCCATTCGGCCGCGCTTCGGCAGCAATCCGCATCGGTTTGTTGCATGGCCGGCGTGTGGCGTTTCTGGCCCGTCATGGCGAGGGCCATGCCGTACCGCCACATCGGGTGAACTACCGCGCCAACCTGTACGCGCTGGCGCAGCTTGCTCCGACCTCGGTGCTGGCGATCAATACCGTCGGCGGCATCACCGAAGCCTGCACCCCGCGCGCGCTGGTCGTGCCCGCGCAGATCATCGATTACACCCATGGGCGAACGTCGAGCTTCTGGGACGAGGCCGGGGACATGCGCCACGTTGAATTCGGTGAGCCGTATTCGTCCGCGTTGCGCGCGCGCCTGTCCGATGCGGCGCACCACGCCGGTGTCGCCGTGATCGAGGGCGGGTGCTATGGCGCAACGCAAGGGCCGCGTTTCGAGACTCGCGCCGAGATTTCCCGGATGCGTCGCGATGGCTGCGACATCGTCGGCATGACCGGCATGCCGGAAGCTGCACTGGCGCGCGAGCTTGACCTCGACTATGCCTGCATCGCGCCGGTGGCGAACTGGGCGGCAGGCTGCGGTGATGGCACGCCGATCAGTCTCGACGAGGTGTTCGCCAATCTGGCGGACGCCAATCAGCGGGTCCAGCAGATCCTGCACGCATTGCTGGCATGACTTCATGCCGTGCCGGATCGGTCACGTCGCGTGCCGGCGTGCGTCGAGATGACCTGGATGGCGCATACTGCCATCCGGATTTTCACTCACAGGAGTAGCCCATGTTCGCTCGCTTCTCGCGCAGTTGGAGCCTGATCAAGGCCAGTGCCGGTGTCCTTGCCAAGGACAAGGAATTGCTGGTGTTTCCCCTGCTTTCGGCGATATGCACCCTGATCGTGGCGGCTGCCTTCGTGCTTCCCATGTTCGGCCTGGGCGCGCTGGACGGTCTGCGCGAGGGTTCCGGGGGCGGGCTGTCGCTGGCGGTGTACGTGGTGGCTTTCCTGTTCTATCTCGTGCAGTACTTCGTGATTTTTTTCTTCAACTCCGCGCTGGTGGGCGCAGCGATGATCCGGCTGGATGGCGGTGATCCGACGGTGCGCGACGGCTTGCGCATCGCCAGCAGCAAGGCATTGCCGATCCTGGGCTATGCCGCCATTGCCGCGACCGTGGGCATGGTGCTGCGTGCGATCCAGGAGCGTGCGGGGTTTGTCGGCAAGATCGTCTCCGGTTTCCTCGGCGTGGCCTGGACGGTAGCGAGCTTCCTCGTGGTGCCGGTGCTGGTGGCACGCAACGTCGGCCCGATCGAGGCGGTGAAAGAAAGCGCGCTGCTGCTGAAGAAGACCTGGGGCGAGAACCTGATCGGACAGGGTGGTGTGGGTTTGGTGTTCGGTCTGATCATGTTCGGACTGATCTTCGCAGGCGTGGCTGCCATCGTCGGTGCCGCGATGACCGGCAGCGGCATTCTGATCGGCATGGTGGTTGCCATCGTGCTCGTCACCCTGGTGCTGGCTGCCCTGATCCAGGCCGCATTGTCAGGCATCTACTCGGCGGCCCTGTACCGCTATGCGGTGGGTGAGGGAGCGACCGATGGGTTTGATTCGAACCTGCTGGAGCATGCATTCAAGGTCAAGGCCTGACACGTGTCGGCCTTGACCTTCTGCTGTGCAGGCTCCTACTCCTCGAATCCGTCCGAGAACAGGCCCTCGAAGGCGATGCGGCGGATCCGCTGGTTCGTGCGATCCACCACGTAGATCGCTCCGTCGCCGGCCACCGTGAGATCCAAAGGCTCGTCGAAGCGTGCATTGGCGGCGGGCCCCTCGTCGCCGCTGAAACCCGGGAGGCCATCGCCGGCCACGGTGGTGATGATGCCGTTCGTATCCACCTTGCGGATGCGGTTGGCGAGGCGGTCGGCGATGTAGAGCACGCCGGTGGCGTCGATGGCCAGGCCGACCGGCCAGTCGAGCTGGGCATGGGTGGCCGGTTCACCGTCGCCGGGTGCTTGCGTGCCGCCGCCCGCGATGGTGTTGATGGTGCCGTTTGCATCGACCTTGCGGATGCGGAAATTGTAGGCATCGGCCACGAGCAGGTTGCCCAGGCCGTCCAGTGACACGTCGCTCGGATAATCGAGCTGTGCGTCCGTCGCCGGGCCACCGTCGCCGGAGAAGCCGTGGCTGCCGTTGCCGGCCACGGTGGTGATGATGCCGTTGGTATCCACCCTGCGGATGCCGGCGTTGTCGTTGCCTGCGATGTAGAGATTGCCGGCGGCGTCGATGCTCAGGCCCAGAGGTTCGTGGAGGGTCGCAGCGGTGGCCGGGCCTTCGTCGCCGGAATAACCGGGGCTGCCGGTACCGGCGATGGTGGTGATGATGCCGTCCGTGTCCACCTTGCGGATGCGATTGTTGTAGGAGTCGGCGATGTAGAGATTGCCGGCGGTGTCCACCGCCACACCAGCCGGCTTGTAGAGCTGGGCCTGCGTGGCCGGACCGCCGTCACCGGCGTGGCCCACGACGGTCTCCCCGCCTGCAACGGTGGTGATGATGCCGTTGGTATCGACCCTGCGGACGCGGTTGGCGTCGGTATCGGCGATGTAGTAATTGCCCGCGTTGTCCAGGGTCATGGCGCTGGGGTTGCGCAGGCGCGCACGTGTGGCCGGTCCATGATCGCCGACGCCGTTGCCGGCAGTTGTGGCGATGATGCCAGCAGCATTGATCCTGCGGACGCGATTGTTGTCCTGGTCCACGACGTGGAGCTCGCCCAGCGCGTCCACGGCCAGTCCATGCGGGTTGAAGAAGTGCGCGCCCGTGGCCAGGCTTCCATCACCGCCATAGCCTCGGGTGCCATCGCCGGCAATCGTCGAGATCGTGCCGGCCGTGTCGATCCTGCGGATGCGCTGGTTCAGGTCATCGGACACGTAGAGGTTGCCGTCGCCGTCGAGGGCCAGGCCGTTGGGTCGGTTGAATCGCGCACTCGTGGCCGCTCCGCCGTCACCCGAATAACCGGCGACGCCGGTGCCGGCGATGGTGGTGATGATGCCGTTCGTGCCCACCCTGCGGATGCGGTAATTGAGCTGGTCGGCGATGTAGAGGTTGCCGTCACCGTCCAGCACGATGGTTTCGGGCCATGCCAGGCGAGCGTTCGTGGCCGGGCCGCCATCGCCGGAATAGCCGCCCTGGCTGCTGCCGGCGACGGTGCTGATGATGCCGTTCGAGTCCACCTTGCGGATGCGGTGGTCCGTGGAATCGGCGATGAAAAGATTGTCTTGGGCGTCGATGGCGATGCCCCTGGGCGCGACGAGTCGGGCCTGCGTGGCCGGCCCGCCATCGCCCAGGTTGCCGAAGGTGCCGCCCGCCACGGTGGTGATGATGCCATCCGTATCCACCTTGCGGATGCGGGAGTTGTTGCTGTCGGCGATGTAGAGGATGCCGGTGCTGTCCACGGCCACGCCGACCGGCAGATCAAGTTGTGCTTGGGTGGCGGGGCCGCCATCGCCGGTGTATCCGCTCTGGCCGGTTCCCGCCACGGTGGTGATGACGCCGTGCGTATCGACCTTGCGGACACGGGCGTTGTAGCTGTCGGTGATGTAGTAATTGCCCTGGGCATCGAAGGCGATGTACATGGGTTTGTCGAGCAGGCCGATGGTTGCCGCGCCGCCATCGATGACGCCATCGCTGCCGGCGACTGTGCGGATCACGGCCTGGCCGTCGATGCCCCCGGCGTGAGCCGGAATCAGCAGCAGCGCCAGGCAGGCCAGTGCCGCCAGCAAGGTGCAGTGAATCTTTGAAGGTTTCATGTGATGCCACTCCCGCTGCGCCGCCACCGTGGTGGCGCTCCTGGGCTGCAGGCGCAGAAGTGCGGGATTCTGGCTCAGCCGGACGGGTCGAGCCGGTGGCGCTGTCGGGGATCTGCTCGGCCGCCTGTATCGTCATGCCAGCGGCCAGGGCGTGACCGAAGGGTTTGATTCGAACCTGCTGGAGCATGCCTTCGCGCGCAAGGCCTGAGCACCATGCGCTTGCAGGAGGGGCTTCAGCCCCGAACCGCGTTCCGGTGTTGCCGCAGGGCTGTTCGTGGCTGAAGCCGCTCCCACGGAGCGGGGTGGCGGTGGCTTTTGCCATGCCGGGGCGACAAGGCAGGGCAGCGGAACAAGCTCCGTTCTACGCTGGCCTATGCGCTGAACTGCAAACGCGCCAATTCGGCATACAGTCCACCCTGGGCGACCAGTTCCTCGTGCCGGCCTTCGGCGACGATGCGCCCGCCATCGAGCACGACGATGCGATCGGCGCTGCGCACGGTGGCGAGGCGGTGTGCGATCACGAGCGTGGTGCGGTTGCGCATCAGGCGTTCGAGGGCTTGCTGGATCGCGTGTTCGCTCTGCGCGTCGAGGGCACTGGTGGCCTCGTCGAGCAGCAGCACGGGGGCGTCCTTGAGCAGTGCGCGGGCAATCGCGACGCGTTGTTGCTGGCCGCCGGACAGGCGCGTGCCGCGCTCGCCGAGATAGGTGTCGTAGCCGTCAGGCAACTCCGCGAGGAAGGTATCGGCTTCCGCCGTGCGTGCGGCTGCGATGATGTCTTCGGCGCTGGCATCGAGGCGGCCGTAGCGGATGTTCTCGCGCGCGCTGTCACCAAACAGCACGGGGTCCTGCGGCACCAGCGCGATCTGGCCGCGCAGTGCATCCGGGTCGAGCTGGCGCAGGTCGATGCCGTCGATGGAAATGCTTCCCTGGGCAGGATCGTAGAAGCGCAGCAGCAGTTGCAGCACGGTGCTCTTGCCGGCACCGGACGGGCCGACCAGGGCGACCGTCTCGCCGGGTTTGACGTGCAGACTGAAGCGTTCGAGCGCGGGCGCATCGGGGCGGCTGGGATAGTGGAAATCGACCGCGTCGAAGCGCAGTTCGCCACGCAGCCGTGGCGGCAGCGGATGGGGCTGCGGCGGCGCGGCAATGCCGGGGCGTTCGTCGAGCAGTTCCTCGATCCGCGCCATGCCGCCGCCGGCGCGCTGCAATTCCGCCCAGACCTCGGTGAGCGCGCCCATCGAACCCGCGCCGATCACCGCGTAGAGCACGAACTGGCCGAGGGTGCCGGCGCTCAGGCTGCCGGCGATCACGTCGCGCGCACCGATCCACAGCACGCCGGTGATGGCGCCGAATACCAGCAGGATCACGACCCCGGTCAGGGTTGCCTGGGTGCGGATGCGGCGCCGCGCACTGGCAATCGCGTTGCGCACCGCGCTGCCGAAGCGTCCGGCCTCGTGCGCCTCGCGGGCATAGCTCTGGACGGTGTGGATTGCGCCGAGGATTTCGGTCGCATGGGCGTTGGCGTCGGCGATGCGGTCCTGGTTGTCGCGCGAGAGCCCGCGCACGCGTCGTCCGTAAAGCACGATCGGCAGGATGATGACGGGAATGCCGATGGCCGCCATGCCGGCAAGGCGCGGGCTGGTGACCAGCAGCGCGATGCCGCTGCCGAGCATGGTGACGACGCTGCGCAGGGCCACCGACATGGTGGAGGAAATGACGCTGCGCAGCAGTTCGGTATCGGCCGCAAGTCGGCTCACCAGCTCCCCGGCGCGGGTGCGCGCGAAGAAATCCATGTCCAGCCGCAGCAGGTGGCGAAAGACGTGTTCACGCAGGTCGGCGACGACGCGTTCGCCGAGCAGGCTGACGCAAAAAAATCGCCCGGCGGTGGCGATCGCCAGCACCAATGCGACCAGGATCAGGCCGACGAACCACTGGTCGATGCCGGAAGGATCCTGCGCGGAAAAACCGCGATCGATCATCAGGCGCACCGCTACCGGCAACGCCAGGGTTGCGCTGGAGGACAGGACGAGGAAGCCAAGCCAGCCACTGATGAGGCCACGATAGGGGCGCAGGAAGGGCAGCAGGGTGCGCAGTGCGGCAAGTGGGCGAGGGCGTGGTGGGACAGCGTCGGTATTCACGGGATGGATGTCGGACGAGGGAATGGACGGGCGCTGCGCGGATCAGGCTGGCGCGGGCGGCTCGTCGAGCAAGGCCAGGCGTGCCTTGCCGCGAGTCGCGTCGCGTAGTGTAGTGGCGAGGCGTTCGAAGTGTGCCTGTGGCAGGTGCAGGTCGAGTTCGATGCCATCGGTGGCGTAGCGCTCGCCGAGCTTGGTCGCCGATGCATCCGGCAGCAGCGCGTATGCGGTACCGATGTGCTCGAAGCCGCAATGCAGGCGGGCATGAACCTGCGGGATCACGATGCGGCGCTCGGCTCGGCGCAGGCATTCGGCGGCGCTGCCGCCGTAGGCACGCACCAGACCGCCGGCGCCGAGCTTGATGCCGCCGAACCAGCGCGTGACCACCACCATCACCGCGTCGATGCCTTGCCCGTCGATGGCGGCCAGGATGGGTTTTCCGGCGGTGCTGGCCGGTTCGCCGTCGTCGGAAAAACGGTAGTTCTGGCCGATGCGCCAGGCCCAGCAGTTGTGGGTGGCGGAAGGGTCGCTCGCCCGGGCGAGAAAGGTCAGGGCTTCTTCGGGCGAGGTGACGGGTTCGGCCTGGGCGAGGAAGCGACTCTTGCGGATCTCGACGTCGTGGGCCGCAGCGCTGGCGAGCGTGACCTGGCTCATCCGGCCAGCAGCCGCACCAGATCGTCGGGTACCTGCCACGACGGGTTGCGTGCGTGGAACAGACGCAGGCTCGACACTGCACCCGCGCGATCGCCCATGCGCACGCGCTCGCGGATGCGTTCGAGCCATGCCGTCGGGGCAAGCTCGGCATCCTCTTTCCAGTGCGGAAGCGTCGCACCCGAGGCCGGGGCCGCTCTGCCGACGGCCGCATCAGGGGCGTCGAATTCGATTCGGGCCGCTTCGGCGCTCACGCCTTGCTGCATCGTTTCGACCGGCAGTGGCACCGGAGCGGGCGCGTCATGCTGCTCGATCACGCGGGCTCGCAGTGACGCCGTGGCCGCCCTCTCCGGTTCGACCGGTGGTGTTGCTGGCGCGGCAGGCGGAGCCGGTGTCGCCGCAGGTGACGGTGGTGCTGGAGTGGGCTTGGCGGGAAGCGGCGGCAGGCTTTTGGCGGCGCTTGCCGCGGTTTCCTCGTGCAGCGCTGCCGGAGCTTGGGCCGGCAATGGCGCGGATGGAGCCTGGAGCGAAAGGTCGACATCGACCGTGTCGGACGCGGGTGTCGCGGGCACGGTCGGTCCCTGGCTGCGCGGTACCGGCAGGGAACTGCCGAATTCGATGTCGAAAAACCCCGCTTGCCAGGCCACACCGACCACCAGCACGGCGGCGGCGGCGGTGCCCAGGCCGGTGCCGAGCCACAGCGGCAGCAGGCGAGGGCGGCGCCGGGTGATGCGAGGCTCGCGCCCCACGGCTGCGGCGGCAAGGGCGTGCACGCGGGCATCCAGTTCCGCCGGCGGTTCCGCTGTCGGCATGCGCGCGAGGGCGTCGGCGAGACGGCGTTCCTCCGTGCTCAGGCGGGCGTCATCGCGGTTCATGGTTGCAACCTCGCACGCAGCTTGTCCATCGCGTAGCGCAGGCGCGACTTCACGGTTTCCCTGCCGACACCGGTGATCTCGCCGATGTCTTCCAGCGAAAGTTCCTGTTCGAGGCGCAGTTGCAACACGATGCGCTGTTCGTCGGGCAGTTCGTCGAGTGCCTGCTGCAGGCGCCGGGCTTCCTCGAAGCGCGTCAGTTGCCGCTCCGGCTGGGCTTCACCATCGTCGGGGAGTTGCAGTGGCGCCTCGTCGTCGTCGAGCGATACCTGCGGTCGCTGGCGACGATACTGGTCGATCATCAGGCGCTGGGCGATCTGGTACAACCAGGTGCCGAACTTCGCTTCGGGCCGGTAACGCGCGCGTGCCGCGACGACGCGGGCCCAGGTTTCCTGAAAGCATTCGTCGGCACTCGCGCGCGGTGTGATGCCGCGCACGATGAAGCGGTACAGGGCGCCGCGATGGCGGCCGTACAGGGTGTCGAAAGCAGCGATGTCGCCAGCGGCGTAGGCGAGCATCAGATCCTCGTCCGTGATGGGGTCGGTCACGCGCACGATTCCCGTGGAGCGAGGATCGGCCGCGGCCTCGACATGCAGATATGGGGCATGCCGCGGCTTTCAACGCGACAGAGTGCGTTTCGGGGTGAAGAGGATGCCGCGTGCCTCGGTGTCGCGACCGCGCACAGGCGGGGTTTGCGCGGTTCGCGGAGGCGGCTGCGGGAGCGCGGCAGGACAGAGTGCATGGCGATCGGTCGGGGCATGGTGCGCAGGGTATAGTGGCGCGCCCTTTTGCTCAAAGCCTACGGATCCCGCGCATGCCCGCTGCCATCGTCACCCTGAGCCTGATTGCCGTCACCGTGCTGGTGTCGTTTTCCGCGTGGAAGCGACCGGCCCTGCTCGGCGGGCTCATCCTGTGGTCGCCGGCGATTGCGCGCGGGCACGAGTACTGGCGCCTGGTGACCTATGGCTTCGTCCACGCCGATGGCCAGCACCTGCTGTTCAACATGATCACGCTGTATTTTTTCGGCGGCGCGATGGAGCAGTATCTGAGCCAGCTCGGATTGCCCTGGCCCTGGGGCTTCGTCGGTTTCTACCTGTCGGCGTTGCTGGTGTCGATCCTGCCGAGCTATCTGCGCCATCGCGCCGACCCGTCCTACCGCAGCCTCGGCGCATCGGGTGCGGTGTCGGCAGTGCTGTTCGCCTTCATCCTGATCCAGCCGTGGTCACTGATCTACGTCTTCGTGCTGCCGGTGCCGGCGATCCTCTATGCGGTGGTGTATGTCGGCTACAGCATCTGGATGGAGCGTCAGGGGCGCGACAACATCAATCACAGCGCGCATCTGTGGGGCGCCGGTTATGGCGTGTTGTTCACGATCCTGCTGCAACCGCGGGTGTTCGAGCACTTCCTTGCGAGCCTGCTGAACCCGCGCTTTTGAGTGGATCGAGCGACAGCCGCACGCGCACCACGCCGGGTTCATCGGGCAGCAGTTCGCGGCGGAAGCCGAGCGAGGCGGCGAGTCCGAGCATGGCGGCGTTCTCGTCGAGCACGTCGCCGTAGAGCGAAACCAGGTGCTTGCGTCGCGCCCAGCGGATCAACTGCCGCATCAGCAGCCGCCCGAGCCCCCTGCCGGCGAGGAAGCGGCTGACGATGATCGCGAATTCGGCGTTTCGCCTGTCCGGGTCGATCACCACGCGCGCGACCCCGCCGACCAGTGCTTCGCCGGCGGGCAGGGGTTCGGCCAACACCAGGGCGAATTGCGTCGCCGGATCGAGCGTGGTCAGACGGCGCGCCATGTCCACGCTCATCTCGCGGATCGGATGCAGGAAGCGCATCCGGATTTCCTCGGGCGTCAGCAGCGGAAAGGCCTGGCGGATCGGCTCGGCGTCGGCCGGTTCGATCGGTCGCAGCCAAAGCACGCGGCCATCGTCGAGCTGGAGTTGCTGTGCCCAGCGAGCGGGCAGCTTGCTGCATTTGATCATTGCGGGCGCCAGGGGTCGAAGGGGACGTGGTTGCTGCGGCCATGAATGACGTGGTCGTGGCAAGGTGCAGTGTCGACGAGGACGGGTTTGGCCGCAATCCGCATCGGCGGCTGGATTGCCACGTCGCTTCGCTCTTCGCAATGACGATGTGCTCGAAGTTCCCGGGGCGCATCGGGATGCTGACGGCTTGCCTGCGTCGCGATGCAATAATGCCGCTCGCCCGTACCGGACTGGTGGATACTCCCGATGGTTGTGACCGATGCTTCCCTGCCGCTGGTGGTCTGGCCCTACGCACAGATCCTGATGCGTCTGGCGCTGGCGGTGGCGCTCGGCGTCCTGATCGGGCTGGAACGCGAGCGTGCCGGCAAGGATGCGGGCGTGCGCACCTTTGCCTTCATCAGCCTCATGGGCACCATCGGTGGCGCCCTGGGAACGCCCTACGCCTTGGCCGTTCTGGCCCTGGTCGGCGTGCTCGTGGTGATCCTCAACCAGCATTCGTTGCGCAATTCCGGTTCGATCGAGCTGACCACCTCGGCGGCGATGATGATGACCGCGATGGCCGGGATCCTTTGCGGCCTTGGCCAGACCATCGCGCCGGCCGCGGTGATGGTGATCGCCACCGCGTTGCTGGCCTGGAAGGAGCGTTTGGCGGGTTTTTCCGCCGGTTTGAGCGTGAAGGAAATCCGATCGGCGGTGCTGCTGGCGATCCTTGCAATCGTGATCTATCCGGCCCTGCCCAAGGGTGCGATCGGGCCATGGGATCTGTTCGAGCCACGCACGGCCTGGATCGCGGTGATCCTGATCGCCGGCATCGGCTTTTTCAACTACATCCTGTGGAAGCTCTACGGCACTCGCGGCACCGAGTTCTCGGGCCTGTTCGGTGGCCTGATCAACAGCAATTTCACCGTGATCGAGCTGGTCGAACGGGTGCGCGGGATCGGCAGCGATTACGTCGGCGTGGCCTACCGCGGCATCCTGCTGGCCATCAGTGCGATGACGCTGCGCAACGCCTTGCTCCTGCTCATCATCGCGCCGGCGGCACTGCTCGGGGCCTTTTCGGCCTTTTTCCTGATGGCAGGCGTGAGTGTCGGGATGGTGATGTGGAGTCGGAGAACCTCGAACCGTGCGGACGCGGGCGCAACGCCTGCAATCACGCTGGAAATGCCGTTTTCACTCGCCCAGGCCTTGAAGTACGGCCTGATCTTCCTCGTCCTGCATCTGCTGGGTGCGGTGACCCAGAAGTACCTCGGCGACGCCGGCTTCTACGTCGTCAGCGTGATCGGCGGCTTCCTCTCCAGCGCCAGTTCGGTCGCCGCTGCCGCCGCGCTCGCGGCGCAGGGCAGTGTGGCGCCGGTGACCGCGGGCATCGGTGCGGTGCTGGCCTCGTTCACCAGCATCCTCTTCAGCCTCGTCTTCGTGCTGCGCTCGCGCAACCGCGGCCTGATCCAGTTGCTGTCGCGCTCGATGGTGCTCATCGCGCTCGCCGGCGGTCTTGGCCTGCTCCTGAGCCATTGGGTCGAGCCATGGGTGAATGCACTCATCGAGCAGCTTGCGCGCGCCGCGAGCGATACCTGAGCCTCAGGCGTCGCGTCGCAGCCAGTCCAACCGCCACTGACCTGCGTCTTCGCCCAGTATCTCGGCGAGTCGTCGCAGCGCCGGCGCGAGGGCCACGTCGAGCTGCCAGGGCGGATTGCACAGCAGCATGCCGCTGCCGTTCAGACGCAGCGGAGTGTCGTCGGCATGGACGAAAAGCTCGGCCAGCAGCACGCTGCGCGCCGGCAGCGCAGCGGCCTCGCGCAGGAAGGGGTGCAGTGCGCGGCGCTGTTTGATCGGGTACCAGAGTGCGAAACAGCCCTGCGGCCAGCGCGCCAGTCCGGTGCACAGGGCGTCGAGCGCGAGGTCGAATTCGGCCAGTTGGCTCTCGTAGGGCGGATCGATCAGCACCAGCCCGCGCCTGGCCTGCGGCGGCAGCAGGGCCTTGATCGCCTCGTAACCGTCGCGTTGGTGGATCGCAACGCGCCGGTCGTGGCGGAACAGTGATTTGAGGCGGACGGCCGGATCGGGTTGCAGTTCGCAGCAAGCCAGTCGATCGGCATCGCGCAGGGCATCGGCAACGAGTTGTGGCGAGCCGGGGTAACGGCCTTGTGCGAGGTGGGGCTCAAGTGCCGCGAGGTAGCTGCGCAGCGCCGGGTCGAGTGCATCGAGGTCGTTGCAGGCGGCGCGCAGACGCAGGATTCCGGCGGCTGCTTCGCCACTGCGCCTGGCCGCCTCGGCGTCGAGCGCGTAGCGTCCCTGGCCGGCATGGGTATCGAGCACGAAGAAGGGCGCGGGCTTGTGCTTGAGCGTGTCGAGCAGGGCCTGCAGGACCAGATGTTTGAGCACATCGGCATGGTTGCCGGCGTGGAAGGCATGATCGTAGTTCATCGCGTCGCGCGATTCACCGACTCGCCCGCGAGCGCAAGTCGCGCACTGTCCTTGATGAAGGTGAGCAGGGCCGCAAGACCGTTGCTGCGCGTGGGCGAAAGGTGCTTGGCCAGGCCGATCGCGGCGACATAGTCCGGCTCGGTCGCGAGGATTTCCCGCGCGGTGCGCTGCGAATACACCCGCAGCGCAAGCTGGATCAGACCGGAGACGATGGCCGAATCGCTGGCGGCGTGGAACACGAGGTTTTCGGCATCGCCCTCGGCCACGATCCAGACCATCGACTGGCAGCCGTGCAGGCGGTGCGCCTCGGTCCTCCAATCCTCGGGAAAGGGTGGCAGCTTGCGCCCGAGGTCGATCAGGTACTGGTAGCGTTCGCTCCAGTCGGCAAAGAAGCCGAACTCGTCGGCAATCGCGGCCTGGGCCTGAGCCGCATCCGACTCCTGCGGCAATCGGCTTTCCGCTTCCATCACGAACGCCTCCAGCGCACACCCTGCGGGGTGTCTTCGAGCACGATGCCTTCGGCCGCGAGTTGATCGCGGATGGCGTCGGCGCGGGCGAAATCGCGCGCCTTCTTGGCCGTGCCACGTTCGTCCACGAGTGCCTGGATGCGGACAGCGTCAGCGGTATCGGTGTCTTGCCCGAACCAGATCGACGGTTCCTGTTGCAAGAGGCCGAGCGCACGGCCGGCACCAAGCAGGGCGCGCTTGGCGGCAGCGCGTTCAGCCGGCATCGTGGCCTTGCGTGCGGCGGAAGCGATGCCGGCCAGTTCGGCCAGTGCGGCGGGGGTGTTGAGATCGTCGTCGAGCGCGGCCTCGATTGCGGCCGGAATGTCGGCATCACCGACATCGACGTCGATGTCGACGAGGTCGCGCAGGGTGCCGTAGAGGCGATCGAGGGTGCGTTCGCTCTGTTCGATCAGGCCGTCGGACCAGTCCAGCGGCTGGCGGTAGTGGGCCGAGAGCAGGGCATGGCGCAGCGCCTCGCCGCGATGTTGTTCGAGCAGGTCGTTGATGCGGCTGACGTTGCCGAGCGACTTCGACATCTTGGCGCCGTCGAACATCAACATGCCGTTGTGCAGCCAGTAGCGTGCGAAGACATGCCCGCCGTGGGCGCAGGTGCTCTGGGCGATCTCGTTCTCGTGGTGCGGGAACTGCAAGTCGATGCCGCCGGCATGGATGTCGATGGTTTCGCCCAGATGGGTGGCGGCCATCGCCGAGCACTCGATGTGCCAGCCCGGCCGGCCCCGACCCCAGGGCGAATCCCAGCCCGGCAGGTCGTCGGTCGAGGGCTTCCACAGCACGAAATCGCCCGGGTCGCGCTTGTATGGTGCCACTTCGACGCGGGCGCCGGCGAGCATTTCCTCGGGATCGCGACGCGAGAGGGCGCCATAGGCGGGAAAGCTCGCGACCGAGAACAGCACGTGCCCGTCCGCGGCATAGGCGTGGCCGCCTTCGATCAGGCGTTCGATCATCGCGATGATCTGGCTGATATGCGTGGTCGCGTGTGGCTCGACATCGGGCGGCGCGACGCCAAGCGCGGCCATGTGCTCGTGGAAAGCAGCAGTGTATTTGTCGGTGATGGCGGTGATCGGCACGCACAGCTCGCGCGCCGCAGCGTTGATCTTGTCATCGACATCGGTGATGTTGCGGGCGTAGACGAGCTTCGGGTAGCGCCGGCGCAGGAGCGCGGCGAGCACGCCGAAAACCACGGCCGGACGTGCGTTGCCGATGTGGACGTAGTTGTAGACGGTCGGGCCGCAGGCGTACATCGTCACGCGCTCGGGATTGGCCGGGACGAAGGTTTCGGTGCGGCGGGTGAGGCTGTTGTGGAGTTGGAGGGCCATGGACAGTGCAGGTTTGTTCCCGCAGACACCGGTCGGCGGCGGGAGTGGGTTCTCGGAAGGACGTTAAAGGTCCGATTCAGCCGTTGAGTGCTTGAATCGCCGACCATGTTAAGCCGTGGTCGGCCAGAATCGAAATGGCCATGCTTCGCGATGACGTGAATGTCATGCGGGCACGTCGACGCCATCGTCCGGGTGCAGGTGTGTCCGTACCCGGGATCGTTGCACAGGAAGGCAAGGTTGGAGCACGCTCCGACTGCGTTTTGGAGAGGATGCCATGAGGTTGTCATTGTTGCTCGTGTTGGTGTTGCCGGGCACGGTCTTCGCCCACGACGAGGTCTATGTCGACATGTCGGCCACGGATGGCGCGAACATCAGTTATGCCTATGCGGACGTGGTGCGCGCCAATCCGACTTACGAAAGCATCACCGCTGCCGCTGCACAGGAAGAGTGTGGTGCCGGGGCGACAAACGACGAAGCCGTGGTGCAGGAGCCGGCACACGTGCTGGCGCTGGGCCTTGCGTCCGAACCGCGGCGTGAGTGCGGGACCGATTCCGGCGCGCGCGAGGAGCGGCGCATCAGCGGGTACGATGTCGAATACCGTTACAAGGGGCAGGTCTACATGTCGCACATGGACTACGACCCCGGCAACAAGCTGCGCATCCGCATCGTCGTGGCCCCGGCCGATTGAACGAACCGCAAGTCGCCGGCGACGCCGTTTCCGGCTTGCATCGTGCGCTGCAACATGACAGACTCCGACGCCATGGATTGCAAGCCCGCCAATGTCCAATCGCCCACTGCCGCCCGCATGGCTGCCGGCATGACGTCGCGGGCGCGCCGACCGCTGTCGCGAGCGTAAGCCGGGCACGGGCGAATTGCAGCATCCAGATTCCCTGAAAAAAGCCCGGTTCGCAGCCGGGCTTTCTTTTTTCCTTCAGCCGCACCGATTCGCGGATCGCAACGGAACCCAAGCATGACGCCGAAGCACTTTCTCAATACCCAGGACTGGTCGCGTGCCGATCTGGATGCGCTGCTGGCACAGGCTGCACGTTTCAAGCGCGAGAAGCTGGGAAATGCACTCAAGGGCAAGTCCATCGCCCTGGTGTTCTTCAACCCTTCGATGCGCACCCGCACCAGTTTCGAACTGGGTGCCTTCCAGTTGGGGGGGCACGCCATCGTGTTGCAACCGGGCAAGGATGCCTGGCCGATCGAGTTCAATCTGGGCACGGTGATGGATGGCGATACCGAGGAGCACATCGCCGAGGTGGCGCAGGTGCTGTCGCGCTATGTGGACCTGATCGGGGTGCGGGCCTTTCCGAAGTTCGTGGATTGGCAGTACGACCGCCAGGACATCGTGCTCAAGAGCTTTGCCAGGTACTCCAAGGTGCCGGTGATCAACATGGAAACCATCACCCACCCCTGCCAGGAACTGGCCCATGCACTCGCCCTGCAGGAACATTTCGGCACTTCCGACCTGCGCGGCAAAAAATATGTGCTGACCTGGACCTACCACCCCAAGCCGCTCAATACCGCGGTGGCCAATTCGGCCCTCACCATTGCCACCCGCCTGGGCATGGATGTGACCCTGCTGTGCCCGACGCCCGACTATGTGCTGGATGATCGCTACATGGGCTGGGCGCGCGACAACGTGGCCGAGAGTGGTGGCTCGTTCCACGTCAGCCACGACATCGAGAGCGCTTATGCCGGGGCCGATGTGGTGTATGCCAAGAGCTGGGGCGCGTTGCCGTACTTTGGCAACTGGGCGCCGGAAAAACCCATCCGCGACCAGTACCAGCACTTCATCGTGGACGAGGCCAAGATGGCGCTCACCAACAAGGCCGTGTTCTCCCATTGCCTGCCGCTGCGGCGCAACGTCAAGGCCAGCGATGCGGTGATGGATGCGCCGTATTGCATCGCCATCAACGAAGCCGAAAACCGCCTGCATGTGCAGAAGGCGGTGATGGCGGCCCTGGTGGGCCGCCATCACCGCCGGGATTCGGGATCCGGGATTGGAGATTCGTAAAAGCTGTTCCTCCGACTTCCTGTCACGTTTCATTTCAACTTCCAGAGCCTCCCATGTCCCAGAAGCCCGCTTCCGCCCATCCCCAAACCCCAACTCCCAATTCCGGCTCCAGCGACATCGTGCTGGCTTTTTCCGGCGGCCTTGACACCAGTTTCTGCGTGCCCTGGCTGAAGGAACAGGGCTGGAACGTGCATACGGTGTTCGTCGATACCGGTGGCGTCGGTGCTGACGAGCGCGCCACGATCGAGGCGCGGGCGGTGGAGCTGGGGGTTGCTTCGCACCGTACCGTCGATGGCGGGCCGGCCTTGTGGGCGGGTTTCGTCAAGCCCTTCGTGTGGGCCGGGGAGGGCTATCAGGGGCAGTATCCGCTGCTGGTGTCGGACCGTTATCTCATCGTCGATGCGACACTGGCGCGGGCGCGGGAACTGCGCACCCGGACGGTCGCGCACGGCTGCACCGGCATGGGCAACGATCAGGTGCGCTTCGACCTTGCGGTGAAGTCCTCGGGGGATTACCACATCGTCGCGCCGATCCGGGAAATCCAGAAGGAGCACAGCCAGACCCGTGCCTATGAGCAGAAGTACCTGGAAGAGCGCGGCTTCGGTGTGCGCGCCAAGCAGAAGGCCTACACGATCAACGAGAATCTGTTGGGCGTGACCCTTTCCGGCGGCGAGATCGATGCCTGGGAGGTGCCGGGTGAAGGCGCGAGAGGCTGGTGTGCACGGCGCGCGCAGTGGCCGGTCGAGCCGTTGACCGCAAGCCTGCGCTTCGAGCGTGGCGAGGCCGTCGCACTTGATGGAAAGGAGCTGCCCGGCGAGCAGATTCTGGCCAAGCTCAACATCATGTTTGCCCAGTACGGCGTCGGCCGTGGCCTGTATACCGGCGACACCACGATCGGTCTCAAGGGCCGGATCGTGTACGAAGCACCCGGACTGACCGCGCTGCTGGTCGCCCACCGTGCGCTGGAAGAGGCGGTGTCGAGCAAGCAGCAGAACCGCTTCAAGCCGGAGGTGGCGCGCAAATGGGTGGAACTGGTGTACGAAGGGTTCTTCCACGATCCGCTGAAAACCGACCTCGAAGCCTTCCTCGCGTCCTCGCAGCGCATGGTCAATGGCGAAGTCGTGCTGCGCACCAATGGCGGGCGCACGGACGCGATCGCGGTGCGTTCGCCCCACATCCTCCAGTCCAGCGGTGCGACCTATGCGCAGAGTGCGGACTGGGGCGTGGCCGAGGCGGAAGGCTTCATCCGTCTGTTCGGCATGAGCTCGACCCTGTGGGCCAAGGTCAATGGGGCCGAGGGTCGGAAATAGGGATTCGGGATTACCGGCCTTCGGCTGTTGAAAGCCGGGGTTCGACGAGCCGGGCACGGGTGGAGTGGACATGGGCGATTTGCTGGAAGCGACGCTGACGCACCTCGAAAAACTGGTGTCCTTCGACACCCGCAATCCGCCGCGGGCGATTTCCGCGTGTGGCGGAATCTTCGATTACCTGCGCGAAAACCTGCCGGGCTTCAGCTTCGAGCTGATCGATCACGGTGCCGGTGCAGTGAGTCTGCATGCGGTGCGCGGCGCGCCGAGGATCCTGTTCAATGTGCACTTGGACACCGTGCCCGACTCGCCCCACTGGAGCGCCGATCCGCATCGGCTGCGACGCGAGTCCGATCGTGTGATCGGTCTTGGCGTCTGCGACATCAAGGGTGCGGCCGCGGCCCTGCTGGCCGCAGCGAACCATGGTTCGGGCGACGCCGCGTTCCTCTTCAGCTCCGACGAGGAGGCCAATGATCCGCGCTGCATCGAAGCCTTCCTGCGGCAACGGATTCCGTATGACGCGGTGCTCGTGGCCGAGCCGACGCAGGCCCGCGCGGTGCTGGCGCATCGCGGCATCAGTGCAGTGTCGATGCGCTTTGCCGGGCGTGCGGGACATGCCTCGGCGCGGCTTGCGCCGGGCGACAGTGCGCTGCACCAGGCGGTGCTGTGGGGGCAGCGGGCATTGGCGCTGGTCGATTCGCTGGAGGACGAGAGTTTCGGTGGTCTGTCCGGTCTGCGCTTCAACATCGGCCGCATCGAAGGCGGCATCAAGGCCAACGTGGTGGCGCCGCAGGCCGATCTGCGCTTCGGTTTCCGGCCCTTGCCGTCGATGGGGATGGATGAGTTGCTGGCGCGTTTTCGCGCGCTTGCCACTCCGGCCCCGGTGCTGTTCGACGAGACCTTCCGCGGTCCGAGCCTGCCCTCGGGCGATCCGGCGCAGGCCGAGGGCCGACGCCTGCATGCGCAGGAGACTGCGGCGCGTCTGGGCCTGGAAATCGGCAACGCGGTGGATTTCTGGACCGAAGCCTCGCTGTTTTCCGCGGCCGGCTACTGCGCCATCGTCTACGGTCCCGGCGACATCGCCCAGGCCCACAGCGCCGATGAGTGGGTGGCGCTCGATCAACTCGGGCGCTACGCCGATTCCGTACTACGCATCCTCGGTGACTGAGCCGTGACCCCGATCCTCGATCCACGTGCCGTGCACGACCCCCAGACCCGCCAGACCATCGTGCGTCTGCTCTCCAGCATGGCCAGCGCGAAGGAAATCAGTCAGTACCTCAAGCGTTTCTCCCAGCTCGATGCGGCGCGTTTTGCCGTGGTCAAGGTCGGCGGTGCGGTGCTGCGCGATGACCTCGATGCACTGGTGTCCTCGCTGTCCTTCCTGCAGGACGTCGGCCTGACGCCCATCGTCATCCACGGTGCCGGTCCGCAGCTCGACAGCGAACTGGCTGCCGCCGGCATCGGCAAGGTCACCATCGACGGCCTGCGCGTCACCTCGCCCGAAGCACTCGCGGTGGTGCGGCGCGTGTTCCATGCGCAGAACCTCAAGCTGGTCGAAGCCCTGCAACGCGCCGATGCGCGCGCCACCAGCATCGTCTCGGGCGTGTTCGAGGCCGAGTACATGGATCGCGAACGCTACGGCCTCGTCGGCGAGGTGCGGCGCGTCGATCTCGCCCCGATCGAAGCGAGCCTGCAATCCGGCTCGATCCCGGTGATCGCCTCGCTCGGCGAAACCATTGGCGGGCAGATCCTCAACGTCAACGCCGATTTCGCCGCCAATGCCCTGGTGCGCGAATTGCAGCCCTACAAGATCGTCTTTCTCACCGGTACCGGGGGTTTGCTCGATGAAAAGGGCCGGGTGATCGATTCGATCAACCTGTCCACCGAGTACGAACAACTGATGCGCGAGCCGTGGATCGATGGCGGCATGCGGGTGAAGATCCAGCAGATCAAGGATCTGCTCGATGGCTTGCCGCAGGCCTCCTCGGTATCGATCACCCGTCCGTCGGAGCTGGCCAAGGAATTGTTCACCCACAAGGGTTCCGGCACCCTGGTGCGGCGCGGCGAGCGCGTATTCCGGGCGATGCGCTGGGACGAACTCGATCTGTCGCGCCTGCGCGGGCTGATCGACTCGGCCTTCGGTCGCAGCTTGCTGCCCGATTACTTCGAGCGCACCACGCTTGCGCGTGCCTACGTCAGCGAGAATTACCGTGCCGCAGTGATCCTCACCCAGGAGGCGGCCGGTACTTATCTCGACAAGTTCGCGGTGCTCGACGAGGCGCAGGGCGAGGGGCTGGGGCGCGCGGTCTGGCAGGTGATGCGCGAGGAAACTCCGGCGCTGTTCTGGCGCTCGCGCCACGGCAATCCGGTCAACCCGTTCTACTACGCCGAATCCGACGGCTGCATCAAACGCGAGCAGTGGAAGGTGTTCTGGTACGGCGCCGCCGACTTCCCCCTGATCGAACGCTACGTCGCGTTGTGCGCACAGCGCCCGGCGACGCTGGAGGAGCCGGCATGAAGAAGCGTGTCGGCATCATCGGGGCGCGTGGCCATACCGGCGCCGAACTGATCCGCCTGATCGCAGGGCATCCGCATCTGGAACTGGCCCTGCTGTCCTCGCGCGAGCTCGATGGCGAGCGCGTGGCCGAGCACAATCCGGGTTTCCAGAGCGATTTGTGCTACGAGAACCCCGATCCGGCATCGACCGCCGCGCGCGCGCTCGATGCCTTGATCCTGGCCCTGCCCAACGGCAAGTCCGGCGACTGGATCGCGGCGCTGGATGCCGCCGGACGTGATGATCTCGTGCTCATCGACCTGTCTGCCGACCATCGCTTCGATGTGCAGTGGTACTACGGGCTGCCGGAGTTGACCCGGCGCGGATACCACGGTCAGCGCCGCATCAGCAATCCGGGCTGCTACGCGACGGCGATGCAACTGGCGATCGCGCCGCTGGTCGATGAATTGGCCGGGCCGCCGCAATGCTTCGGAGTTTCCGGCTTTTCCGGCGCCGGCACCACGCCATCGGACAAGAACGATGTCGAAAAGCTGCGCGACAACCTGATGCCCTACAGCCTGGTCGATCACGTCCACGAGCGCGAGGTCACCGCCCAGCTCGGTGTGCCGGTCGAGTTCATGCCACACGTTGCGCCACACTTTCGCGGCATCACGATGACGGTCAACCTGTGGCTGCGTGAGCGCATGAGTCGCGAACAGGTGCGCGCCAGATACCTCGGTTTCTTCGACAAGGAGCCGCTGGTGCAGATCCAGGACGAAGCGCCGTGGGTCTCGCGCATCGCTCACCGCAATGGCGCGGCGATTGGCGCTTTCACGCTGGCGCCGGACGGGCGTCGGGTGGTGATCGTGGCCACGCTCGACAACCTGCTCAAGGGTGCGGCCACGCAGGCGTTGCAGAATCTCAATCTGGCCCTTGGCTTTGACGAACTCGCGGGAATCTCCCCGTAGGAGCGGCTGCCGCCGCGACCTGCACCCTCATGCAAGAAGCTCGCGGCTGATGCCGCCCCTACATTTGGAAGAACACAGGCATGTCCGACCTTCTCTGGCAAAAATCCGGGATCGAGACCGACGCGCGAATCATGCGTTTCCTCGCCGGCGACGATGTGATCCTTGACCGCGAATTCTTCCTGCACGACATCCGCGCCAGCAAGGCCCATGTCGAGGGCTTGCGCAACATCGGCATCGTTTCGCATGACGAGGCAGCGGCATTGCTGGCCGAATTGGATCGACTGGCCACGGATTTCCGCAGTGGCGCGTTCGTGCTGGACGAACGGCACGAGGATGGGCATTCGGCAATCGAGGCACGCCTGATCGAGCGCCTTGGCGACGCCGGGCGTCGCGTTCATGCCGGGCGCAGCCGCAATGACCAGGTTCTCGTCGCCACACGCCTGTGGCTCAAGGAAAAGCTCGCCGCGCTGCATCGCCTGAACCTCAAGATCGCCAATGTCTGCCTCGATCGCGCCACGCGCGAGGCGCTGCCGATGCCCGGCTACACGCATATCCAGCGCGCCGTGGTGTCGTCCACCGCGATGTGGTTTGCCGGTTTCGCCGAGGCCTTCATCGACGCCGCGATGAGCGCAGCCAATGCCTTTGCCCTGATCAATGCCAACCCGCTCGGCACGGCCGCAGGTTACGGCGTCAATCTGCCGCTCGACCGGGCACACACCACTGCGGCGCTGGGTTTCGCGCGGATGCAGGTGTCACCGATCTATGCCCAGCTTTCGCGTGGCAAGTTCGAGCTGGCGGCGCTGGATGCGCTGGCCCAGGCGATGCTCGACCTGCGCCGCCTGGCCTGGGATCTGTCGCTGTTCACCACCGCCGAATTCGGCTTCGTCGAACTGCCGGCGCGCTACACCACCGGCAGTTCGATCATGCCGAACAAGCGCAATCCCGACGTGGTCGAGCTGCTGCGTGCCAGCTACGCGCCGGTGGCCGCGGCACGGGGCGAGATCGAACACCTGCTTTCGTTGCCCTCGGGCTACCAGCGTGACCTGCAGATCGGCAAGGGTGCGCTGGTGCGTGGCTTCGGCCACGGTCTCGAAGCACTGGCCCTGGTTCCCGACCTGCTCGCGCAGTTGCAATGGCGGGCGGACGCGATGCGTGCCGCAATCGATCCTTCGATGTATGCCACCGATGTCGCGATTGAGGCGGCGGTGCGCGGGGTTCCGTTTCGCGAGGCCTATCGCGCCGCGGCTGAAGCTGCTGGTGACGCCGGCTGCGGCCGCAGCCCGGAAGCCAGTCTCGCGGCGCGGGTGTCGCCGGGCGCCGCCGGCGACCCGTGCCTCGAATTGCTGCACGATCGCCTGAAGCGCGTCTCACAGCCCTTGCTGGTCGGAGCACTGCACGATGCCCATCCCGATGCGTCGGTGTTGCGTTGATCCGGGCGTGCGACGCTCATCCATGAGGCTTTCGAGTCGATTCGAATGATGAACAACCACGCTTCGCCATGCTTTTCCGAACAGGTGCTGCCAGCCTGGAAGCGCGCGGTGTTGAAGGTCGGCAGCAGCCTGCTCGCGGCGCCGGGCGGCGGCCTCACGCCACGCTTTGCTCTGGGCCTGGCGCAGTTCGTCTCCAGCCACATCCAGGCCGGACGCGAGATCGTCGTCGTGTCCTCGGGCGCGGTCGCGGCGGGCCGCGCGATCCTGCCCAGGGCCGAGACCACGGGCGCGGCGATGGCGATGCGACAAGCGCTGGCGGCGCTTGGACAGGCGCAATTGATTGGCCTGTGGCAGCGTTTTTTCGAACGACCCGTGGCGCAGGTGCTGCTGACCCACGACGACCTGCGCAACCGTCGGCGTTTCCTCAATGCCCGTGCCACCCTGCTGGAATTGCTGCGGCTGGGGGCCTTGCCGGTCATCAACGAGAACGACACGGTATCGGTCGATGAGTTGAAGCTGGGCGACAACGACAATCTTGCCGCCCATGTCGCGGCCCTGATCGATGCCGATGTGCTGTTCATCGCCAGCGATGTCGCGGGCCTGTTCAGTGCCGATCCGCGCGGCAATCCTGCCGCCATGCCGATCGACGAGGTGGTACAGGTCACGCCCGAGATCCTGGCGCTGGCCGGCGGCAGCGGCAGCACCGTCGGCACCGGTGGCATGCGCACCAAGCTCGAAGCAGCGGCCAAGGCCGCCAGTGCCGGCATCGAAACGGTGTTGTTCGATGGCACCGATGCCGAGACCCTGCGCCTGATGGCGCATGACCGGGTGCGTGGTACCCGCTGCCGCGCGGCATCGAGTCGCCTTGCCGCGCGCAAGCACTGGCTGCGCCACGCCCCGCTTGCGCCCGGTGCGATCGTGGTGGATGCGGGTGCGGCGCGGGCGCTCACCGCCAAGGGTGCCTCGCTCCTGCCGGGCGGCGTGCTCGATGTCGAGGGCGATTTCGCCCGCGGTGACAGCATCGAGATTCGGGCTGTCGACGGGCAGGCGATTGCACGCGGCATCGTGCAGTACTCGGCCCGCGACATCCGCCGCATCGCCCACCATCACAGTCGCGAGATCGAGGCCGTGCTGGGCTACAACTACGGCGGCAACGTGGTGCACCGCGACGACCTGGCGATACTCCAGGTGTCGGGCTGAGACATCACGTCCGGCGCGGCGAGTGGATCAATCCACGCCCATCGCGTCTGTTGTCGTTTTCTTCGGCAACAGCCTGCGGCTCAGGGAAAAGAGGATCCGTGCGTCCTCGGCATCGGGAGCAAGGCTAACGGACTCGTTTTCGGGCGCGGCCTCGATGCCACGGAAACGGCGCTGGAAGGCGCGCAACGCGGCCTGTGGATGATCGAGCGGATAGCCGATCGCGGCCAGCGCCAGCCAGGGATCGAAGCCTGGCGGCGCGGGCGGGGCGTCCGCGTCCGGCCAGATGCCGAAGCCGGCATCGGCCAGCGTCTTCCAGGGGAAGCGTGCACTCGGGTCGCGCTTGCGCGTCGGTGCAAGATCGGCGTGCGCGATGACCTGGCTGGGCGGGATGTAGAGGCGGGTGCAGAGGTCATCGAGCAGGCGCAACAGGCGGGCGATCTGCGCCTGCGGGAAGTCGGCGCCGCCGGTGTTGTCGAGTTCGATGCCGATCGAGGCGGAATTGAGATCGGTGATCGTGCCCCAGCGCCCGCCGCCGGCATGCCAGGCGCGGCGCTCGTCGGCAACCAGTTGGAACAGTGCGCCATCGCGCCCGATCAGGTAGTGCGCGCTCACCGGGCCGCCACTGTTGGCGGTGCGCAGGGTGTGCAGGGCCTGCTCGACGCTGGCCTCCTCCGTCGCATGCAGCACGATGATGACCGGTCGGCGCGGTTCGTGATTGGGCGATGGCACCCATTGCGCCATCGGATTGCGTTGCGGCATCGACGTGCAAGCCGGCAGCAGGAGGGACAGGGCAAGGCCGGCGAGGACGGGCAGGAGGCGTGGGAGCATGGGTGCATTGCACGTGGATCGGCAGGCGATTGCAAGGTGCGGCGCCTCGGCGCCGGGCTCGGCCCACGGCCCGTGCTGCGTGCTGCGTGCTGTGGGAATGGCGATCCCGTCGCGCCTCAGCCGACGCTGCGTCGCTTCAACACCGCATCGACATCGTCGAGCGCTCGTCGCAGGCGCTCGGTGGCGTCGGTGATGCGGCGTGGCTTGGTCAAAAGGCTGGTGTGCAGGGTCAGGTCGGGATCGCCGAGGATGTCTCGGCGCAAGGTCAGGCCGTGGCGCGCCAGCAACGGGGCGAGCTCGTCGAAGCGCTCGCGCAGGTCGGCGAGGGTCGCGGCGTAGGCGAAGTCGCAGACCTCGGCACGATCGGCGTAGCTGAAGGCGTTGGTGAAGAACATGTCGCCATCGCGTGGACTGGGCTCGAACACCAGTTGATCGATCTCGGCGTACTGCCTGGCGTAACGCTGCATGCCGACGCGCGCACGCGAGTGCAGGATGGTGCGGAATGCCTGTGCGAGGACCATCGGCAAGCCGCCGCCGGCCAGTCGCGGCACCTGGAAACCGGTCGAATGGCGGGCGTTGATTGCGTCCACCGGAACCAGGGGATTGATTCCGATGAACAGATCGATGTCGGCATCGAACGCGACCGAGGCATGCATGGTGCGGCGCAGTGCGCCATCGACGAATTGACGGCCGTGGATTTCGACCGGCGGATACAGTCCCGGCAGGGCCGAGCTTGCCTGCACCGCCTTGGAAATTGGCACGTCGTCCCAGCCTTCGCTGCCGAAGCGGATGGTTTCACCGTTGTCGAGATCGACCGCGACGATGTAGAGCCGCCGCTTGAGCTCGCGGAAGTCGTCGGTGCGCCCGTGCCGGGTGTAGGCCTTGCGCAGGAAGCGCGCCACCGGGGTGTTGTCGAACAGGCCGACCGGGATGAGCGCGCCCAGGCGTGCCATCGCCTCGCCCAGATGCAGGCTGTCGGGCTCGGCCAGCACGCTGCGCCACCAGGCGCGAAACTGTGACGGCAGCCCGGCGGCGCGCGTCACGTATTCGCGCAGCGCCGGCCGCACGAAATCATCCGGGTTGAAACGCACATCGTTGGCGTCGCCGGTGATGAAGATCCGGCACATCTGTTCGGTGTCGATGCGATTGGCGAGGCTGGCAGCGAGAAACGCGCCGGAGCTGACCCCGACATAGACATCCAGCGCGGTCAGGTCGAGCCCGTCGATGGCGTGTTCGAGCGCGCGCAGCACGCCCAATTCGTACATGCCTCCGATCGGGCCGCCACCGGCGATGGCGATGCCGATTCGGGACTGGCTGTCGTGAGGACGTGAAGCAGGTTGCAGGAGCAGCATCGCGGACTTGTGTCGGAGAGATTCGACCCGATTCTAGCCGACGTCGATTGGAGTATTGCCTCAGCCGGGCAAAGCGTGCGGCAATCGACAGTGTTTCCAGTGGAGGTGCCATGTCCAAATCCAGGCGGAAAGCGCTTGACCCAGGCGTCGATGCGCGCCTCGAACGGGCGCTGCTGGCCAATTCACGCTGGCGAGATCCGCAATCCGAGCCGCGCAACCGTTCAGCCTGGCTGGCACCGTTGCAGCGCTGGCAGTCGGCCCGGTTGGCGACTTCGTTTGCCGACTTCAGTCGTGCGCCCGACACCCGTGCCGCGGCCGAGTTTTTCCTGGCCGATCTCTACGGCGAGCGTGATGTCAGCGCGCGCGATCGTGGTGTCGCGCGGGTGATGCCGATGATGCAGCGGCTGCTGCCGGCCGAGTTGATCGGAACGGCGGCCGATGCGATCGAACTGGCGGCACTGTCGCACGCCCTCGATCTGCGCGTGGTCACGGCGCTGGAAGCCGATGCCGGTCTGCCGTCGCGCGCCCGCATCGCGCCGCATGAGGCACACCTGGACCTGACGACCTATGGCCGAGCCTACCGCACGGCCGGCCTGCCGCGACTGCGTCAGCGCCAGATCGAGCTGATCGTGCAGATCGGCGTCGCGCTGGACGGAGCCGTGCGCCATCCCTGGCTTGCGCATGTGCTGCGGTTGTCGCGCCTGCCGGCGCGTGCGGCCGGCCTGAGCGATCTGCAGGGATTCCTCGAACGCGGGTTTTCCGCCTTCGCGAAGATGGATGATGCGGCCGGCTTCATGGCCGAAATCGCACGGCGCGAAGGCGAGGCTTCGCGACGCCTGTTCGCGGCCAGTCCCGATCCGTTTGGACACGACTGAGTCCAGGGAGCACTGAACCCGTCGGCATTGCGAGGAGCGCAGCGACGTGGCAATCCAGATGTCTGAAAACCAAGCGACTGGATTGCTTTGCTGCGCTTGCAATGACGGAGTTCCCGCGGGTTCTTCCCTGACTGCTGTCGGCACCGCGACACGCAGGACACCTGCACGGCACGCGCGTCCCGAGCTCAGCCGAATTCGCGCTGCAACTGGCGCTCGATCTCGCTTTCGATCGGTCCGCGCAAGGCAAACAGGAAGAAGCCGAGGTTGACCTGCACGCGGATCTCGTCGTCCTGCACGTGGATTTCGCCATCCACGCCGCTGCGGCGGAATTCGAGGGTGTCATCGTTCCAGTTGCAGTCGACCTCGAAGCGCTCGGCGATGCGCGAGGCCAGGCGGTCGACCGCCGCGACTGCATCGGCATGGGGCAGGGTATGGGGATGACAAATGTCGATGCTGGCCATGGTGGGGCGCGAGGAAGTGTGGACGATGGATTTTCCACGCAATACCGGATTGACGCCAGCCGTACAGCAAGGCCCCGGCTCTGCTAGAGTTCCCGCCACGACAGTGGGAGAGTCATGGATGCGCCTGGTTTTTCCTGGACGCGAACACGCCGACATCAGCCTCAATCCGGGTGAACTGAGCTTTGGCCGGTCCGGTGAATGCGACGTTCAACTTGCGGCGCCCGGATGGTCGCCACACCTTGCCACGCTGACGGTGGATCCGCAGCGCGGCCTGTGGCTGCGCGTGGAATCCGGTCAGGGCCTCGTGCATGTCAACGCACGTCCGATCCGCGAGCACGCAATGGTGCGCTTGGGTGACGTGGTGAATCTGGGCGAGGTGCGCTTTTGCGTGATGCTCGACAAGGAAGATGCGATCGTGCGCGAGTTGCCCTCGCATCGCAGCCTGCCGCGCGATGGTGTGACCCAGGCGTCGGCGGTGCGTGCGGTGCTGCGCAGTCTTGCCGGCCCCTTCCACGGTCGCACCTTTCCGCTCGGCAATGGCCTGCTGATCGGTTCGGCGGCGGACGCGGACATCCAGATCGATGATGCAGGCCTGGCCCCCCACCATGCGCGCATCACCCTGCGACACGATCAGGTGATCCTGCGTGCCGAGAAGCCCGGCAACAAGCTGAGGGTCAACGGCGAAGTGGTGGAAAATGCCGTGTTGCATCCGGACGATCAGCTCGCGATCGAGCCGCACCGGTTCGTGGTCGAAGCTCCGGGCCTGCCGCCGCGCGGTGTCGGTGTTTTCACCCCGCGTCAGCGACCGATCACCCAGACGATCCCGGCGGTGCCCGATTCTGCCGGCGCAGCCCTGGAGGCGGAAGCCTCGGCGACACAGGTGCGCGGCCGATCCAACCTCGGCTGGCTGTTGCTGGCCGCGGCATCGATTGCCGGCGTGCTGGCCTTCCTGCTGATCTACGCGCCGCGTTGAGGCCGGACGGCATCTGCTACCATTCGCGGTCGTTTTTCTCCTGAACACCGCGCCATGATCGAGCTCAATCCCGTCCGCAACCAGATCGCCGACCTCAGCGAGCGCCTCGCCGCGCTCAGGGGGTATCTTTGACTTCGATCGCAAGGCGGAGCGATTGGAGGAAGTCGGGCGGGAACTGGAGGATCCAGGCGTCTGGAATGATCCGGCGCGAGCCCAGACACTGGGGCGCGAGCGGGTCGCATTGGACAAGGTCGTCAGTGGCCTGCGCCAGATCGATGCCAACCTGAAGGGTGCAGCGGAACTCCTCGATCTGGCCGAGATGGAGGGCGATGACGACACCGCGAGTGCCGTGATCGATGATGTCGCACGCAGCGAGGCCGAGCTGGCCAAGCTTGAATTTGCCCGCATGTTCAGCGGCAAGATGGATGGTGCGCCCGCCTTCGTCGATATCCAGGCCGGTGCCGGCGGTACCGAGGCCCAGGACTGGGCCGAGATGCTGCTGCGCATGTATCTGCGCTGGTGTGAGAATCGCGGCTGGAAGACCGAGTTGCTGGAAGTGTCTGGCGGCGAAGTGGCCGGCATCAAATCGGCCTCGATCCGGGTTGAAGGCGATCACGCCTACGGCTGGCTCAAGACCGAAACCGGGGTGCATCGCCTGGTGCGCAAGAGTCCGTTTGATTCCGACAATCGTCGTCACACCAGTTTCACCTCGGTCTTCGTTTCGCCGGAGGTCGATGACGACATCGAGATCGAGATCAATCCGGCCGATCTCAAGACCGATGTGTATCGTTCCTCCGGTGCCGGTGGCCAGCACGTCAACAAGACCGAATCGGCGGTGCGCATCACGCACATGCCGACCGGTGTGGTGGCAGCCTGCCAGACCGAGCGCAGCCAGCACGCCAACCGTGATCGCGCCATGAAGATGCTGAAAGCACGGCTGTACGAACTGGAAGTGCAAAAGCGCAATGCCGAACGCGATGCGGTGGAAGCCGGCAAGTCCGATATCGGCTGGGGCAGTCAGATCCGCAACTACGTGCTCGACCAGAGCCGGATCAAGGATCTGCGTACCGGCATCGAGCGTACTGACACCCAGAAGGTGCTCGATGGTGACCTCGATGAGTTCGTCGAGGCCAGCCTCAAGGCCGGTTTGGATGCCAAGTCCAAGCGCAGTGATGCTGCCTGAGTTCTAGGAACAAAAGTGATGACTGACGCAAAAAAACCACCAACTCAAACTGTCGGCACTGTATCTGTTGGCGAGGCTACTCGTTTTGGTGAACAGACGGAAGTTCTCCCCCTCGAAGAAAACAAGCTGATTGCCGAGCGCCGCGAGAAACTCAAGGCGCTGCGCGAAAAGGGCGTGGCCTTCCGCAACGATTTCCGGCGCGAGCACTATGCCGGCGACCTGCAGACCGAGTTTGAGGATGCCGGGCGCTGGGATGCCGAGGCCCTGGAGGGGCTGGGACGGCAGTTGCATCTGGCCGGGCGATTGATGGCCAAGCGCGTGATGGGCAAGGCCAGCTTTGCGCAGATTCAGGACGAATCCGGGCGCATCCAGATCTTCCTGCAGGCAAGTGCCTTGGGGGATGCCTACGATGCCTTCAAAACCTGGGATGTGGGCGATATCGTCGCCGTGAATGGCACTCTCACACGCACCCGGACGGGCGAGCTTTCCGTGCGGGTTGCCGAAATCCGCATCCTGACCAAGAGCCTGCGCCCCTTGCCGGACAAGTGGCACGGCCTGGCCGATGTGGAACAGCGCTATCGCCAGCGTTATGTCGATCTCATCGTCACCCCCGAATCGCGTGAAGTCTTCATCAAGCGCTCGCGCATCGTGCGCTCGATCCGCAACTGGCTCGACGCAAGGCGTTTCCTGGAAGTGGAAACCCCGATGATGCAGATCATCCCCGGGGGAGCCACGGCGCGGCCCTTCATCACCCACCACAACGCACTGGATATCGACCTCTACCTGCGCGTGGCACCCGAGTTGTACCTCAAGCGCCTGGTCGTGGGCGGGCTGGAGCGCATCTACGAAATCAACCGCAACTTCCGCAACGAGGGTGTCTCCACCCGCCACAATCCCGAGTTCACCATGCTGGAGTTGTACGAGGCCTACGCCACCTACAACGAGATCATGGATCTGACCGAGAACCTGATCCGCGATACCGCGCAGGAGGTGCTGGGCACCACGCAAGTGAACTGGGAAGGTGTCGAAATCGATGTCGGGCCCGCCTTCCGGCGCTGGCGCATGGACGAAGCCGTGCGTCACCACAATCCGGAAATCTCGACCGCCGACTGCACCGACCGCGAGGCACTCGCGCGCCACTGCGAGCGTCTGAACATCCGCATCAAGCCTTCTTATGGCTGGGGTCGCCTGCTGCTGGAAATTTTCGAGGCCACGGTCGAGCACACCCTGGTGCAACCGACCTTCATCACCCTGCACCCCGAGGAAGTCTCGCCCCTGGCGCGGGCCTCGGATACCGAACCCGGTTATACCGATCGCTTCGAGCTGTTCGTCAACGGCAAGGAACTGGCCAATGGCTTTTCCGAGTTGAACGATCCGGAGGACCAGGCTGCACGTTTCCATGCTCAGGTCGAAGCCAAGGACAGCGGTGACGATGAGGCCATGCACTTTGATGCCGACTACATCCGCGCGCTGGAATACGGGCTCTCGCCCACCGGCGGGCTGGGCATCGGTATCGATCGACTGGTGATGCTGCTGACCGGTTCGGATTCGATCCGCGATGTGCTGCTGTTCCCCTACATGCGGCCGGAAGCCAGGCAAGGCTCCTGATTCGCAAGAGCTTCGAAGTCATCGTTGTCGCAGGTCGTGATCAAGGCCGGCAGGGCCGGATCCGGCACCGTGGTGTCGTGGCCTCGATCTCGCCGATTCCACGCCTGCGGCGCTTGAGCTGACCTGCTCCGTTTCGTCGCCGCCGTGACAGACCGTGATCAATGCGTCGCAGGGCTTTCCTGCGTTGGCGGGCTGTCGCGCAGCTCGCGTCGCAGGATCTTGCCGACGTTGGACTTGGGCAGTTCGGTGCGAAACTCGATGTGGCGTGGCTGCTTGTAGCCGGTCAGTTCGTTGCGGCAGAAGTTGCGGATGTCGTCGGCACTCAGGTTTGGATCCTTGCGCACCACCACCAGTTTCACCGCCTCGCCGGACTTCTTGTCCGGCACGCCGACGGCGGCGACTTCGAGCACGCCTGGCATCTGCGCGACCACGTCCTCGATCTCGTTCGGATAGACGTTGAAGCCGGAGACGAGGATCATGTCCTTCTTGCGGTCGACGATGTAGAAAAAGCCCTTTGCATCCATCTTCGCCATGTCGCCGGTGTGCAGCCAGCCGTCGGCGGAAAGCACCTTGGCGGTTTCTTCCGGACGTTGCCAGTAGCCGGCCATCACTTGTGGCCCGCGCACGCAGAGCTCACCGACCTCGCCCATCGGCAGCATGGCGTTCTGTTCGTCCATCACGCAGCATTCGGTGGAAGAAATCGGCAGGCCGATCGAGCCGTTGTATTCGGGCAGGTCGAGCGGATTGATGCTGGCCGCCGGTGAGGTTTCGGTCAGGCCGTAGGCTTCCACCAAGGTGACGCCGGTGACCTTCTTCCAGCGTTCGGCGACGGCACGCTGCACCGCCATGCCGCCGCCGAGGGTCAGGTGCAGGTTGGAAAAATCGAGTTTGTCGAAGCCGGGCGTGTTGAGCATGCCGTTGAACAGGGTGTTGACGCCGGTGATCGCGGTGAATGGAATCTGCGACAGGGTCTTGATGAATCCCGCCATGTCGCGCGGGTTGGTGATCAGGTGGTTGAGTCCGCCGAACTTCATGAATACGAGGCAGTTCGCGGTGAGCGCGAAGATGTGGTAAAGCGGCAGTGCGGTGATGATGTGCTCGCGACCGGGCTTGATGTTGCTGCCGAGCCAGGCGCCGGCCTGCTGCATGTTCGCGACCAGATTGCCGTGGGTCAGCATCGCGCCCTTGGCCACGCCGGTGGTGCCTCCGGTGTATTGCAGGAAGGCGATGTCCTGGTGATCGAGCGTGATCGTCGGCAAGGTCTTGCCGGCGCCGCGGGCCAAGGCGTCGGTGAAACGGATGGCACCTGGGATGTGGTAGTCCGGGATGGCCTTCTTCACGTAGCGCAGCATGAAATTGACCAGCGTGCCCTTGGGGAAGCCGAGCAGATCGCCGACGCCGGTGGTGATGACCTGACGAACGTGGGTGTCGGCGAGCACGCCTGACAGTGTCGCGGCGAAGTTGTCCAGCACCACGATGGCCAGCGCGCCGGAATCTTCAAGCTGGTGCTTGAGTTCGCGCGGGGTATACATCGGATTGGTGTTGACCACGGTCAGACCGGCGCGCAACGCACCGAAGATGGCGATCGGATACTGCAGGACGTTCGGCAGCATGATCGCGATCCGATCGCCCTTCTTGAGCTTGAGGTCGTGCAGCAGGTAGGCCGCGAACTGGGTACTGAGGGCATCGATCTGGGCATAGCTCAGGGTGCGGCCCATGTTTTCGTAGGCGGGTTTGGTGGCGTATTCGCGACAGGCCCTGGCCAGCACGTCGGGAATCGATGTGAACTCGTCGAGATCGATTTCTGCAGGCACGTTCTTCGGATAACTGGCCAGCCAAGGACGCTCGATACCCATGTTTTCCCCTCCCGGTGTGTTCTGGCGATGCCAAGGCCGCGATGGCGCGCGTCCGGCTCATGACGGATGATTGGAGCACAGGGTCACGGGAGGGGCAAGGCAGATGTTTGTTGATTCGTCGAGACGTGGCTGGCGGGGCGGTGCGACACGGGTTTGGCCGGTGATCGTGATCCTGCTGGCCGGCCTTGTGGCGTGTTCCTCCAGTCCGCCCGAGGCGCGCCTGCGCGAGCGCATCGCGGCGATGCAAGCCGGCCTCGAAGAACCTCGCCCGGCCGATTTCATGCGCGGCATTGCCGAGGATTTCAGTGGCGAGGGGGGCATGGATCGCGCCATGGTCCACACCTTCCTGCGCGCCCAGTTGCTGCGCCACGCACACATCGGCGCGAGCCTCGGTCCGCTCGACATCCAGTTGCACGGCGAGCGTGCGAACGTGCGCTTCACTGCCGTGCTCAGTGGTGGCGAAGGCTTTCTGCCCGACCGAATCGAAGGCTGGAGGATCGAAAGCGGCTGGCGCGATGGTCCGGACGGCTGGCAGCTCATTCAGGCGACATGGCAGCCAGCATTGTGAGTTTCCCGGTCCGACTGCCTGCGTGACGGCTTGCGTTGACGGCTTGCGTTGACGCTGTCCGCGGCTGCGTGCACCATCCCACGCTCAAGGCGGGCGTCACAGGTGGACAAATGATCGGCAACGGCAGGCGGCGCGAGTCCATGTCCAAGGTGGACACGGCGTGGTTGCGCATGGAAAAACCCACCAACCTGATGATGATCACCGGCGTCCTGATGCTGGAACGGCGCCTCTCGATCGAGGCCTTGCGCAGCTTGATCGGCGAACGCTTCCTCGCGTTCAAGCGCTTCCGGCAGAAGGCGGTGGATACCGCGACCGCGTGCCATTGGGAAACCGATGCGGATTTCGACCTGGAATGGCATGTGCGCCTGACCGCCTTGCCGGGCGGTGCCGGCAAGCCCGAGTTGCAGCGACTGGTGAGCCAGCTCGCTTCGACCGCGTTGGATCATTCCAAGCCGCTCTGGCAGTTCCATCTGGTCGAGAATTTCGAAGGTGGCAGTGCGCTGATCGCGCGCGTGCATCATTGCTATGCCGATGGCATCGCCCTGATCCAGGTGCTGCTGTCGCTGACCGATGTCTCGCCCGAGCCGGCAGCCGAAGAAACGCTGGCGAAGGCATGGCTGCAACAGGATGGCGCGAAGATCACCCATCGGTTCTTCTATCCCGGCCAACGCCAGGTCGAGTCGGCGGTGAAGCTCGGCGGCAAGGTGCTCGATGGCAGCATGGCCTTGTACCGGGACCCGGGTCTGGCGACGGTGCTGGCGCGCGAAGGTGGCGAGATCACCCGCGAGCTGGCCCAGGCTCTGACCCTGAGCGACGATCCGCCGACCGCCTTGAAGGCGCCGCTGGGCGTCATCAAGCGCTGCGCCTGGGCCGACCCTGTCCGCTTGGATGAGGTGAAGGCGGTCGGGCGTGCACTCGATTGCACGGTCAACGACGTGCTTCTCGCCTGTGCTGCGGGCGCACTGCGCGAGTACCTGCTGGAACGCGATGAGGAGATCGACGGTGTCACCTTGCGTGCCACGGTGCCGGTCAACCTGCGTCCGCTCGAACATGCGAAGAAACTCGGCAACCACTTCGGCCTGGTGTTCCTCGAACTGCCGGTGGGCGAATCCAATCCGGTGGCGCGGGTGCGGCGGGTGGCCGACGACATGGACCGGATCAAGTCCTCGCGCCAGGCGATCATGACCTTCGGCGCGCTCGCGGCCCTCGGGATGATGCCCACGCCGGTGCAGCGCATGGCGCTGGACCTGTTCAGTCGCAAGGCCACCACGGTCGCGACCAATGTGCCCGGCCCGCAGATGCCGCTGTATCTCGCCGGTGTCCGGATCAGCGAGTTCATGTTCTGGGTGCCGCAGACTGGCAGTATCGGTGTCGGCCTCTCGATCCTGAGCTACCAGGGGCGCGTGCACTTCGGCTTGATCGCCGACGCCAAGTCGATCCCGAACCCCGATGAAGTCACCCGCCGCTTCGCGCTGCAACTCGAACAACTGGTCTATGCGGTGCTGATGGAAGATTGGGACGGACCGATGACACCGAGCGATGCCGCAGACACGATGAGGCGTCTCGTGGCCACGGCCTGAGCGGGTTGCGTCTGCCACCAAGCTGAAAATTCTCCGAATGGAACGTGCACGGTCATGTGTCTCTGACCGGGGCGGCTTGATTTGCATGGACTCGGGATCCACATAGGTGCTCAAGCGGCGCTGCCGCATCACGTCACGACACCGAGGATCAAGCCATGAGCACGTACCAGAGCCCGTTTTCGCGTCTCGTCTCGCAATATGCCTGGCCGGGCGAGTTCCGCCAGCTTTTTGATCGTGCGCTGCACGAGGCCGACGGCGACCAGAGCAATGTCGTCACCAGCCAGTGGGCACCGCGCGTGGACATCAAGGAAGAGGGTGCACGCTTCGTGATCCTCGCCGACATCCCCGGCGTTGATCCGGCCCAGATCGAGATCCACATGGAGAAGGGCATCCTGACGATCAAGGGCGAGCGAAAGAGCCCCGACACCGACGAGAACGGGCAGTTCTCCCGGGTCGAGCGTGCCCATGGCGCGTTTCATCGGCGCTTCTCGCTGCCCGACAGCGCCGATGCCGATGGCATCACCGCAGTCGGACGCCTCGGTGTGCTGGAGATCAGCATCCCGAAGAAGCCGGAAGTCACGCCGCGACGCATCCAGGTGCAATGAGTCCGGTTGAACCTGGCGGCAAGCGCCAGGTTCCGGCAACGGCCCGCGAGGTTTCCCGCGGGCCGTGTCGTTTGCGGGATATGATCGAGCCGTGACGGCGACACTGGACCACATGATGGTGGAGCATGGAATTCAAGGACTACTACACGATCCTCGGGGTGTCTCCCGATGCCGATGAAAAGGCGATCAAGTCGGCCTATCGTCGGCTTGCGCGCAAGTATCATCCCGATGTCAGCAAGGAACCGGGCGCCGAGGAAAAGTTCAAGGCCGCGAACGAGGCCAACGAGGTGCTCGGCAATGCCGAGCGGCGCGCCGAATATGATCGCCTGCGTGCCAGCGGCTATCGCCCGGGCGATTCCTACCAGCCACCGAACTGGGGCGCACAGGGACATCCGGGTGGGGGTTTCGAGGGCTTCGGCGAGAGCGGTTTCAGCGATTTCTTCGAATCACTCTTTGGCCGTGCCCGCGCCGGACGGGGCGGGCACGCGCCGGCTGCGGAGGTACGCGCGCATCTGGACATCGACCTCGAGACCGCCTTTGCCGGCGGCAAGCAGCGTGTCGACATCAATGGCCGCACGCTGGAAATCACGATTCCGGTCGGCATCGCGGCAGGCCAGGCGATTCGCCTGAAAGGGCAGGGCGGCGGCGGCCGCGATCTGTTGATCGAGATCGGCTACCGGCCACATCCACGCTTCGAGCTGGAAGGGCGCGACGTGATCCTGCGGCACAAGCTGATGCCGTGGGAGGCTGCACTTGGCGCGACGCTTGAGGTTCCGACCCTTGCCGGACCAGTGCATCTGGCCGTGCCGGCGGGTTCGGGTAGCGGTCGACGCCTGCGCCTGCGTGGAAGGGGCTTGCCAGGCCGGCCGGCCGGTGATCAATTCGTGGTGATCGAGGTGCAGGCTCCCAAGCCGGTCAACGATGCCCAGCGCAAGGCCTGGCAGGATCTGGCCCGGACTTTCGCAGCTGCCGAATGATCCAGGTGGATCAGGGCGACGTTGACTCGGCGGCTTCCGCTGCCGGCGTCGCGCTGCCTGCGGTGGCTTGCCGGGTCGCCTTGCGGTAACCGAAGAAGCCGGAAAGAATCTTCTGATAGCCGGCGTACTCGGCCGTCGTGGCGGGCTCGAAACGGGTGGCACCCAGTTCGGCGAGGACGTCGTAGAGCGAACTGTCCTCGTGCAAGGTCTCCAGGGCCTTGCCGACCGCCGCGACGACGTCCTCGGGAACATTCGGCGCTGCGGTGAAGGCGCGACCCGGGATCGGCTTGGTCCGTTGCAGTGCTGGCAGGTTGTAGAACTCCTCGGCGAGGTGGTTGGGAACCATCGCACCCTCGGCCTCGCCGCCGAACACCATCTGCACGCCGTCACGCCAGGATGCGGCTTCCGAGCGCACGTTGGGTTGGGCGAGCGGATTGTCGTGGTACATCTCCGACAGCAAGGCGAAACCGAGACTCGGCGCAGGCATGCACGCAACCGGTCGCCCGATCAGGCCGCGAATGCCCTCCTCCTCGTACTGCGGCTGGGCGATCAAGGCGTAGATCGTCGGCTCGGCAGTGCGAGCGATCGGGGCGAAATGCTGGAACTGGATCCGATAGTCGACGAAGTGTGCCTCTTCGAAGGCGAAGTCGACCGGCACGTTTTCCCTCAGGTTGCGCCAGTAGGTGTGATAGTCGCGCACCAGTTGCAGCTTGAAGGTGTGGCCGGTGCTGCGGTTGAGGTACTCGACCAGTGGCTTGTAGACCTCTTCCGCCTGATCGGGTGGGTAGGCCGGTTCGACCGCGAGACTGTAGGTCGCGGCGTGGGCCACGGTGCCCGCCATCAGACTGATTCCCAGCAGGCCGGAGGCCAGTGCCACCCACGATGTGAAGCCGGTCGTCGCCACGGTTCCCCCTCCCGTTTGTCTGGTGTGCGCGTCATTGTTGTGTGCGCTGGCGGCAAGTAGACAACGATGACGGGCATTGCGCAATGGCCGCAGATCCGGATCGTGCGGGTTTTCAGACATGGACGAGCGTCGGGACCGACGTGGGGCGCATGCCGGGCTGCGTCGTGACAGCGGCATTCAAGGCAAGCCTATTGACACGAATCGACGCACTCCGTACATTGCGCGGCTCGCCCAGTCCGCTGTGGCGACTTCGCAACCTGCCCAGGTGGCGGAATTGGTAGACGCACTAGTTTCAGGTACTAGCGGGTAAAACCGTGGAGGTTCGAGTCCTCTCCTGGGCACCAGATCATGACGAATCCGCATCTCATGGGCGGTTAGCTCAGCGGTAGAGCACTGCCTTCACACGGCAGGGGTCATAGGTTCGAACCCTATACCGCCCACCAATGAAAACAAAGAGTTATCTTGTTTTCTCGAATTCGAAAATCGAAAGTGTGGAAGGAACATGAAAAACCGCCCCTCAAAAGGCGGTTTTTTTAATGGGCGCAGCACGCCCGGAAACCGCGCTTCGTGTTCTCCACGTTTCGCAGTCGAGGCGAGCCGCTGCACCAAGGGCACCGGGCAGTGTCTGTGCTGCGTATTGGGGTTGGCTTGGGAGTCGCAGCCTCGCGGCGCGGTGTGGTAGTGGCGCAATGAACAGGCCGTGGCCTTGTCGGGCAAGTCGGTAGCGCACGGTGGCCTTGATCGAGTCTGCCATGTGTCCTTGCCCCATGCCTTGCCATCGGCACGCATGAACACCACTGCGTGCGGGCCACAGCATGAACAGGCTCTGAGTACCCCGCAGTATGGTTGGACGGTTGGCGTCGGCAGGCCGGCATTCGGGTCGCTGAATCAACCTCGCAGTGGCACAATGCGAGGCTGTCTTTCCAACCTCTGGTTTGCGATGAACACCGAAGCAACGCCCGCCAATTCCGATAATCGGGTGGCATTTGCCCAGATTTCCAACGTCTTGCGCGGCAGCGTCCCGCCGCAGCGTTACCACGAGGCGGCACTGTTCGCCGGCGCCTTCTATTCGCGCATGAATCCAGATGAATTCGAGATTCGTGCGCCGGAGGCATGGGCGGCGCTGGCGGCAGGTTTCATGGAATTCGCCTCGCTTCGTCCTGCCGGTCGGGCACTGGTGCGCATTTTCAATCCGACGGTCGAGCACGATGGCTGGGATTCTCCGCACACGGTGATCCAGCTGGTCAACGACGACATGCCGTTTCTCGTGGATTCGGTCAGCATGGTGCTGGCCAATCAGGGGCTCGGGATTCATGTCCTCGGGCACCCGGTGGTCCGGGTCCGGCGTGATGCCGAGGGCCGGATCACGGCCGTTGGCGAAGGCGAGCCGGAATCCCTGATGCACATCGAGATCAATCGTCAGGTGGGTGGCGATGGTTTCACCGCGCTCGAGGCCGAAATCCGGGCGGTACTGGATGATGTGCGCATCTGCGTCGTCGACTGGTCGGCGATGCGGGCGAAGACGCTGGAAAGCGCGGAGCATCTGGCGCAGGCGGCGACCCCGCTGCCGGCGGATCGGGTGCATGAAGCGGTGGATTTCCTGCGCTGGATGGCGGACGACCATTTCACCCTGCTTGGCTATCGCGCCTACACGGTGTCCGAAGACGCCGGGGAGCACGTGCTCAAGCCCTTGCCGGACACCGGACTGGGCCTGCTGCGCAATGATCGTCGTGCCGGCCGTTCGCGTTCGGTGGACGCGGTGCTGCGTTCCCTGAATGCGCCCGACAGCGAGCCGGAGGCCTTGATCCTGACCAAGACCAATGCCCGCTCCACCATCCATCGCACCGGCTACATGGATTATGTCGGGGTGCTGGAGTTCGATGCGCAGGGACGCGCCTGCGGTGAGCGCCGCTTCATCGGCCTGTATACATCCAGTGCCTACAACCAGAGCACCTGGGACATCCCGCTCGTGCGCCAGCGCAACGAGTACGTGATGGATCGCTCGGAACTGCCGCGCGACGGCCACAGTGGCAAGGCCTTGCGCCACATTCTCGAAACCCTGCCGCGCGACGAACTGTTCCAGTCCAACCGTGCCGAATTGTTCCGTACCGTGATGAGCATCCTGGCCTTGCAGGAGCGCATCCGGCCGCGCCTGTTCGTGCGACGTGACCGTTTCGGGCGCTTCTTCTCGATCCTCGCCTATATCCCGCGCGATCGATACAGCACCATCGCGCGGCATCGGGTCGAGGCGATGCTGATGGAGGCGCTCAACGGCCAACGCATCGACACCACCAGCCAGGTCGGCGAATCGCCGCTTGCACAGTTGCACATGATCGTGCGGCCCAAGGCGGGCACCCCTGCCGTGGTGGATGCGGCAGCGCTGGAGCGCAGCCTCTGCGAGATCGTGCGCGACTGGCACGACACCCTGCGCGACCAGTTGGTGCAGCGCAATGGCGAGGCGGTCGGCCTGGAACTGGCGCACCGCTTCGGACGCGCCCTGCCGGCCGGCTACATCGAGGAAGTCAGCCCGGAGGCGGCAGCGGATGATGTCGAGCGCCTCGCCGGTCTGAATGCGGACAACGACCTGAGCCTCAACCTCTACGCCCGCGCCGGCGTCAACGGTGCGCGCCAATTGCGCTTCAAGCTGTATCGGCATGGTCAGGACATCTCGCTTTCCGAGGCGCTGCCACTGATGGAGAACCTTGGCCTGCGGATCCAGACCGAGCATCCCTACGTGGCGCGTGTCGGGGACGCGAGCATCCACATCCAGGATTTCGAGATCGAGGCGGGTGCGCCGGTGGACGTGGAGGCGGTGCGGACACGTTTCGAGGCGGCGTTCGAGAACGTCTGGCGCGGTCGCGCCGAGAGCGACGGCTTCAATCGGCTGATCCTTGCGGCCCGTCTGGAATGGCGCCAGGTCGCGATGCTGCGTGGGTATGCCAAATACCTGCTGCAGGTCGGCGTGCCGTTCTCGCAGACGTACATGGAAGAGACGCTGGTGCGCTACCCGTTGCTGGCGCGGCTCCTGGTGGAACTGTTCGAAGCCCGTTTCCATCCCGGCGAGAGCGCCAGCGAAATCGCCGCCGGACAGGCTTCCTTCCGCACTGAACTTGCCGCACTGGCGGCCGGCGACGATGTCGCCTTGCGCATCTTCGAGAGCGTGATCGCGGCCCGCTCGGACAGTCGCGCGGCACAGGTGGAGGCAACGCAGCAGGCCTTGCGCGAGCTTCTGGATCGGGTCGAGAGCATCGACGAGGACCGCATCCTGCGCCGCTTCGAGGCCGCGATCCTCGCGACCTTGCGTACCAATTTCTATCAGGCCGGGAAGGAGCGTGCGCGCGAGGTGATTGCGTACAAGCTCGATCCGGCGGCGATCCCGGAGTCGCCCAAGCCACGACCCTATCGCGAGATCTTCGTCTACGGCCCGCGCGTGGAGGGCACGCACCTGCGCTTCGGTCCGGTTGCCCGCGGCGGCCTGCGCTGGTCGGATCGACGCGAGGATTTCCGTACCGAGGTGCTGGGTCTGGTCAAGGCACAGATGGTGAAGAACACCGTGATCGTGCCGGTCGGTGCCAAGGGTGGCTTCTTCGTGAAGAAATCGCCGCCGGCGAGCGAGCGCGACGCAGTGCAGGCCGAGGGCATCGCCTGCTACAAACTGTTCATCGGCTCGATGCTCGACATCACCGACAACATCGTCGACGGCCACATCCTGCCGCCACCCGACGTGGTGCGCCACGACGAGGACGATCCCTACCTCGTGGTCGCGGCCGACAAGGGCACGGCGCGTTTCTCCGACATCGCCAATGGCCTGTCGCTCGAACACGGCTTCTGGCTCGGCGACGCCTTTGCCTCCGGTGGTTCGGTCGGCTATGACCACAAGGGCATGGGCATCACCGCACGCGGTGCCTGGGAGTCGGTCAAGCGCCACTTCCGTGCACTGGGCCGCGATTGCCAGGAAGAGGACTTCAGCTGCGTCGGCATCGGCGACATGTCGGGTGACGTGTTCGGCAACGGCATGCTGCTCTCGCGCCACACCCGGCTGCTGGCGGCGTTCGATCATCGCCACGTGTTCATCGACCCGAACCCGGATGCGGCGACCTCGTTCAGCGAGCGCGAGCGGCTGTTCCGCCTGCCGCGCTCGTCCTGGGCCGACTACGATGCAAAGCTCATCTCGGCCGGTGGCGGCGTTTTTGCTCGCAGCCTCAAGAGCATCGAGATCACGGCGGAAATGCGCGGCATCCTCGGGCTCGGAGCCGATGTCCAGCAACTCTCGCCGAACGAGCTGATCGGTGCCGTGCTGCGTGCGCCGGTCGATCTGCTCTACAACGGTGGCATCGGCACCTACATCAAGGCCGGCAGTGAAACCCATGCCGACGTCGGCGATCGCGCCAACAACGCGATCCGCATCAACGGCGCGGAGGTGCGTGCACGCATCATCGGCGAGGGCGGCAACCTCGGCATGACCCAGTGCGGGCGGATCGAGGCGGCGCAGGCCGGTGTGCTGCTCAACACCGATTTCATCGACAACTCGGCCGGCGTCGACACCTCGGACCACGAGGTCAACATCAAGATCCTGCTGAATGATGCGGTGGCACGCGGCGAGCTCACCACCGAGGAACGCAACACCTTGCTGCGCGCGATGACCGACGAGGTTGCCGGGCTGGTGCTGATGGACAACATCCGCCAGAACCAGGCGATTTCGATCATGGAGCGAATGAGCGTGGCGCGACTGGGATCCAAACAGCACTTCATCCGCGTGCTCGAAAGTCAGGGTCAGCTCGATCGCCAGATCGAATACCTGCCCTCCGACGCCGAGTTCGCCGAGCGCAAGGCGCGCGGTCAGGGCCTGACCCGGCCCGAGCTGTCGGTGCTGCTGTCCTACGCCAAGATGAGCGTCTATGGCCAGTTGCTCGACTCCAACGTGCCCGAGGATCCGTTCCTCTCGGCCGAACTGCGGCGCTACTTCCCGCAGCCGCTGCAGGAACGCTTCGCCGCGAACATGGAGCGGCATCGCCTCAAGCGCGAGATCATCGCCACGGCGGTGACCAACTCGATGGTCAATCGCATGGGTGCGACCTTCTGCCTGCGCATGCAGGAAGATACCGGTGCCAGCGCCGCCCAGGTCGCCAAGGCCTACAGCATCGCGCGCGTGCTGGCCGATGCCCGTGGCCTGTGGGCGAGCATCGATGCACTCAACGTCAGCGTCTCCAAGAGCGTGCAGCTGGATGCACTGGCCGGCGTCTGGGCACAACTGCGCGGCCTGACCCGTTGGCTGCTGAATCTGCCCGGCGGCAATCTCGACATCGCGGCCTCGGTCGAGCGCTTCGGCGCGGGCTTCACGACCCTCAGCCAGAACCTGGAATCGGTACTGTCGGAACAGGCCCGCCACGACTTCGCCGATGCGAGGGCACACTGGATGGATGAAGGCATGCCGCAGGAGTTCGCCGAGCGTCTTGCCCGTCTGCCGTTCCTCGCCAGTGCGCTCGACATCGTCAGGGTCGCGCTCGATCACGGTTTCGAGGTGCTCGACGTGGCGCGTGCGTTCTTCGGTCTCGGTGACGCATTGAATCTGGCCTGGCTCGGCCAGCGCATCGACGAGTTGCCGGTTGAAGGGCGCTGGCACGCGCTCGCGCGGGGCTCGTTGCATGACGAGTTGCAGACCCGGCAGAGCGCGCTGGTGGCGCAATTGCTGGCGGCTGGCTCGGGTACGCCGGCGGCGCGCCTCGCGGCCTGGCTGGGACGCGACGATGCGCTGCTGCGATTCACCCAGGCGATGCTGGTCGAGATGCGCAATCAGCGTGAAATGGACTACCCAACCGCTTCGGTCGCGCTGCAGCGACTCGGGCAACTGGTGGTGCACGGCTGAATTTGGCACGAAGTGGAATGCACGGCGCGCCGTGCATTCCACCGACGGCTTCGGGTATGCCGTTGCTGCGAATCGGCAGCGAAACTCAGGAATCGCGCTCGATCGCGTAGCGTGCCAGTCCGCGCAAGGCGGCGGTCCAGGCGTTGTCGGGCAGGCCGGTGAGGGCGGTTTCGGCGTTGGCGGCGAAACGATGGGCACGGGCGCGGCTGTAGGCAATGCCGTCGCAGGCGTCGATGGCGGCCAGCACTTCCGACATCGCGTGGGTGTCGCCCTGCTCGATGATCTCACGCAGGCGCTGGCGACGGCCCGGTTCGGCATGCGCGAGGGCATGGATCAGCGGCAGGGTGGCCTTGCCTTCGGCGAGGTCGTCGCCGAGGTTCTTGCCCAGCGTTGCGGCGTCGGCGGTGTAGTCGAGCACGTCATCGGCGATCTGGAAGGCGTAGCCGAGGTTGAGACCGTAGGCGTAGAGGGCCTCGCCATGGCGTTCGTCGAGGTCGCAGAGCACGGCAGCGAGGCGCGTCGCGGCGGCGAACAGCACCGCGGTCTTGCGTTCGATCACACGCAGGTAGGCGGCCTCGTCCACGTCCGGATTGTTGACGTGCAGCAGTTGCAGCACCTCGCCCTCGGCGATCGCGTTGGTGGTGTCGGCGAGGACACGCATCACTGCCATCCGGTCCAATTCGACCATCAACTGGAAGCTGCGCGAATAGAGGAAATCCCCGACCAGCACGCTTGCGGCGTTGCCCCACAGGGCATTGGCGGTCTTGCGTCCGCGTCGCAGGTCGGACTCGTCCACGACGTCGTCGTGCAGCAGGGTCGAGGTGTGGATGAACTCGATGATCGCGGCCAGTTGCAGATGCTGGTTGCCGGCGTATCCGAGTGCCCGTGCCGCGAGCAGGTGCAGGCGCGGGCGCAGGCGCTTGCCGCCGGCACCGACGATGTGCTCGCCGATCTGACTGATGAGCAGGACGTTGGAGGTGAGGCGGGTGCGGATCAGCGCGTCCATTGCCGCCATGTCGTCCCGTACCAGGGTCTGGATATCGGCGAATGCGAGTGCCTGTGGCATCTCGACCGGCGGGGCAGGAGCGGTGATGGTCATCGCTGGATCATACCAGTCATGGATCGCGGTTCAGGCGGTACACGACGGTATCGAGCGCCGTGGTACCAAAGCCCGGATCGTGCGCGAGGATGTCGCGGCGTTCGAGACAGGCGACGTTCCAGCCGCAGGCAAAGCGCTCGCGCACCTCGGCCTCGGTCACGCTGAACGGCGGGCCGTGCTTTTCCACCTGTGGATATTCGAGGGTGATGAGCAGTGCCTGGCTGCCGTGTGGCAGGCGCGCGTACACGGTGTCGAAGTACCGTTGGCGCAGGTCGGGCGGCAAGGCGATCATCGCGGCGCGGTCGTAGAGTGCGCTGCAGTCGGCCAGCACGGCCGGATCCATGTTGAAGGCATCGCCGCAGAGGATCTCGATCGCGCCGGCGCGATGCAGGGTGCCGGCGGCGGTTTCCTCGGTCCGTGCGTCCAGGTGGTTTTCCGCGAAAAACCGGTTCACGGCAATTTCCGACACCTCCACACCCAGGACGCGGTATCCCTGTGCGGCCAGCCAGGGGATGTCGAGTGTCTTGCCGCACAGCGGCACCAGTACCTTGCTGCCGGCGGCAAGGCCCAATGAGGGCCAGTGGCGCTGCAACAGCGGCATGACCTCGTCGCGGTGGAAGCCGATGCGGCCCTCGCGCCAGCGCTGGCGCCAGAATTCGTGATCCATGCTGATTCCCGGATGGTGTCGGTGCCAGTCGTGCAAGGTTGGGTGTGATGCGGCACCAGCGAATATACTAGCCCGTCATCCCGCCGCGCCGATGCGGCTTCGCAAGGAACCACAGCCATGGCACGCGGCGTCAACAAGGTCATTCTGGTCGGAAACCTCGGGGCAGACCCGGAAACCCGCTATTCCACGGCCGGCGCGCCGATCGTCTCGATCCGCATCGCGACCCAGGACAAGTGGCGTGACAAGCAGTCCGGCGAGATGCAGGAGCGCACCGAATGGCACCGGGTCAAGTTTTTCGGCAAGCTCGCCGAGATCGCCGGCGAATACCTGCGCAAGGGTTCGCAGGTCTACATCGAAGGCTCGCTGCGCACCGACAAGTACACCGCCCAGGATGGCAGCGAGCGCTACAGCACCGACATCATCGCCAACGAGATGCAGATGCTCGGTGGGCGTCCGGGTGGCGAGGGCGGACGACCGGAGCGTCCGGCGCGCGCTGGCTCGGACGGATTCGAAACCCGTGGCGGGGCCGGTTCGGGTTACTCCGGTGGTTCCCGCGCGGCGCAGGCCGGTCCGGTCGCCGCACCTGCCGCTTCGACCCCGATGGATGACGCGGTCCCCTTCGACGACGACGAGATTCCGTTCTGATGTCGAGCCTGCTGGTCACCGGCGGCGCCGGCTTCATCGGCGGCAATTTCGTGCGTGGCGTGGTCGGCGCCGGCGGCAGCGTGGTCAACCTCGATGCGCTCACCTATGCCGGCAACCGCGACACACTCGCCGGGCTCGACTCGACCCGGCATCACTTCGTGCACGGCGACATCGGTGATGCCGCACTCGTCGCACGCCTGCTGCGCGAGCACCGCCCGCAGGCGGTGATCAACTTTGCCGCCGAGAGCCACGTCGACCGCTCGATCGATGGCCCGGCGGCGTTCGTGCAGACCAACGTGGTCGGAACCCTGAACCTGCTGGAGCAGGCGCGTGATTACTGGCGCGAACTGCCCGAGCCCGAGCGCGCGGTCTTCCGTTTTCTGCATGTCTCGACCGACGAGGTCTACGGCTCGCTCGGCGCGACCGGCCGCTTCACCGAAACCACGGCGTATGCGCCCAACTCGCCGTATTCGGCCTCGAAGGCGGCGTCCGACCATCTCGTGCGCGCCTTCCACCACACCTACGGGCTGCCGGTGCTGACCACCAATTGCTCGAACAACTACGGCCCCTTCCAGTTCCCGGAGAAGCTGATCCCGCTGGTCATCGCCCGCGCCATCGCCGGCGAATCCCTGCCGGTCTATGGTGATGGTTCGAACGTGCGCGACTGGCTGTTCGTCGAGGATCACTGCGCGGCGATCGGGGCGGTGCTTGAACGCGGTCGGGTCGGCGAGGTCTACAACGTCGGCGGCGACGCCGAGCGGCGCAACATCGAGGTGGTCAATGCCATCTGCGGCCTGCTCGACCAGCGGCGTCCACGCGAGGACGGCGCGCCGCGCGCCACGCAGATCACCTTCGTCAAGGACCGGCCTGGCCACGACCGCCGCTATGCGATCGATTCCTCCAAGCTGCAAGCCGAGCTGGGCTGGCGTCCGCGAGTCGATTTCGACCTCGGCATCGCCCGCACCGTGGACTGGTATCTCGCCAATCAGGCCTGGGTGGCGCGGGTGCTGGACGGCAGCTACCGGATGCAACGGCTCGGCCATTGACGGCCTTCGGACAGGACGACATGACGACAATCCCAGCGAACCCGATCGATCGCGGCATCATCCTCGCCGGCGGTTCCGGCACGCGGCTGTATCCGATCACCCAGGGCGTGTCCAAGCAGCTCCTGCCGGTGTACGACAAGCCGATGGTGTTCTATCCGCTTGCCGCGCTGATGATGGCTGGCATCCGCAAGGTGCTGGTGATCAACACGCCGCACGAACAGGCCCTGTTCAAGACCCTGCTGGGCGATGGCCGCCAGTGGGGCATGCAGATCGAGTACGCCGCTCAACCCAGCCCGGATGGTCTGGCACAGGCCTTCCTGATCGGGCGCGAGTTCGTTGCCGGCAAGCCCAGTTGCCTGATCCTCGGCGACAACATCTTCCACGGCCATGGTTTGCAGGGACAGTTGCGCCAGGCCGCGCAGCGGACCACGGGAGCGACGGTGTTCGGCTACCGGGTGATCGATCCGGAGCGCTACGGCGTGGCCGAATTCGATGCCTCGGGCCGGGTCATCGGCTTGGAGGAAAAACCCGCCAAGCCAAAGTCCTTTTATGCCGTGACCGGCCTCTACTTCTACGACGAGCGGGTCTGTGATTTTGCCGCCGAGCTGAAGCCGTCGGCGCGTGGTGAACTGGAAATCACCGACCTCAACCGGCGCTATCTCGAAGACGGTTCGCTGCAACTGGAGCGCTTCGGGCGCGGCGTGGCCTGGCTCGATACCGGCACCCACGAATCCCTGTTGCAGGCCGGCAACTTCATCCAGACCCTGCAGGAACGGCAAGGCTTGCAAGTGTGCTGTCCCGAGGAGATCGCCTGGCGCAATGGCTGGATCGACGATGCCGCGCTGGAACGATTGGGCACGGCGCTGGCGAAGAATGCCTATGGCCGCTACCTCCTTGCCCTGCTGCGCGGGGACCTCGCCTGATGCGCGTGATCCAGACCGACTTGCCGGGCTGCCTGGTGATCGAGCCACGGGTGTTCGGCGATGCCCGCGGCTACTTCTACGAAAGCTGGAACACGGCGAAGCTGGCCGAGGCCGGTCTCGTGGTCGATTTCGTCCAGGGCAACGTCTCGGCTTCGACGCGCGGCGTGTTGCGTGGCCTGCATTATCAGTGGCCCCATCCGCAGGGCAAGCTGGTGAGCGTGCTGGAAGGCGAGGTGTACGACGTGGCGGTGGATATCCGCCGTGGCTCGCCGACCTTCGGACGTGCGCTTGCGGTGATGTTGACGGCGGACAACAAACGTCATTTCTGGATCCCCGAAGGCTTTGCGCATGGTTTCGCCGTGGTGTCCGAGCGGGCCGTGTTCACCTATCAGTGCACCGCGCCCTACGATGCCGCTGCCGATCGCGGCCTGCGCTGGAACGATGCCGCATTCGCGATCGACTGGCCGATCGCCGAGCCGCTGCTGTCGGACAAGGATGCACGCGCACCCTTCCTGTCCGATGTCGCACCCGACCTCCTGCCGGAGTGGCACGCATGAAATTCCTCGTATTCGGCGCAACCGGGCAGGTCGGTTTCGAACTGCTGCGCAGCCTGGTGCCGCTGGGCGAGGTGATCGCTGCGGCGCGCGATGGCCTGTTGCCCGGTGGTGAGCCGTGCCAGCGCGGCGACCTGTCCGACCGGGTTGGCCTGGAAACGCTGTTGCAGGCCGTGCGTCCGGACTTCGTGATCAACGCCGCGGCCTACACCGCGGTCGATCGTGCCGAATCGGAACCGGAACGGGCCGCTTCCATCAACACGCTGGCACCGGCGACGCTGGCGCATTGGTGCGCGGTGCATGGCGCACGTCTGGTGCAGTATTCGACCGATTACGTGTTCGATGGCACCAGCGACCGGCCCTGGCGCGAGCGCGATCCGACCGCGCCGCTGGGCGTGTACGGCCGCAGCAAGCGTGACGGTGAAGTCGCCATCGGCGCGAGCGGCTGTGAACACCTGATCCTGCGCAGCGGCTGGATCCATGCCGCGCGCGGGCAGAACTTCCTGCGCACCATGCTGCGCCTTGCCGGCGAGCGACGCGAGCTTGGCGTGGTCGATGACCAATTCGGCGCGCCGACTCCGGCACGCTGGATCGCGGCCGCAACCGCGGCGATCCTCGTTCGTGCGCTGTCGAATGGCCCCTGGCAGTCCGGCATCGTGCACCTGAGTGCCGCCGGGCGTACCAGCTGGCACGGCTTCGCGCAGGAAATCTTTCGCCTGGCGCAGGCCGCCGGCGTGTTGCAGGAGGCGCCGCGGCTGGTGCCGATTCCGAGCAGTGCCTACCCGACCGCGGCGCATCGGCCGGCGCAGTCCTGCCTCGACAACCGCCTGCTGCGCGAGCGCTACGGCATCGCGCTGCCCGACTGGAGTGTCGGTGTCGCCCAGGTGGTCGCCGAACTGGCGTCGTGCCGGGGTGGTTCCGAATGACCGGAGAACATGTTCCGTGCTGATTCCCGTGATCCTTTCCGGCGGTGCCGGAACCCGGCTCTGGCCGATGTCGCGTCGTGCCTATCCCAAACCCTTCCTGCGCCTGGCCTCGGGCGACACCCTGCTCGGGCGAACGCTGGCGCGCGCACTGGCGGTGGCCGATGCCGACGAGGTCGTCACCGTCACGGCGGCCGACTATCGTTTCCTCACCGCCGATGAATATGCCCGCAGCGCGACGCGGAGCTTCCGCTCGCGTCTCCTGCTCGAACCGGCCGGGCGCAACACCGCGCCGGCGATCGTGCTGGCGGCGCTCGACATCGCCGAGCGCCACGGTGATGACGCGCACCTGCTGGTGCTGCCGGCCGACCACCTCATCGATGACCTCGACGCCTTCGTGCACGCTGTCGCTTCGGCGCGCGCGCTGGCGCGTGACGGCTTTCTCGTCACCTTCGGCATTCGCCCGACCAGCCCCGAGACCGGTTTCGGCTACATCCGTGCCGGCACGGAACTGCCTGGCGGGTTTGCCATCGACGCCTTCGTGGAAAAACCCGACCTGGCCACCGCCGAGGGTTATCTCGCCGCCGGCAACTACTTCTGGAATGCCGGCATGTTCTGCTTCGGCGCACGGCAACTCATCGATGCCGCGGCGCAGGCCTGCCCGGATGTGCTGGAAGCTGCACGTGCCTGCCTCGCGCGCACGGTGCGTGAGGTTGATGCGGTCGCCTTCGACAAGGACAGCTTCCTCGCCCAGCCCGACATCTCGATCGACTACGCGCTGATGGAACGCGCGACGCGGCGGGCCGTGGTTCCGGCCGGCTTCGACTGGAGCGATATCGGCTCGTGGAACGCCCTGGGCGAACTGACCCGACCCGATGCCGCGGGCAACCGCGTGCAGGGCGAGGTGATCGTGGTCGAGGGCGAGGGCAACTACATCCAGAGCGAAGGCCGACTGGTGGCCGTGGTCGGCGTGCATGACCTGGTCATCGTCGATGCCGGCGATGCCGTGCTGGTGGCCGATCGGCACCGCGTCCAGTCTGTTCGTCACGTCGTCGAAACCCTGCGCCAGCGCCAGCACTACGCCGCCCAGCACCATCTCACCGTGCATCGTCCCTGGGGCAGCTACACCGTGCTGGAGGATGCCGAGGACTGCAAGGTCAAGCGCCTGACGGTGAAGCCCGGTGGCGTGCTGAGCCTGCAACGCCATCAACGGCGCAGCGAGCACTGGACCGTGGTCGATGGGACCGCCAGGGTGCGCATCGGCGATGAGGAGATGCTGCTGGTGCGCAACCAGTCGACCTACATCCCGATGAATACCTTGCACCGGCTGGAAAATCCCGGAACCACGGACCTGCACCTGATCGAGACCCAGTGCGGGGACTATTTCGGCGAGGACGACATCGAACGCCTCGAGGATGTTTACGGGCGCTGCTGACCCGCATCGGGCATTCATCCCGTCGGGTTCGCGCCTGCGCCGCTTGCGCCGCGCCATCTGCGCGCGTGCTGGCGGGGCAGGTCTGACGGTGAGGTCGGATTCAAGGCCCACCGCGCCGGATCCGACGTCGTCCACTGCGGTGCGGGCTGCCCACGCGCAGTGAACGGGGTTGGACGAAGGTCCGCAGGCCTTCAGTCGCGCAGGCGTGCCAGGATTTCCTCGCGCGCCTCGCGCAGGATGGAATCGCGATCCAGACTCTCGACGATGTCGCGCACCACGCGCTTGGGTCCGAGTTCGCCCCAGCTCTTGCCCTGCGCAAGGTATTTCGAGGCGGCTTCGCCGACCAGCACGGTGGCATACCAGGCCAGCGCGCCCTGGGCGACGGCGGTGAGCGCGGTGGAAAGCCCGGCGCTGGCGATCTTGAGCGCCGATGCCACCAGATGCACGCCCCAGATCGCGCCCATCAGCGCCGCCAGTTGCGCCGCGATCGTGGCCAGCAGCTTGCCGGCCTCGGCGTGGCTCAAAGGCAGGCCGTAGATGCGTGACAGGTGCATGACGAGCGCGACGTCGAGCGTCGCGGCAGCCAGGAGATCCGCCACCGGCACCGGATTCAGTGCCACCGCCACGCCCTTGGCAAGGCAGTACATGCGGATCGTGTGTTTCGCCAGATCGCGTCGCGCCGCGGTCAGGCGTGCTCCGATCTCGTCGGACAGGTCGCCGGCGAACAGGGCCGCATTGAGTGCCGCGAGAGTCTTGCCCTCGGTTTCCAGGATCGCGAGGATGCGCTCGCGCAGCCCCGAGACATCGGTCGCGCGTGGGCACTCCTGTTCGACCTCGCGGCCATCGGGCAGCACCTTGAGGATGCGCTGCGGCACCGGCTGGGCCATCGCGATCACGACGTTTTCCGCCGCGACGCTGCCGCGCGCATGCTCGCGCAGCCGCTGCAGAAGTTCCTCGCGCTGTGTCCGGGTGTAGCGATCGGCCTTGTTCAGCACCAGCAACAGCGGACGTCGGGTGCGGGCGAGGAGCTGGAGCGCATCGACCTCGACCGCGGTCATGTCGGCATCGACCACGAACAGCACGAGGTCGCTGCGCCCGGCGACGTCGAAGGCCAGCGCCTCGCGTTCCTCGCCCGACAATTCATTGATGCCGGGCGTGTCGATCAGATGCACGCCGGCTGCGCTGGCTTCCTCCCAGGCCTGGTGCGCGGCACCCGTGGTGGTGCCGTGCAGGACTCCGACCCGAAACGCGGCCTGCCCGAGCAGGGCGTTGAGCAGGGCCGACTTGCCGACGCTGACGCGGCCGAACACGGCGATGTGGACGTGACCGTGTTCGAGCTTGTCGAGCAACAGTTCGATCCGGCTGAAGTCTGCCGCGAGACTGCTGCGGATCGAACTCGGGATCGAGGCGTCATCAAGCAGGGCGCGCAGACTGTCGGCCGCGCGCAGCAGATGTGTGTCACCTCGGGCAGGTTGCGTGGTCGGCTTCGGTGCACGCGTCACGAGCCGGCGCCAACGCTCGCGCAGGCTCATGGCGATGCGGTATTCGCCGCCTCAAGTTGCAGGTGGGTGCGCACGAGGATCTGATGCGAGACGGTGCCGTCGTCGGCCCAGTCGCCGGCGCCGATGGCGAAATCGAGGCGATTCAGCGTGGCCTTGCCATCGAGCATGGCAGCAGCGCCGTCCAACGCCCAGGTGAACTCCAGCGTCACCGGCTTTTCCACGCCGCGCAGGCCGAGACTGCCATCGGCGGCGAAGCGGTTCTCGCCCAGATCGCGGAAACGGTCGGCGACGAAGAGCGCGCTCGGAAAGCGTTTGCTGGCAAAGAAATCGCCGCCCTGCAAGGTTTCGTCGCGCTCGGCATTGGCGGTGTCGGCACTGGCGAGGGTGATTTCCACCTCGAAGCGCGAACCGGCGAGGTCGGTCGGATCGAAACGGATCTTCGGACTGAACTGGCGAAACTGCCCGGTGAACGCCATGCCCTCGGCGGTGCCGGAGAATTGCAGCGTCGATGCCTCGGCATCGACGTGCCAGTCCGCCGCCTGGAGCGTGGAGGAAATGCCCAGAAGGGCGGTGAACAGCAGGATCTGGATGCGCATGGCGGAGCTCCGGCTCATGGGTGGGTATCGAAGCGGCGCGGCAGCATCCGCAGCAGGGTGCGGTCGCGCTGGACGAGATGGTGCATGAGTGCGCCACCGACGTGGATGAGGATCAACAGCGTCAGGATCAAGCCGCCCACGACATGGAATTCATGCGCCAGATCCTTGATCTGCGGGTTCGGCGCGACCAGCTTGGGCACCGTGAACAGGCCGAAGTATTTCAGTGCGCGCAGGCCGCTGGCCGAGTCGTACAGCCAGCCGGCGATCGGCATGCCGATCGCAAGCACGTACAGGCCCAGGTGTGCCGCGCGTGCGGCGAGGTGCTGGAGCGGCGAGGTACCGGGAACCGGCCGCGGTGCGCCGGCGTGGAGGCGCCAGGCCAGACGCACCAGCATCAGCGCCAGCACGGTCAGGCCGACCGACTTGTGCAGGTCGAAGACCCAGAAGTAACGCGGTGACTTGGGCAGTTGCACCATCACGAATCCGACCACCAGCAGGGTCACGATCAGCACGGCGATCAGCCAGTGCAGGCTGATGCTGGGCCAGCCCCAGCGGGTTTCGGTGTTGCGGCTGGACATGGGCTTGCTCGTCTGGGATGGATTGGCCAGCGTATCCGTCGTGCCGGGAACTGCAAAGCCCCGGCTGCCGATCGCCATGTTGCAGTGGAGCGAACAATCCGACAGACGCCTAGGGCCGCAGCAGGATCTTGCCCTTGCGTCCACCGGCCAGTGCGGCCGTTGCCGCGTCCTTGATCCGCGTCAGTGGGAAGATCTGCTCGATTGGCAGCGGCAGCGCGCCGCGCAGGGCGAGGTCGATGATCTCGCGCACCAGATCTTGCGCGCTGCGACCGTTGATTGTGCCGATCTTGCTGGCCCAGAAACCACGGATCGTGGCCTGCTTGAAGATCAGGTCGCCCGGTGAAACCTGCATGGCCTGGCCGCTCAACGCACCAAAGGAAACCAGGACCCCGCCTTCGTCCAGCAGGTGCAGCAGTTCGCCGCTCGCGGCACCGCTGATGGAGTCGATCGCGGCGACGATCGGCTTGCCCGCGGTCAGGGCACGCATCGTCTTCGGCCAGTCGGGCAGATCGGTGGAAAGCACCGGCGCGATGCCGAGTGCAGCCAGTTCCTTTGCCGCGGCGGCGCTGCGCACGAGATGCAGCACCGGGATGCCGCGTTGACGCGCGATCACGGCGAGGGTCTTGCCGACTGCACCATTGGCGGCGTTCTGCACGATCCAGGCGTCCGGGCGCGGAGCCAGCGATTCGAGCAGCATCAGGGCGCTGACCGGCATCGAGAGCACCTGGCAGGCACTGGCGTCGTCGATCGCGTCGGGCACGGCTACCAGGGCGCGGGCCGGTGCCAGGAAGAATTCGGCCCAAGTGCCGAGGATGCGCGCCACCGCGACGCGCTGACCGGGCTGAAATTCCTCGACGCCTGCGCCGATGGCATCGACGATGCCGCAGGCCTCGCTGCCGCCGGTTGCAGGCAATGGCGGACGAAAGCCGTATTGGCCGCGCACGGTGGCCAGTTCGTGGTTGTGGATCGGCGCCAGCAGCAGCCGAATGCGGACCTCGCCCGGGCCAGGCTCGGGCCGCGCCTGCTCGACGCATTCCAGCACTTCGGAGGGGGTGCCGAATTGGCGGAAGAGGGTGGTCTGCATGTCGGATTCTCCGTGTTGCGTGGCGTTTCAGCGTACAACGTGGAGCGCGCGTGCCGGAATCCGGAGCCGGAAAAGGAAATCCCGCCAGGCGGCGGGATTTCCGGGCTGTCGTTCACGTGCCGCGATCAAAGACCGCTGCCACCGAACTTGTGGGTGTATTGCAGGTAGAAGGTGCGCCCCTCGGTGTCGAACCAGGAGATGTCGTAGTACGGATACGAGGTCGAAGTCTCATCGTGCGGCGGCATCGTGTCGAACAGGTTGACGACCGAAAGCGACAGTTGCGCGTGGTCGGTGAAGTTGTACTGGAGATTCGCGTTGTAGCGATAGGTGGCCTCGACCCACGGATTGGTCTCGTCGTCCTCGGACCAGATCTCGTAGTAGGAGTCGTCGTTGGGCAGCTTGCCCAGGCGTGTGCCCTGGATTGCCGCCGACCACGCATCCCTGGCCCAGGACAGGCGCAGGCTGGCCTTGGTGCGCGGGATGTCGTAACCGCTGTTGATCGTGAACATGTCGACCACCGGCTCGTCCGGGTACTGCTGGATCTCGTGCATGTGCACCCAGGTGTAGCCACCGATCACGCGGAAGGTGCCGATGCCGGTATCCCAGCGGAACGAGGCATTGGCGTCGAGGCCGTTGGTGCGTTCCTGCGCGATGTTGATCGGATTGACCCGCACCCCGTAGAGCTTGCCATCGCCCAGACGGGTGACGCGCGAAAGCGCGTCCACGCACAGCGGCGAGTTCGGATCCTGCACGCCGAGACGGCAATCGCGCTCGTTCAGCATCACGTCGTTGGTGCGCAGATCCTGCACCTGATTCTTCATGTCGATGTCGAACCAGTCGATCGACACATCGATGAAGGCGGTCGGCGACCAGACGAAGCCGGTGGTCCAGGAGGTGCTGGTTTCCGGGTCGAGTTCGCGGTTGCCAGCACGACTGCGGATGATGCCCTCGCTTTCGTAGCTGCAATCTTCGATCGCCTCGTCCGGTTCCTCGACCGCACAGCGCCAGTAGTCGGTGACACTGGTTTCGTCGTTGCCCTCGCCGGCGAACACGTAGTGCAGGTCGGGGGCGCGGAAAGCGGTGCCGTAGGAACCGCGTACCAGCAGACTTTCGGCCGGACGCCATTCCAGCCCGGTGCTCCAGGTGAACTTGCCCGGCGTGCGGTTGGCGAATCGATATTGGTCATAGCGACCGGCGACGCTCAGGTTCAGGCTGTCCAGCACCGGCATGCGCAGCTCGCCGGCGGCAGCCCAGCGGTTGCGGCTGCCGACACCATCGGAATCCTTCCAACTGTAGTAGTAGTACTGGGTGGCCAACGGGTCGGGATTGATGTCGTAGGACTGGTGGCCAAGCTCCGCCGTCGCCGCGAATCCCGCCGGACCGCCGGAAAGCTCGAACAGCTCGGCCTGGGTCAGGGTGAAGGCCAGGGTCTGGCTGGCGGATTCGGGGTGGTAGGTGGTGTAGGAGAAGATGCTGTCGTATTCGGCCCGGGTCAGCGGCGTATACAGGCGATCCGGATCGGCGTTGAAGATCGGGTAGTCGACCCCACGCCATTCGTAGCTGCCAGGCAATTGCGCGCCGAGGAACAGCGCATTGGCGCGCGAGGACACGATCTGCGGCCAGCTGATGTCGGCCTGGTACTGTGAATGACTGAACGAGGCCTCGTAGTCCCAGTTCTGCCAGAGTGTGCCGGTGAAACCGGTGGTGACGCCGAAGGTCTTCTGCACGGTCTTGACCATGCCGCTGTGCAGGCCGCCCATTTCTTCAAGGGTGAACAGGCGCTGCCAGTATTCGATCTGGTCGGTTGCCTGATTGTAGAAATAACCCTCCTCGTTGCCGTCGGGCATCATCAATGACCACGAGCGCGCGGCGCGGAACAGCGACAGTTCGTGCCGACCGGCCTGGATGTCGGCGAACCATTCACCGCCGTTGGCCAGCGGATAACTGAGCGAGGCATAGGCGTTGATGCCCTGGCGCTTGCTGATCATGGTGCGATAGGCAATGCCGCGATCGCTGCCGCAATACCAGCCGTAGTTGCGCCGCTTGGCATACTGGATGCTGCCCTCGTTGAGCTGGGCGAGGGCGTTGCAGGTGTCTTCTTCGGGGTCGATGTAGTCGTCCCACCAGTCGGTGCGCAGGAAAGTGCGCTGCGGCAGGCGCGAGGTGGTGGTCGGGCCGTCGAAGGTGGAATCCTGCTGGGCGCGCTGGAAGCCCCAGAGCGGTGACTGGTTGATGTATTCCATCCCGACCACGGCGTTCAGGTCGCCCTTGGAGAAGCCGCCGGAGACGTTGAGTCGCCAGGATTCGGCGTCGCCGCGTTCGGTCTGGCCGTAGCGCAAGTCGGTGGTGATGCCGTCGGCTTCCTTCTTCAGGATGAAGTTGACCACGCCCGAGATCGCGTCCGAGCCGTAGATTGCCGAGGCGCTGCCGGTCAGGACCTCGATCCGGTCGATCATGCCCAGCGGCAGGCTGGAGACATCGGTGAAGTTGCTGCGGCCACCGAAGGGCAGGGGGAAATCGGCAATGCGTCGGCCGTTGACCAGCACCAGGGTGTGATTGGGGCCGAGGCCACGCAGGTCGACTTGTTGCGCGCCGGGCGAAAAATCCGCACCGCCGGCCGACTGCTGGCTCTGGGTCTCGCCGCCGTTCTGGGTCAGGGCACGCAGCACGTCGGGCACGCTGGCGAAACCGCCGGCCTTGATGTCGGCCGAGGAAATCACCGTGATCGGTGCCGGGCCTTCGACCTGCGAGCGCGGGATGCGCGAGCCGGTGACCTGGATGGTTTCCAGCGACATCGGATCATCCTCGGGTTCCGCGGCGGGCTCGGCTTGAGGCTGTGCCGGCGCGGGACGTGCAGCCGGCGCCGCGGCCTCGGCTGGAACGATCAGGATCGCGCCGGAGGCATCGTGCTGGGCACGAAAGCCGCTGCCGGACAGCATCCGCGCGAGGGCATCGTCGAGCGAGGCGGCGCCCTGGACGCCATGGGTCTGGTGGCCCTTGATCTGGTCGGCGCGATAGACGAGCTGAGTGTCGGACTGGCGTGCCAGTGCGTTCAAGGCCGCGGCGAGGTCGCCGGCGGGAACGTCGAACGGACTGGCGGGAGCCTGGGCCTGGGCCGTCAGTGCGGCGGAGCAGGCCAGGGCAAGAAGCAGGTGTCGCAACGGATGGCGCATGATTTTCCCCGGGAGACAGGCGCGCGATGGGCGCCTTTCAGATCTGGCAGACGAACGAGCGGGACGAATCCCGCCCCATCGGCCCGATTCAGAGCCGGTGCAGCACGACACGATCGGGCAGGCGCTCGGCACGCAGCGGAAATCCCTGTTCCAGCAGGCGCACGAAGCCGTCGAGATTGCTCCAGCGGAAGCTGCCGCCGATCGCGAGTCCGGCCAGGTCGGCATCGGCCAGCTCCAGCTTGCGCACGTGGTAGCGATTGAATTCGGCGACCGCATCCGCCAGCGGCGTGGCGTCGAAATCGAGGAAGCCGCTGCGCCAGTCGAGCAGGCGATTGGCTTCCGCGGGCGGAATCGATTCCACCCGCACTTCATCGGCATCGACGCGCGCGATGCTGCCGGCCGGCAGCAGCGAAACCGGTGCCTCGACACCGTCAGGCGTCGCTTCGGCATCGAGTCGCACCGTGCCTTCGGTCACGACCACGCGCAGCGAGCCGGGATCGTTGCGCACCGAGAAGCGCGTCCCGATCGCGGTGACGCGACGGCCTTCGGCATGGACCACGAAACGACGTTCCGGATCGTGGCTGACCTCGAAAATGGCCTCACCGCGCAACAGGTACACGTCGCGCCGGTCGCGACTGATATCGACCTCGATGCGACTGTCGCTGCCCAGCGTCGCCTCCGAGCCATCGGCCAATGCCAGCGCCTGGATCTGGCCGATGCCGCTGCTATGGCTGGAGTGGTGTCGGCCGGTGGCCTGCCAGCCGGCGTAGGCGGAAATTCCGACGGCGGCCATGAGCGCGGCGGCGAATGCGTGTCGCCAGGGGGATGCGGCACCCCCGCCTCGCTGTTTCGGGCTGCTGCATGCGGCTGGCATGGCGGCCGTGACCGTAGCCTCTGGCGCGAGGTCGTTCGCCAGCATGCGCAGACGCGACGCCTGATGCCAGGCGTCCTCCAGTCGCAGGAAAGCAACCCGGTGCGCGAGGGAGTCTTCCAGCCACGACGCGAGCGCGGCCGCATCGGCAAGATTCCAATCATCGCCGTCGCGTCGTGCCAGCCATGTCGCTGCCGCGTGCTCAATCGTCGTGTTGTCGCTCATGCCATGCGTCCTCGTCGGCCATCGCAGCGCTGTCCCGGACGGGTGCCAGCCGGTTCCCATGGAGGCCGTCGGCGAGCAGGCGCATGCCCTTGGCCAGGTGTTTTTCCACGGTCTTCTCGCTGATGCCCAGTTGCCGAGCGACCTGTTTTTGCGGAAGGTCTTCCACCCGCCGCAACCACACGACTTCGCGGCAGCGCGCGGGCAAGCCATCCATGGCATCGGCCAGTCGGTGCAGCATCTGGCGTCCGCCGAACCACTGCTCGGGTGAAACTTCGTCCATCCAGTAGACGTTCGAGGATTCGAAATCACCCATCGACTCGATCGCGACGACTTTGGCCCGGCGCACGCGGTCGGCCATCAGGTTGCGCGCCGTGGTGAAGAGGAAGGCGCGTGGTGACTGCGGCAGGGCCTGGCGTGCGGCCTCGTAAATCCGCACGTAGGTTTCCTGACGCAGGTCGAGAATGTCCTCGCGGCGCGGCCAGGATCGGCGCAGGTATTGCATCAGTGCCGCCTCGTGGACCAGCACTTCGCGCACGAACCAGTGATCGAGAGCGGTCTTCATTGGTACGTGGCGGGCGGTGGGTGGAGCATGGGGGAAAGCGGTGCCTGGATCGTCTACATTGAACACCAGGCGGAAGCGTACCGCCAATCGCATATCGGGAGAGGAACGCATGCACGCACGCATCGGCTGGTTGACTGGAACGATCATGGCGGCCTGGCTGCTGCTGGCTGCGGTTTCGGCTCGGGCGGTGCCGGTCGGGCATCACGTGCTGGGCGATCTCGCCGCGCCGACGCCGGCAAAGATCGAGCCGGGCCTGCTGCTGATGGGCGGCGGCGATCGCAACCATGCCGCGTTGCGCTGGTTCCTGCAGCATGCCGGCAATGGCCACATCGTCGTGCTGCGGGCCTCGCAGGGTGGCGAGATCGGCGAGGAGTTCTTCCACGAGATCGGTGGCATCGCATCGGTCGAGACCTTCGTCTTCAACGATCGCGAGGCGTCGTTCGATCCGGAGATCCTGGCGCGGGTACGCAAGGCCGACGGCATTTTCATCGCCGGCGGTGACCAGTCGCGTTATGTGCGCTACTGGCGTGGCACGCCGATGGCCGAGGCGCTCGATGCCCATGTCGAGGCCGGCAAGCCACTCGGCGGCACCAGCGCAGGGCTTGCGATCCTGGGCGAATACCTTTACGGCGCGATGGTCGGCGGCAGCCTGACCAGTCCGGCCGCGTTGTCCGATCCGCATGGCTCGGACAACACCATCGAAACCGACTTCCTCCACCTTGCCGCATTGAAGGGCGTGCTCACCGACACCCATTTCAGCGAACGCAACCGGCTCGGACGCCTGCTGGCCTTCCTTGTCAAGGCCGAACGGATCGCCGGACACGCATTGATCGGCCTGGGCGTCGACGAGGAAGCGGCGCTGGCGGTGGATGCGAATGGCAAGGCCCATGTTTTCGCCACCACACCCGGCGCCGGTGCCGTGCTGGTCAGGGGTACGCTCGGCACGCACACGGAAGATCAACCGATGAACCTGGCCCGGGTCGAAGTGGTTCGCGTGGGGGTGGATTCCGCCCTGGAACTGCCTTCGGGCAGGATCGAAAAACCGCTGTCCACGCGCCGCTATGCGGTGCGCGATGGCGTGCTGGTGGCGCTGGACTCGCCCCTGCTCGTGCTTCACGGCGGTGCCGGGGTCGAGCGTGCCGACCTCACGCCCGAAGAGGCCACCGAGGCTCGCAAGGCGCTTGAAGCCGCGCTGCGTGCCGGTCATGCGGCACTGACGTCCGGCAAGACCGCGGTCGATGCGGTCGCCGCCGCGATCGTGGTGCTGGAAGATGCGCCACAGTTCAACGCCGGACGTGGTGCGGTCTTCACCCATGACGGACGCAACGAGCTGGACACCTCGATCATGGACGGTGCCACCGGCAAGGCCGGTGCCGCAGCCGGCCTGCACACGGTGAAGAACCCGATCCTGCTGGCGCGTGCGATCATGGACACGTCTCGTCACGTGATGATGGTGGGCGAGGGCGCGGAGACGTTCGCACGGGAACAGGGCATCGAGCAGGTCGATCCGTCCTACTTCCGCACCGAGAAGCGCTGGAACTACCTGCAAAAAGTGCTGAAGGAAGAAGCCGATGCGCAAGCCCGTCACGAAGTCCTGCCCGAACCACCGGGCAAGGCCTACTTCGGCACGGTCGGCGCGCTGGCGCTCGATTCGCAGGGCCATCTCGCCGCGGGAACTTCGACCGGTGGCATGACCAACAAGCGCTATGGCCGGGTCGGTGATTCTCCCATCATCGGCGCCGGTACCTGGGCCGATGCGCGCTGCGCCGTATCGGGTACGGGTTGGGGCGAGTTCTACATTCGCGCTGCCGCCGCGCATGACATCTGCGCCCGCGTGGCCTACCTCGGCGAATCCGTGCATCGCGCCGCCGACACCGTCATCAATCACGTGATTCCCGCTGCCGGCGGCGATGGCGGCGCGATTGCGCTCGACGCCGATGGCAGCATGGCCTTTCCGTTCAACACCGAGGGCATGTACCGCGGCTGGATCGGATCCGATGGCGTGCCGCATGTGGCGATCTTTGCCGGCGAGAAGTTGCCGCGGCCCTGATGTCGTGCACCGCCGACGGGTCTGCGCACTTGTCGTGGATGTGGGGCAGGTTGGATCAAGGCGCGCAGCGCCGGATCCGACCCCACACGCTTGCCGACGATGACGACACCACAACCGTGTTCCAAAGGCTCTCTGCGCTTCGGTGCAATCGCCGAAGAAATGGCGGATAATTCGCAAAAGCCGGGACCGTCCCGGCTTTTTTCGCGTCTGGACCTTGGTTGTCAAGGTAGCTTCGCCCAAGGACGGAAGGCCCGATGCCTCCTGTCGGAAGCGCTTTTGAAATCATGGAAAAACGTGTCATTCGGCTCGTGATCTGCTTCCCGATGAAGCGATCACAGTATTTCGAGGAGAGCATGGAGATGGGTCAGTCGGTCGTGGTGTTGGGTGCGCAGTGGGGCGACGAGGGCAAGGGCAAGATCGTCGACCTGCTGACCGAGAAGGTCGGTGCGGTCGTGCGTTTCCAGGGTGGCCACAACGCCGGCCACACCCTCGTGATCGGCGGCAAGAAGACGGTGTTGCACCTGATTCCTTCCGGCATCCTGCGTGAAGGCGTGCTCTGCCTGATCGGCAACGGCGTGGTGTTGAGTCCGGCAGCCTTGCGCAAGGAGATCGACGAACTGGAAGGCGAGGGCATCGAGGTGCGCTCGCGTCTGAAGATCAGTCCGGCCACGCCGCTGATCATGCCGTATCACATTGCGCTGGATCAGGCGCGCGAGAAGGCCGCAGGTGGCAAGGCCATCGGCACCACCGGTCGCGGCATCGGCCCGGCCTACGAAGACAAGGTGGCCCGACGCGGCATCCGCGTGGCCGATCTGCATTATCCGAAGGAACTGGCCGAGAACCTGCGCAGCGCGCTCGACTACCACAACTTCGTGCTGACGAAGTACCTCGGCGCCGAGGCGGTCGATTGGCAGCAGACGCTCGACGATGCGCTCGCCTTTGCCGAGTACGTCGAGCCGATGAAGTCCGATGTCGCCGGCCTGTTGCACCAGTTCCGGCGCGAGGGCCGCAAAGTGCTGTTCGAGGGTGCGCAAGGTGCCTTGCTCGACATCGATCATGGCACCTATCCCTATGTCACCTCGTCGAACACCACCGTCGGTGGTGCGCTCGCAGGTTCCGGTGTTGGCGCCCAGTCCATCGACTACGTGCTCGGCATTGCCAAGGCCTACGCCACGCGTGTCGGCGGCGGGCCATTCCCGACCGAGCTGCACGATGCGCTGGGCGAAGAGATCCGCCAGCGCGGGGCCGAGTTCGGTGCCTCGACCGGGCGCCCGCGCCGCTGTGGCTGGATCGACATCGTCGCGCTCAAGCGTGCGGTCGCGATCAATGGCATCAGCGGCCTGTGCGTCACCAAACTCGACGTGCTCGATGGCCTGCCGAGCCTGAAGATGTGCATCGCCTACAAGTACCGCGGAAAGACCACCGAATACGCGCCGCTGGATGCGGCCGGCTGGGAAGAGTGCGAGCCGGAATACCTCGAGTTCCCGGGCTGGAGCGAGTCCACCCACGACATCACCGACTGGAATCGTCTGCCGCCGGCGGCACGCGCCTACCTGCGAGCGCTTGAGGAACTGGTCGGCTGCCCGCTGGCGATGGTCTCGACCGGCCCGGATCGGGACGCCAACATCGTGCTGCGCGACCCGTTCGCCTGATCCGGTGATTGCAGGCGCGCCGGATCACTCCAATCCGGCGCGCAGTACACTGCCGGCGCCGCATCGATCGGGGGCGGGAAATGGAAGAACCTGGCGTCATCACGCAGCTCCTGCAACGGGCATCCGCCGGCGAAGCGGATGCCGACGCACGCTTGTTGCCGCTGGTGTATGACGAATTGCGCAAGATCGCGGCGCGCCGCCTCGCGCAGGAGCGTCCGGGCCATACCCTGAGCCCGACGGCGCTGGTGCACGAGGCCTGGATGCGACTGGATTCAGACGGCTCGCTCGCACCGGCGGATCGACGCCAGTTCTTCGCGATTGCCGCACGCCGCATGCGCCAGGTGCTGGTCGACCACGCCCGCCGCCGCGATGCCGACAAGCGTGGCGGGGTGCGCGAGGAGGTGACGCTGTCGGGGTTTGCCGACGAACGTGCCGAGGGCCTGGTCGACGTGCTCGCCCTCGACCAGGCGATGGAACGGCTGGAGGCGATGGACGCGCGCAAGGCGCGCGTGGTGGAGTTGCGTTATTTCGCCGGCCTGGACATGACCGAGATCGCCCGGCTCCTGGACATTTCCCGCGCCACCGCGCAGCGTGACTGGGAGGTGGCGCGTGCCTTCCTGTTCCAGGCCCTGTGCTGAGCGTGCGTGAAACCCTCCGGTCACCGTCGATCAGACGGCCGCGCACGCACCTGGCGCGTTGTGCCTTGTGCAGGTCGGCTCAAGCGCCGCAGGCGCGGAGCCGACAATTCAGGCAGTCGCGAACGCCACCGGCACATTGGACCTTGTGCAGGTCGGCTCAAGCGCCACCGGCGCGGAGCCGACGATTCAGGCAGTCGCACACGCCACCGGCACATTGGGCCTTGTGCAGGTCGGCTCAAACGCCGCCGGCGCGGAGCCGACGATTCAGACAGCCGGGCAGGATGAGACACGCCTCCGCCGCCTTGCGCCATGGTCGAGCATGAGCATGCCCACCTCGATCGAAGTGTTTGAAGACCTGCTGGACGTGCCGCCGGACGAGCGTGCGCGACGTCTTGACGCGGCCTGCGCCGGCAACGACGGGCTGCGCACCCAAGTGCTCGCCCTGCTGGTGGCGCACGAGCACAGTGACGGTTTTCTCGAACCGCCGGCACTCGCCGGCACGCCGCAGAATATCGGTCCCTGGCGCCTGCTGCGCCAGCTCGGCGCCGGTGGCATGGGTGTGGTCTACCTCGCCGAGCGCAGCGATGGGGCATTCGAACAGGTCGTCGCGGTCAAGCTCCTGCCGGGACGCTTCCAAAGCGCCGAGGCGCGACGCCGGGTCGAAGCCGAACGACATTTTCTCGCTGCACTCGATCATCCCAACGTCGCCCGCATCCTCGATGGCGGCACCACCGCCGAGGGTCAGCCCTACGTCGTGATGGAGCATGTCGATGGCGAGTCGATCGATGCCTTCGTGCGTCATCATGGCCTCGATCTGCGGGCACGGATCCTGCTGTTCTGCCAGGTGCTTGCGGCCGTCGATGCCGCGCATCGGGCCTTGATCGTGCATCGCGACATCAAACCGGGCAATGTTCTGGTGACCCGACAGGGACAGGCGAAGCTGCTCGATTTCGGCATCGCCAAGTCGCTCGATGCCGGCCTCGGTGGCGACAGCACGCGCACCGGCATGCAGGCGATGACGCCGCAATATGCCAGCCCCGAGCAACTCGCCGGGCGACCGCTGACCACGGCTTGCGATGTGTATGCGCTCGGCCTGCTGCTGCACGAACTGGTCACCGGCGCGCGCGCCTATCCGGTCGCGGGAATGAACCTGTACGAACTCGAACGCTGGTTGACCACGCATGCGCCGACGCGTCCGAGCGCGCAGGTCGATGCGCTCGCGCTTGGCCTGAGCGCGCGCGTGGCCCAGGACTGGCGACGGCAACTGGCCCGCGATCTCGACCAGGTCGTGCTCAAGGCACGCGATCCCGAACCCGCCCGACGGTATGCCTCGGCCCGGGCATTTGCCGACGATCTCGTGCGCTGGCTGGAGAATCGCCCGGTGCTGGCGCGAGGCGGCGGGCGTGCCTATCGCCTCGGCAAATTCCTGCGGCGTCATCGCGTGCAGGTTGCGATCGCGGCGCTCGCGCTTGGCGCCGTCGTCACCGGCACCACCGTCGCCCTGCAACAGGGCTGGCGTGCCGCGCGCGAAGCGGAGCGGGCGCAGCGCGCCAATGCCTTCCTCGGCGGCATCATCGGTTACGCCAACCCGCGCGTCAGTGGCAGTCCCGTGACCCTGGTCGAGGCACTCGATCATGCCGCGGCACAGATCCCGCAGGAACTGGCCGGCCAGCCCGAGCTGGAGGGCGACATCCGTCAGGCACTCGGGGAAGCCTATCTCGGCCAGGAACGCACCGATGCCGCGCGCGAGCAACTGACGCGCGCGGTGGAGCTGCGTCGGGCCGAGGCTGGCAATCCCTATGCCGCGAGCTTGACCGCGCTTGCCATGCTGCAGTGGCGTCTGGGTGAAACCGATGCAGCCGAGGCGTTGTTGCGTCAGGCGCTGGCCGCTTGCACGAACGATCGAGCGGGGAACATCCAGAAGGCCTCCGTGCTCGGCGACTTCGCCGGTTTTCTCGGCGATCAAGGGCGCTTCGCGGACGCGCTGCCGATGGCCGAAGAGGCGATTGCACGCATCGAGGGCGTGAACGAGGTATCCGCGACCAATCGCGCCGCCACCTGGAACAACCTCGCGACCTCGTATTACGGTGTCGGCCGGCTGGAGGATGCCTATGCCGCCTTCGACCGTGCCGCGACGATCTTCCGCCAGGTCGAACCCTTGCCGGAGCTGGAACTGTCGGTCAACTACAACAACCAGGCGGTCCTGCTGCATCGCATGGGTCGGCTGGACGAGGCGATTGCGCAGGCCGAGGCCTCGATCGCGCTCAAGCGCAAGGTGATGGGGCCCGATTACCCGCAACTGGTCCGGCCGCTGTCGCATCTGGCGCAGTTCCAGTCCGAGGCCGGTCGCCATGCCGATGCCGGCAAGACGATGGCCGAAGCCCTGCGCCTGGCGCCGCTGTTGTATCCGACCGGTGATGCCGACCTCGCCGACCTGCAGGTGCGTGCGGCGCGCATCGCACTGGCCGCCGGCGATGGTGCCGCGGCCGCCGGGTTCGCCCGGACCGCAGGCGAGATTGATTCGAAGCTCGCACCCGATGCGCGACGCGACGCCGAGGTACGCGACCTGCTGGATCAGGCGCAACGGATGACGCATGTGTCGCCGACGGCGAGTGAGCGTGAGTGAATGATCCGGCAGGCTGAGGTTCCGGCGTCCGATCCATGCTCGTTCAGTCGTTGCGAGCAAGCCGGGCTGTCTCTTTTCGGACGACTTCGAGATGATGCCGTCGTCGCCCGACAAAACACGTCGGACGAGTCCGGCGTTGCCCGCGAATGCCTCAACGCGCCGTTCCGAGGCGTTGCCCGTTGAGGTTCAGTTCGCGCCAGGGATCGAAGCCGGCGTCACGGCTCAGGAGATAGCTGCCATCGTCGAGACGCCAGACGCTGTCGTAACCGGTGGACAGCTCCACGCGACCTCCCGGAGCGGCCGCGTCGGCGTAGGTCTGGACGCCTCGCAGGGCTTCGCCGAACTCGAAGGCGCGCCGGTCGGCGCTGGTCTGGGTTGCGGCCCAGGCTTCGTTGCGGATGCGTGCGACTTCGGCGTTCGAGCGCAGCAGCATCTCCGATTGCCGCCGGCTTTCCTCGATCGACACCTGGGCAATGGCCCGATTGTGCTGTCCGACCCGCGTCAGCCATTGCGGATTGGGCGTGATGCTGCGCCGGATCGCTTCGAAGAAGGCGAAGTCGAGGCGTCCGTCGGGTGCGCTCACGGCGTAGGCGGGTTGGCTGTCGGCGCTGAGGCTTTCCATCACCATCCCCATGCCACTGTCGCTGCGGCTCAGATGGAACGTTGCCAGTGCGGCCATGCTGCCACGCATTTCGGTCCCGCCCTGCTGGAAGCCGAACAGCACCTCGCCTGCCTCCACCCAGGTCCGCACCTCGCCCATCGGCATCGCATCGGTCCGGTTCATCTGGGCCATGTCGCCGACGATGTCCGGGCGCGGGCGGAAATCGAGGATGCGCGCGCCGGGGCGCCAGCCTTGCACCGCGGCCTCCAGGAACTGGCGCACGCTGGTGAAGGCAGTGCCGCCACAGCCGGGCAGGGACGGCGATGCGCCATAGTTGCTGGCTTCCCAATGTGCCTGTGGCAACAGTGCGATGGTGGTCGAACCGTCTGGCGAAACCGCCTGCCAGTTGAAGCTCATGCCGTTGGTGCACAGGAATTCGCGCCCCCAGTAGACCCCGCCGCTGACCTGCCAGCCCTGCGGCAGGAACAGGGTTTGGGCCGCCATCGGCTGCTCGAAGCCGCTGGCATCGATGATCGCGGCGGGCTCCAATCGCAGCACCGGGGTGGAAGGCCCCGAAGCCTGCCGTGCGGGCATTCCGGGTGCGGTGTGGTACATCGGTGCTTGCAGCACCGGCGCGCTGCCTGAATCGATCACGCCACAGGCACACAGCACGAGACAGGCGAGCAGGGGCAGGGTACGGGTCGACATGGCTGGATCCTCCTTGGCTGCGGTCGCCGGTGCGCCCGCCATCCGTGTCCTCCATGGCGAGGATTTGTGGGGAAATGTCGCATCCGTCCGGCACGAAGCGGATGGAACGGCCGAAGCTCGAAGCGAGGCCATCGTCGCTGCGCAGGAATCGCCACGCGGGTTTCGCAGGTCGGATCAAGGCCCGAAGGGCCGGATCCGACAATGGCGTTGTGTCGCATGCCCTCGCCAAGCCCTTCGCAATTGCCGCACCGGGCGCGTGCTTGCAGCCGATGCCGGCAAAAGGCGAGACTTTGACCCGCTGCCGATCCCGGCCCGCGCCCAAGGAGATCACCATGCCCCCGGCGAAGCTGAGTACCTCGACCGGATTGATCGGTGGCTGGCGCGCCGATCCCCATGACCAGCCGCGCGGCGGCATCGTCGTGGTGCAGGAGATCTTCGGCGTCAACCACCACATCCGTTCGGTGGTCGAGCGTTTCGCCGCGCATGGCTTTTCCGCCATCGCGCCGGCCTTCTTCGATCACTTCGAACGCGGCATCGAGCTCGACTACGACGAGGCGGGCATTGCCCGCGGGCGCGAACTGGTGGATCGGCTTGGCTTCGAGCGTGCCCTGCAGGATGTCGAGGCCGCGGTCGACCTGTTGCATGATTCGGTCGAGCACGTCGGCGTGGTCGGCTACTGCTGGGGCGGGACGGTGGCCTTTCTTGCCAATACCCGCCTTGGCCTGCCCTCGGTCAGCTATTACGGTGCCCGTACCGTGCCGTTCCTGCGCGAGCGCCCACGCGCCCACATGATGATGCACTTCGGTGCGCGCGATCCGCTGATTCCACCCGCGGACGTCGAGGCCCATCGCGACGCCCTGCCGCGCGCCCTGATCCGGGTCTGGGATGCGGGCCACGGCTTCAATTGCGAGGCGCGTGCCGACTACGACGAGGACGCCGCGCAGGGCGCGTTCCGTCTCACTCGGCGCTTCTTCCGCTGGGTGCTCGGCTCGTGAGCGAGGCCGGCTTCGAGCTGCACCCTCGCCTCGCTGCCGACACCGCCGTGGTGTGCGATCTGCCGCTGAGCCGAGTGTTGTTGATGGACGATGCCGCCTGGCCCTGGCTGATCCTCGTGCCACGGCGCGCCGGCATGCGCGAGTGGCTCGATCTCGCCAGACCCGAGCAGCATCACCTGCTCGACGAGATCGACCACGCTGGCCGCGTGCTGCAGGCGCGCTTCAAACCGGACAAGCTCAACATCGCTGCGCTTGGCAACATGGTCGAACAGTTGCACGTGCACCTGATCGCCCGTCACCGCGAGGATCCGGCCTGGCCGCATCCGGTCTGGGGACGTCAGCCACGCACGCCGTATTCACAGGCACGGCGCGAAGCTCTCGTCGAGACTCTGCGCGGGAGCCTTGCCGGGTTCGAGTCGTGACCCGCACGCTCAATCGCGTTGCGCGTGGTCGAGCATCTGCCGGGCGTGGGCGCGTGTGGCGGCGGTGGTCTCGATGCCGCCAAGCATGCGCAACCCACTTTCACCGCCAGAGCTGCCCCCTTCCGACAATTCCTCTGCACCGCCAATACTTGCTACCGGCAGCCGGATGAAGCCTGCACCGTGGAACTGTTCGACGATGGCACGTTGGGCGTGCATTTCGACCGCCCGCAGCGTGCAGTGACGTCAGGGCAATCCGTGGTGCGAAGAATGTCTCGGCGGCGCGGTGATCGACACGACGGATGCACCGCTGGAACGCGGAAGTGCCCTGTTCTGCGAAGAACTTGACTCTGCCGCACCACCAGCCGCAGGCTAACCGCATGAACACCGGCATCCCCTCCCGCCAGCGCAGCGCCAGCGCACCGTTCGTCCCGCACCACGGGCCGTCATCGGCGCGGGAGCGCGTACTGCGCGCGCTCGAACTCGGACGCCGCGACCGGCTGCTGTCCAGGCTCGGCGATCATGCACGATCCGGCCGCGACCCTCGCCCTCGCTGAGCGGGTCGCGGAAACCGCCCGACAACTCGGTTTCCAGACCGCCCTGATCGGCGCTGCGGCGCTTGCCGTACACCGATACACGCGCGGCACCCAGGATGTCGATCTTGCCGTCGCCATCGACCCCTGCACCCAACTTGCCTTGTTGCAGCAGTCGCTGGATTCGGTGGGACTGAACACACAATTGAGGCTCCCCGACGCCGACGATCCGCTCGGTGGCGTTCTGGTGGTTCGGAACCCGCAAAGCGATGACAGCGAAGGCGACGATGTGGTCGAAGTCGTCAATTTCCGCAACCCGTATCACGCAGCCTCGACACCTGCACCCGCCGCGATCGCACGGGCGCAGCCGCTACCTGGAACCTCGCTGCGCTGCGTGAAGATCGAAGATCTGGTGGCCCTCAAACTCTATGCAGGTGGCCTCTCCGACCTTGCCGATATCGAACAGTTGCTCGCCCACAACCCGGAAGCGGATTTGCCAGCGATCCGCGCTGCCGCAGCACCGTTCGACACCGCCGGCCATCTCGAAACCCTGATCGCCCGGGCCACAAAGCCAAACACACATCATCGCAGGTAAAAACGCACGCGCAGAGGCGCGATACGCAGCGGCTTTTCCAACCACGGCGCGTCGCAGCGCCTGCAATAGTCGCCCGCCAGAACACACCGTGCGCGCCGGTGTTGCACGTGCACCTGATCGCCCGTCACCGCGAGGATCCGGCCTGGCCGCATCCGGTCTGTGGACGCCAGCCACGCACGCCGTATTCGCCGGCGGGGCGTGAAGCACGCATCGAGATCCTGCGCGGGGGCCTTGCCGGGTTCGAGTCGTGACCCGCACGCTCAATCGCGTTGCGCGTGGTCGAGCATCTGCCGGGCGTGGGCGCGTGTGGCGGCGGTGATCTCGATGCCGCCGAGCATGCGCGCCAGTTCGTCCACGCGCGCCGGCACATCGAGCAAGTCGATGCGGCTGCGCGTGCCATCGTCACTGTCGGCCTTGCTGACGCGCAGGTGCTGGTGGCCTTGCGCGGCGACCTGGGGCAGGTGGGTGACGCACAGTACCTGGCGTTCGCGCCCGAGGGCACGCAGCTTCTGCCCGACGACTTCGGCGACACCACCGCCGATGCCTGCATCCACTTCGTCAAACACCATCGTCGGAACCTGGTCTAGCCCCAGCGCGGCGACCTCGATGGCGAGGCTGATGCGCGACAGTTCGCCGCCCGAGGCGACCTTGCGCAGTGCGCGGGGTGGCTGGCCGGCGTTGGCGGAGACGAGGAATTCGACCCGCTCCGCCCCATCGGGGTGCGGCATCGTGGTGTCGAGTGGCTCCAGTTCCGCGACGAAGCGGCCGCCGCTCATGCCGAGTTCGTCCATGAGTGCGCTGATGTCGCGCGAAAGCCCTTGCGCGGCATCGCGGCGTGCGCTGCTGACGCCGCTCGCGACGTCACGCCAGCGCGCCAGCGCGGCATCACGTTCGCGCCGCAGCTGCGCCAGCCGGGCCTCGCTGTCGCCCAGTTCGTCCAGTTCCCGACACAGGCGCGCGTGCACGTCCTGAAGCTGCATCGGCGTGACCCGGTGCTTGCGCGCGAGTTCGTGCAGGCGTGCGAGGCGGCGATCGAGGGCTTCGAAACGTTCCGGTTCCAGCTCGAAACCGTCGCGCAGGCGTTCGAGCTGGCTCGCCGCCTCGTCGATCTGGATCGTCGCATCATCGAGCAGGGCGTCGATGTCGAGCAGGCGCGGCTCGTGCTCGGCCAGCCGCACAAGCTCGTGCCGCAGGCGGCGCAACTGGCCGGGCAGGCTGGTGCCGTGATCGCCCTGCAGCAGGCCCGCAAGACGGGAGCAACCCTCGATCAGCGTCGTCGCATGGCTCTGGCGGCGGTGTTCGGCGAGCAGGGTCTCGATCGCGTCGGTGGCGAGGTTTTCGCTGCCGAGTTCATCGACCTGGTGGGCGAGGAAGTCACGCCGCTCGCGGCTGTCGCCCAGTTGCTCGATCCGGCTGATTTCCGTCGTTGCCTGCTGCCAGGCTGCGGCCTCGCCGCGCACCTGCACGAGGGCCTCGCGCTGTCGCGCGAAAGCGTCCAGCAGGCCGAGTTGATGACGCCGGTCGAGCAACGCCTGATGCTCGTGCTGGCCGTGGATTTCCACCAGCAGGGCGCCGAGTTCGCCCAATTGTGTCAGCGTTGCCGGACTGCCGTTGATGAAGCCGCGCGAGCCGCCGTCGGCGCGGATCACCCGACGCAGCAGGCATTCGTCGCCTTCGTCCAGCTCCCGTTCGCGCAGCCAGGACAGGGCAGGGGCATCGACCGACAGGGCGAAGCGTGCGGACAGTTCGGCGCGTTCGGCACCGTGGCGTACCACGCCACTGTCGGCGCGCGCCCCGAGCAGGAGCATCAGGGCATCGACCAGCAGCGACTTGCCGGCGCCGGTTTCGCCGGAAATCACGCTCAGGCCCGCGGCCGGCGCGATTTCGATCGCATGGACGATCGCGAAATCCTTGACATGGAGGGAAACCAGCATCGGAAACGGCAGTCTGGACGCGCCGGGTGCGCAGCCCCGGAACGCTACCATGCCTGCGCGCATGCGCCAATGCCCGTGGCGTGAGCTTGTCGTGGCGGGTTCCCGCCCCCACATGAACGACGTAATCGCTTACGATCCATGCTCGTGAACGCCTCGCTCGACGCCCGCTCCCGCCATCTGCTGCAAGCCCTGATCGCGCAATACATCCGCGATGGCGTGCCGGTGGGTTCGCGCACGCTGTCGCGCAATGCCGGTCTGGACGTGTCGCCGGCGACGATCCGCAACGTCATGGCCGATCTCGAAGACGTCGGGCTCGTGGCGACACCGCATACCTCGGCCGGGCGCGTGCCGACCGCGCAGGGTTATCGTCTGTTCGTCGACAGCTTGCTTCAGGTCGAGCCGCTGGGCGACGAGCAGATGGCCCAGATCGGCCAGCGCCTGTCGCCGCAACTGGGCACCCAGCGTCTGATCGGCAAGGTTTCCGAGCTGCTCTCGGCGATGACCCAGTTCGTCGGCCTGGTGACGGTGCCGCGGCGCGACCAGTTCGCCCTGCGCCACATCGATTTCGTCGCGCTCGATCCGGAACGCGTGCTGGTGATCCTGGTGTTCACCGACAACGAGGTGCAGAACCGCATCGTTCATACACGCCGGGTCTACTCGCCGGCCGAACTGGAGCAGACCGCCAATTTCCTGAATCAGCATTTCGCCGGCCTGCCGCTGCCGGCGATCCGCGAGCGCCTGGCGCGGGAGCTGCGCGAGGCGCGCCATGAGATGGATCGTCTGCTTGCGGTCGCGGCCGAGGTCGCCGAAGCGGCGTTCACGCCGCAACAGGAAGACGACATGCTGGTCGCGGGCCAGACCCAGTTGATGGGCGTGCAGGATCTGTCCGACCTGGATCGGCTGCGCGAGTTGTTCGAGGCCTTCACCCGCAAGAAGGAATTGCTGCAATTGCTCGAAGGCTGTGCCCATGCGCGCGGCGTGCGCCTGTTCATCGGCGAGGAAAGCGGGGTCGCACCGCTTGGCCAATGCAGTCTCGTGACCGCGCCCTATGGCGTCGAAGGTCGGGTGCTGGGCGTGTTGGGGGTGATCGGCCCCACGCGCATGGCCTACGATCGGGTCATTCCGATGGTGCAGGCCACCGCCCAGGTGCTCGGTGCGGCCTTGAATCGCGCCAGTCAGACCCAATAAGCGAGGCAGCGGCAGCGCCGGGTGCGCGGCCAGGCTCGCCGGCATTGCCGGCATCCCTGTCATCGGTTCGATCGGCCCCGCCGATCTCTAGTGGAGTCCTTGCATGACCTCGGATTCGTTTGACGAAGACCTCTCCGGCATCGAGCCGGAAGCCGCCGCCGCGACGCTCGCTGCGCGGGTGGCGGAACTCGAAGCCGCGCTGTTGCAGGTGCGCGAAGAGCAGTTGCGCGAACGCGCCGAGCTCGACAACCAGCGCAAGCGACTGATCCGCGAGGCCGAACAGGCGCGGCGCTTTGCCAACGAGAAGCTGCTTGCCGACCTTCTGCCGGTATTCGACAGTCTCGAAGCCGGGCTCGGTGCGAGCGGCGATGCGGAAAAATTGCGTGAGGGCGTGGAACTGACCCTGCGCCAGCTCACCCGTGCGGTCGAGTCCAGCGGCTTGCTGGTGGTCGATCCGGCGGGCCAGCCGTTCAATCCCGAACACCATCAGGCGATGAGCATGGCGCCGATCGCCGGGATCGCGCCCGGCGTGGTGGCGCAGGTCTACCAGAAGGGCTACGTGCTCAACGATCGTCTGCTGCGCCCGGCCCTGGTCGTGGTCGCGGGCGATTGAACGCGATCCGCCTCGCGGGTCTTGAAGCGTCCGCACCCACCCATACATAGCTTGGCAACTGCGGCCGCAAGGCCGGAACCACATTTCGGAGGAAAACATCATGGGCAAGATCATCGGCATTGACCTCGGCACCACCAACAGTTGCGTTGCGGTCATGGAAGGCGGCAAGGCACGCGTGATCGAAAACGCGGAAGGCGATCGCACCACCCCGTCGATCGTGGCCTACAGCAAGGACGGCGAAGTCCTCGTCGGCGCCTCGGCGAAGCGCCAGGCGGTCACCAATCCGAAGAACACCTTCTACGCGGTGAAGCGACTGATCGGGCGCAAGTTCACCGATGCCGAGGTGCAGAAGGACATCAAGCACGTGCCTTACGGCATCCTCTCGCACGACAACGGCGACGCCTGGGTGCAGACGGCCGACGGCAAGGGCATGGCGCCGCAGCAGATCTCGGCCGAGGTCCTGGCGAAAATGAAGAAGACCGCCGAGGCCTTCCTGGGCGAGACCGTCACCGAGGCCGTCATCACCGTGCCGGCCTACTTCAACGACAGCCAGCGCCAGGCGACCAAGGACGCCGGCCGCATCGCCGGCCTCGACGTCAAGCGCATCATCAACGAGCCGACCGCGGCCGCGCTTGCCTATGGCCTGGACAAATCCGGTGGCGGCGACCGCAAGATCGCGGTGTATGACCTCGGCGGCGGTACCTTCGACGTGTCGATCATCGAGATCGCCGAGATCGACGGCGAGAAGCAGTTCGAAGTGCTCGCGACCAACGGCGACACCTTCCTCGGTGGCGAGGACTTCGACAACCGCGTGATCGAATACCTGGTCGAGGAGTTCCAGAAGGATCAGGGCCTCGACTTGCGCAAGGATCCGCTTGCACTGCAGCGCCTCAAGGATGCCGCCGAACGCGCCAAGATCGAGCTGTCCACGGCGCAGCAGACCGAGGTCAACCTGCCGTACGTCACGGCCGATGCCTCCGGTCCCAAGCACCTGGCGATCAAGCTCACCCGCGCCAAGCTCGAAGCCCTGGTCGATGACCTGGTCAAGCGCACTCTCGAACCCTGCCGCACCGCGCTCAAGGATGCCGGTCTGCGGGCTTCGGACATCGGTGACGTGATCCTGGTCGGCGGCCAGACCCGCATGCCCAAGGTGCAGCAGGCGGTGGCCGAGTTCTTCGGCAAGGAGCCGCGCAAGGACGTCAATCCGGACGAGGCCGTGGCGCTTGGTGCCTCGGTGCAGGGCGGCGTGCTGGCCGGTGATGTCAAGGACGTGCTGCTGCTGGATGTGACCCCGCTGAGCCTGGGCATCGAGACCATGGGCGGCGTCTTCACCAAGTTGATCGAGAAGAACACCACGATTCCGACCAAGGCGGCGCAGATTTTCTCCACTGCCGACGACAACCAGACCGCGGTCACCGTGCATGTGCTGCAGGGCGAGCGCGAACAGGCCCGCTACAACAAGTCGCTGGCCAAATTCGATCTAGCCGGAATCGAGCCGGCGATGCGCGGCCAGCCGCAGATCGAAGTCACCTTCGACATTGACGCCAACGGCATCCTGCACGTCTCGGCCAAGGACAAGAAGACCGGCAAGGAACAGAAGATCGAGATCAAGGCCGGCTCGGGCCTGTCCGAGGACGAGATCCAGAAGATGGTGCGCGATGCCGAGCTCAACCGCGAGGAAGACCGCAAGTTCCACGAACTGGTCGATGCGCGCAACAAGGCCGACGCCGTGTTGCACGCGGCTCGCAATGCGATCAAGGAACACGGCGACAAGGTGCCGGGTGATGCCATCGGCCGCATCGAGGCGGCGATTTCCGATCTCGATGCCGTCGCCAAGGGTGACGACAAGGCCCAGATCGAAACGCGCACCCGGGCACTGGAAGAAGCCGCGCAGTCGCTCCTCGCCGCGGCCCATGCCGGTCACGCCTCGGGTGCGGGAGCAGGCCCGGAAGCAACTCCGTCCGGTGGCAATGACGATGTGGTCGATGCCGAGTTCACGGAAGTGAAGAAAGAGTCGTGATTCGGGATTCGTGATTCGGGGTTTGAAAGAGCGGGGCATTGGCTCCGCTCTTTCACGTTGGGTGTTGGTTGGGTGGCGCGCACGACGGCGGCGAGAGCCGGGGAAATGAGGGATGGGAAAAGGCAGGCTCGAAGCATTCAGTGACGGGGTGATCGCGGTGATCATCACGATCATGGTGCTGCAACTGCAGGTGCCCGAAGAATCGACCTGGGCCGCGTTGCTGGCGAACACGCCGGTGTTTCTCAGCTACGTCCTGAGCTTCGTCTACGTTGGCATCTACTGGAGCAATCACCATCATCTGCTGCAGGCAGTCGAACGGGTCGATGGCGGAGCGATGTGGGCCAACCTGTTTTTTCTCTTCTGGCTGTCGCTGTTTCCTTTCACCACGTCCTGGCTCAGTCAGTCTCAGCCAATGCCGGCAGCAGTTCCGACGGCGCTGTATGGCATCGTCCTGCTGCTCGCGGCGCTGGCCTGGATGCCACTCAGTCGCGCGCTGATCTGCTGCAACGGCGGCTACGAGAGCACCCTGGGTCGCGCCCTCGGCGGGGCTTCAGGCGACTGGAAAACGAAGCTTTCGCTGCTCGGTTACGCCGCCGGGATTGCATTGGCGTTCGCTGCCCCGATCTATTCCTGCATTCTCTATGCCCTGGTCGCGGTGATGTGGATCGTTCCCGACCGCCGCATCGAACGACGCCTGAAGCAGTCCCAATGAGCAAACGCGATTACTACGAAACCCTTGGCGTGGCCAAGACCGCCAGCGACGACGAGCTGAAGAAGGCTTATCGCCGCTGTGCCATGAAATACCACCCGGACCGCAATCCGGGCGATGCCGAGGCCGAAATGCGCTTCAAGGAGTGCAAGCAGGCCTACGAGGTGCTGTCGGACTCGAACAAGCGCCGGATGTACGACCAGCACGGTCACGCCGCCTTCGAGCAGGGCATGGGCGGCGGTGGCGGAGGTGCGGACTTTGGTGACATCTTCGGCGACATCTTCGGCGACATCTTCGGTGGCGGCAGGGGCCGACAGCAGGCGCGCCGCGGGGCCGACCTGCGTTACGTGATCGAGCTTGGCCTGGAAGAGGCCGTGTTCGGGGTCGAGCGCACCATCCAGGTGCCGACGCTTGCGTCCTGCGATGCGTGCAAGGGCTCCGGCTCGGAGGATGGCAAGACGGAAACCTGTGGCACCTGCCGTGGCCAGGGCCGGGTACGGATGCAGCAGGGCATCTTCTCGGTGCAGCAGGCGTGCCCGCACTGTGGCGGCAGCGGCAAGCGCATCACCCATCCCTGCAAGACCTGCGACGGCCACGGTCGGATCGAGCGTGACAAGACCCTGCAGGTCAAGATTCCGGCAGGCGTCGACAACGGCGATCGCATCCGCCTGGCCGGCGAGGGTGAGGCCGGACCCGCCGGCACCCAGCCCGGTGACCTCTACGTCGAAGTGCGGGTACGCGAGCACGCCATCTTCCAGCGTGATGGCGACGACCTCTACTGCGAATTGCCGATCCGCCTCTCGCAGGCTGCGCTGGGCGCCGAGATCGACGTGCCGACCCTCGATGGCGCGGCGCAAATCAGGATTCCGGCGGAAACCCAGACCGGCAAACTCTTCCGCCTGCGCGGCAAGGGCGTGAAATCCGTGCGCAGCCACGCGCCCGGCGACCTGCTGTGCAAGGTCGTGGTCGAAACCCCGGTCAACCTCACCCGGCGCCAGCGCGAACTGCTGGAAGAACTCGAAGCCACCTTCGAGGGCGAAAAGGGCGCATCGCATTCGCCCCGTTCCAGCACCTTCTTCGATGGGGTCAAGGCGTTCTGGAGCCGCATGACGTCGTGAGGCGTGGAACACGGTTCTGCGACATGTACTGGACCACATCGTGGTCGGTGAAGCCTGCGTCGGCCTTGCCGCTCGATCCCCAAAGTCCGACAGGCTCCTCGGGTGTGGGTCTGACCACCCCTGCCGGGTATCATCGGCTGCAACGGCGCCGCAGCACACGTGCGCCACTCAATGTTCTGCGGGCAAACCATGCGCCCGCCCTGCGCCTGGGGATACCGAATGCCGTGGCTGGAATGGCACAACCGCAATGACGATTTGAAGGCGACGGCGAAGACGCCGTACCGCCTGCTGCAACCGATCCAGTCCCTGTCCCACGGCGACATCGATGCGCCCAACATGCTGATCCAGGGCGACAACCTGGAAGCGTTGAAGGCGCTGCTGCCGTACTACGCCGGACAGGTGAAGTGCATCTTCATCGACCCGCCGTACAACACCAGGAGCGCGTTCGAGCACTACGACGACAATCTCGAACACGCGCAATGGTTGTCGATGATGTATCCGCGCATGGTGTTGCTGCGCGAGCTGCTGGCCGAGGACGGCTCCATCTGGATCACGCTGGATGACAACGAGGCGCATTACTTCAAGGTGATGTGCGACGAGATTTTCGGGCGTGGAAACTTCGTCGCGAACGTGATTTGGGAGAAATCGGACAGCCCGAAGATGGACGCGACCATGTTCTCGTCGCGGCACGATCATCTACTCGTATATTCAAAAGATGCTCGGTCCTTCTCGGTGAATCGTCTTATCGGCGGAGAGGACGAGAACGGCCACTACAACCGTGTAGACGACCGAGGTATGAAGTACTACACGAAACCCCTGCGAGCAATGGGTAGCGGAGAGGATACGCGCGAAGCGCGGCCCAGTATGTACTTCTCACTTGAAGCGCCAGATGGTTCGAGTGTGTTTCCGAAAAAGCCAGACGGCACTGATGGTCGATGGCGCTGGGGGCCGGCCAAAGTTGCCAAAGAGGCGTGGCGCATTGAATGGGTAAAAGGGCGGAATGGCTGGACGGCAAACTATCGAATCTATGCGGAGACAAGTAAAGGCAGGCCGCCTGAGACAATATTTCCGCATAGCGTTGTAGGCTCGAACCGCACCGCCAAAGCAGAGGTAAAGCGGATATTTGGCGAAGAAACAACCTTCACGACACCAAAGCCAGAGGGCTTGATAAGGCGCATTCTTGACATCGCGACCAGTGATAGCGACCTAGTGCTGGACAGCTTCCTAGGGTCCGGCACCACCGCCGCCGTCGCCCACAAGATGGGTCGCCACTGGATCGGCATCGAAATGGGCGAGCACGCGCGTACCCATTGCCAGCCTCGCCTCGTCAAAGTCGTCGAAGGCGAACAAGGCGGCATTTCCGAAGCGGTCGCCTGGCAAGGCGGCGGCGGCTTCCGCTTCTACCAACTCGGCCCGAAGGTGTTCGACGACCAGGGCCGGATCAATCCGGAAATCAAGTTCGAGCACCTGGCCGCACATGTCTGGTTCGCCGAAACCGGCACCGCGCGCAGCACCCGCGCCATGAAGTCGCCGCTGCTGGGCGTCCACAACGGCACCGCCTACTACCTGCTCTACAACGGCATCCTGGGCGACAAGACACTCTCGGGCGGCAACATGCTGACCATGAAGGTGCTGGCCGGCCTGCCGAAGCACGACGGCCCGATGGTGATCTACGGCGAAGGCACGAACATGACCAACGACCGCCTGCGCTCGCTGGGGATCAAGTTCAGGAAGACCCCCAACGATATCCGCGCGAGGTGATGGCATGGACTTGAAGGATTACCAGGAGAAATCCCTCACGCGGCTGGGCGACTTCCTGCGCGCCGCGCGCACGGACGGCATTGCCGAGGCGTTCGCCGCGCACGCGCACCCGGACGCCAGGACCATGCGGGTGCCCGAGTACCGCACCCTGCGCGACAAGGACAACGCGGAACTGCCCAGCCTGCGCGGCGTGCCCTATGTGGCGATCCGCATTCCCACCGGCGGCGGCAAGACCCTGATGGGCGCGCACTTCATCCGCTGCGCGGCGGACCACTGGCTGGAACGCGACCGCCCGCTGGTGGTGTGGCTGGTGCCCAGTCGCACGATCAAACAGCAGACCCTGGACGCCTTCAAGAATCGCCGCCACCCCTACCGCCTGGAACTCGATGCCGCGTTCGGCGGCCAGGTGTCGGTGCTGGACAGCGATGACATCGAGCAACTGACGCCGCAGGAACTGGCGACGCGCACCTGCATCGTGATTGCGACGATGGCGGCAGCGCGCGTCCAGAACATCGACATCCGCGACTTCTACGCGCACAAGGAGGCGCTGGAACCGCACTTCATCGCCCTGCCGAAGGACGCGCCGCTGCCGGACCTGGAACCGACCGAGGACGGCAAGGGGCCACGCTTCTCGTTCGCCAACCTGCTGCGTCTGCACCGTCCGCTGGTGATTACCGACGAGGCGCACAACGCGACCAGCGAGCTGTCCGGCGTGGTGTACGAACGCCTGGCGCCCAGCGCCATCATCGAGCTGACCGCCACGCCGGACATGGCCACCAGCAACGTGCTGGTGCGGGTCTCGGCCTCGCAGTTGTTCGCCGAGGAGATGATCAAGCTGCCGGTGTTGCTGGAAGAACACCTGGACGGCTGGGACGTGGCGCTGCGCCATGCGCTGCTGCGCCGGCAGGAACTGGAAGAGATCGCCAGGAAGGAACCGGACTACATTCGCCCGATCCTGCTGATCCAGGCCGAGCACAAGGGCGGCGAGGCCACGGTCGAAACCATCTTCGAGCACCTGACCGGCGAAGACGGCGAACGGATCGACAAGGACTGGGTGCGAATCGCGACAGGCGACCAGCGCGAACTGGACGGGATCGACCTGTTCGCTCCCGACTGCCCGGTGCGCGTCATCATCACGATGGAGGCGCTGAAAGAAGGCTGGGATTGTTCGTTCGCCTATGTGCTGTGCTCGGTATCCGGCACCAAATCCGCGACCGCGATCGAACAACTATTGGGCCGCGTGCTGCGCATGCCGTATGCGCGCACGCGCACGCAGGCAGCTCTGAACAAGGCGTATGCGCATGTGGTGTCGCCGTATTTCGGTGCGAAGGCGGTGGAGTTCACCGACCATCTGGAAAGCATGGGCTTCTCGCGGCTGGAAGCCGCGCAGAACGTACCTGTCCAGCCCGCGCTGATTCCGGGCGGCGGCGAGCACCCGGCACTGAAAGCCGAGACCTTGCGATTCACGGCAACGAAGAAGCCGGACCTGGCGAACGTGCCAGCGGGCGACCTGCCCAACATCACGATCAAGCCCGCCGAGGAAGAAGGCAAGTTCGAGGTGGAGGTCAAGGGCGCGATCCAGCCCGAGAGCGTCGAGGCCATCGCCAAGGCCTTCACCGGCAATACCAGGGAGCAGGTACGCACCTCGCTGGAACAGCACAACACCCGCGCCAAGCTGCGCTTGACGCCCGCGCAGAAGGGCGTGACGTTCGAGGTGCCGCAGTTGTCGATCCAGTTCGACGACCGCGTGATTCCCGTCGAGAACGATCTGCTGGTGGAAGACGGATTCTGGGATCCGGCGGATACCGCCGGCACGCTGAACACGCTGAGCTTTGACACGCACACGCAGACCTGGGAGATCGACCTCGGCGAGAAGGCCGTGAAGATGAACATGATTCAGGAACCGCAGGCCGAATACCTGTCTGGCCTGACCGGCGACTGGGAGGAAGCCGACCTGCTGGTGTGGCTGGAAGGCAAGATCGTCCAGAACGACGTGCGCCACGAAACCATGATCGAGTGGATCGCGCAGGCCATCGCGCCGTTGAAGCACAAGGGCTACAGCCTGGGGCAACTGGTGCGCGGGCGATTCATCATCGCCCGTCGCTTGCTGGGCCTGCTGGACGAGGCCCGGACCAGACGCGGCAATCAGGCGCACCAACAACTGTTCGCGCTGGAAGAGGTGGTGGTCGATCCGTCCGTCGTGTTCCGGTTCTCCGACCTGGCCTATCCGATGCGTTCTCCATGCCCGGCGCCGATGGAATGGAAGAAGCACTACTACGAGGTTCCCGGCGACTTGCCGTACCGTCGCAAGGACGGCGAACTGGCCGAGGAATACCGCTGCGCGCTGGCCATCGAGCGCAATCCCGATGTCGAAGTGTGGGTGCGTAACTTGGCCCATCCGACGCAGTTCCGCTTCCCGACTGCGACGGGTTCAACCTATCCGGACTTCATCGCGAGGTTGAAGGATGGCCGCATCTTCGTGATCGAATACAAGGGCGAGGATCGCTACGATCACGCGAAGAACGTTGCCAAGCGCGCGGTGGGCGAGTTATGGGCACGCAAGTATCCGAATGGCCTTTATCTGATGCCACGCGACAAGGACGGCGAGGGCCGCGACATTGACCAGCAACTGGCGGCGGCAATAGCGGCCAGGCGCTAGAGCGGAGCTTGCTCCGCTGGGTCTTGCGGGAAGGCTCCAGCCGAGCAAGCTCGGCTATCTACGGGCCAATCAGGTCGCGGCACGCGCGGCCTTTGCGTCGCGCCTGCGGGTGTGTGCAATTGCCAATGTTGCACGTGGAGTTCATGCTTGCGTTCCCATGGTTCGGGCCGAACGAAGCTGATGAATGAATGCGTGCGCGTGGTGATCCACGGGGCCTCGGGGCGCATGGGTCAGGCCTTGGTGCGATTGGCCGGCGAGCTTCCCGCATTGCGCCTGGTGGCGGCCGTGGCCGGGCGCGATGCGCCGCGGATCGAAGGCGTGGCGGGCTTTCGTGCGGACGAACTTGATGAGTTGCCGGGGTTCGATGTCGGCATCGACTTCAGCCTGCCCGAGGCGTTCGATCCGTTTCTTGTCTGCTGCGTGCGACACGGGGCGGCGCTGGTGAGTGGCACGACCGGATTGTCGATGGAGCAGCACACGGCTCTCGCCGTCGCCGCGAGGCAGATCCCCGTGTGCTGGGCGGCCAATTTCAGCCTCGGCGTGGCGGTGCTTGCCGGTCTCGTGGAGCAAGCTGCACGGGCGTTGCCGGATTGGCAGCGCGACATCATCGAATCGCATCACGTGCACAAGAAGGACGCGCCTTCCGGCACGGCGCTGGCGCTTGGGCAGGCGATCGGGCAGGGCGGTGGACCCGAGCCGCACTATGCCAGTCTGCGTGCGGGCGACATCGTCGGAGAGCATCTGGTCCAGTTCACCGGCCCGGGAGAACGGCTGGAGTTGATCCACCGCGCGACCAACCGCGACATCTTTGCGCGTGGCGCCTTGCACTGCGCGGCACGGCTCGTCGGTCGCGAAGCCGCACGCTACACGGTACGGGAACTGCTCGAATGAGCGGTATCCAGGGCGGCGGTGCGATGGGCATGGCGGGCCATTGGCGGGCGGCGATAGTAGAATGACCGGCTTTGCACGCGGATGCCGCAGGCGGCCGCGAATCCCCTCTTTGCCGGATCTCCCATGTCATCGCAAGCCATTCCCGCCCGCCAGCGCGGCCTCAATCGCGCGGAAATCTGTGATCGCAACTTCATCGAGTTCGTCGAGAACTGGGACGGGCCGGTACGCCGGGCGGGTGCTGCCAATGCCCCCGTATTGCCGGGCAGTGCCTGCACCGTGGCCGACTTCCTCGATCTGTTCGAATCGCAACTGGTGTCGCGTCACCTCGATCTGATGGCCCGCGTGCTGCGGGTGAAGAACAAGGTGTTCTACACCATCGGCTCCAGCGGTCACGAGGGCAATGCGATGGTGGCGCGTGCCACCCGGCATACCGATCCGGCCTTCCTGCACTATCGCTCCGGCGGCTTCATGGCCGAACGCTTCCGCAAGCTGCCGGGCATGGATCCGGTGATGGATTCGGCGTTGAGCTTTGCCGCGAGCGCGGAGGATCCGGCCTCGGGCGGTCGGCACAAGGTCTGGGGTTCGAAGCCACTCTGGGTCATTCCGCAGACTTCGACCATTGCCTCGCACTTGCCGAAGGCTCTGGGTACGGCGATTGCCATCGAGCAGGCGCGGCGCATCGGCCACCGCCTGCCGGTGCCGGAGGATTCCATCACGATCTGTTCCTTCGGCGACGCCAGTTCCAACCACGCCACCGCGCAGACGGCATTCAATGCCGCCGGCTGGACGTCCTATCAGAAGCTCCCGGCACCGGTGCTGTTCGTGTGCGAGGACAATGGCATCGGCATTTCGGTGAAGACGCCGAACGGCTGGATCGCGCGCAATTTTTCACAGCGCGCCGATCTTGATTATTTTCACGCCGATGGGCTGGATCTGGCCGAAGGCTACGGTCAGGTGCAGCGCGCGGTGGAGCATTGCCGCAACACGCGCCGGCCGACCTTTCTGCATCTGCGCACCACGCGCATCATGGGCCACGCCGGCACCGATTTTGAAATCGAATGGCGGCCCATCGAAGAACTGGTCGCGATCGAGGCCGGCGATCCCTTGCTGCGCTCGGCGGCGATCGCGCTGGAATCGGGCCTGTTCACCAGGGAAAGCCTGCTGGGAGCCTACGAAACGATGCGGGCGCGCTGCTTTGCCGCTGCCGAAACAGCCGACCAGCGCCCGAAGATCGAAACGCTGGAGCAGGTAATGGCGCCGCTCGCGCCCTGCACGTCCGATGCGGTGAAGGCCGAGGCCGAACGCAGCGACTATGCCGAGGCACGCCTCAAGGTATTTGGCGATGAGACCGCGCTGCCGGAAAACCAGCCCGCACGCCACCTCTCCATCCAGATCAACCAGGCCTTGCATGATCTGATGGCGAAGTATCCCCACACCCTGCTGTTCGGCGAGGACGTGGCGCAGAAAGGTGGCGTGTACACCGTCACCAAGGGGCTTTACAAGGCGTTTCGCGGCAACCGCGTGTTCAACACCTTGCTTGATGAAACCATGATTTTCGGCCTTGCCCAGGGCTACGCCAACATGGGCATGTTGCCGATCCCGGAAATCCAGTACCTGGCCTATTTCCACAACGCCGGCGATCAAATTCGTGGCGAGGCGGCCAGTCTGCAATTCTTCTCCAATGGCCAGTACCGCAATCCGATGCTGGTGCGCATGGCCGGGCTGGGTTATCAGCGCGGTTTCGGCGGGCACTTCCACAACGACAATTCCATCACCGCATTGCGCGACATCCCCGGTCTCGTGCTTGGTTGTCCGAGCCGTGGTGACGATGCCGCCACCATGCTGCGCACGCTGGCGGCGCTTGCCGAGGTGGATGGACGGGTGTCAATTTTCCTCGAACCGATCGCGCTCTACATGACCAAGGATCTGCACGAGGCCGGCGATGGCCAGTGGCTGTTCCCGTATCCGGCCCCAGGCGAAGCGATGACGCTCGGCGAGGGCCGGGTGTACGAACCGGACGCCGAAGATCTCGTGGTGATCACCTACGGCAACGGTGTGCCGATGGCGCTGCGCGCAGCGCGCAGCATCGAGCGTGAACTGGGCTGGAAGACCCGCGTGCTGGATCTGCGCTGGCTGGTACCGCTGAACGAGGAATTCATCGCCAACCAGGCGCGCAACGCACGGCGGATCATCGTGCTGGACGAGGGCCGGCACAGCGCCGGCGTGGGCGAGGGCGTGATCACGGCACTTGCCGAAGCCGGTCTGGGTTCGATTCCGATGCGCCGCGTCGTGGGTGCCGATACCTACACGCCGCTCGCTGGTGCCGCCTTCCTGGTGTTGCCGGGGGATGCCGACGTGGTCGCGGCAGCGCGGGAACTGGCGCAAACGAGGACCTGATCCACACCTTGGCGGGCGCGCCGCTCGGGCCTCGGTCGGACGCCTGCGGATGGTTTGCCGATGACCGTCGATATTGGTGTCGATATTGGTGGAGCGACTGGCTGGATTGGCCTATCATGCCGAGGCATGACGCAGACCCAACCCATTGCCATCGTTTTCGCCGACGTCAGCAACAGTACCCGGTTGTTCGAGGAGCGCGGCGACGTCGAGGCGCGGCGCATCATCTCGGGCGTGATCGATGCCCTGATGGAGATCGTCAAGCGCAATGGCGGCACCGTCATCAAGACCATCGGCGATGAGGTCATGTGCACGTTTCCGGCGGCGATCGATGCGATCATGGCGGCCTGCCAGATGCAGCGTCGGGTGACGCAGGATCCGACCTTCGTGCGTGACTCGCTCGGCATCCGCGTCGGTCTGCATCACGGCGAGGCGCTGCTCGAAAACGGCGATGTCTTTGGCGACGCGGTGAACACCGCAGCGCGCATGGCCTCCCTCGCCAAGCGCGACCAGATCGTCACCACTGCCAGCACCTTCCGCGAAACCACCAGCGTCGGCGGCATGCGTGCCCGCAGCCTCGGGCGCACGCGGGTGCGTGGCAAGCTCCTGCCCATCGAGATCGTCGACGTGATCTGGCAGGAAGACACCTCGGGCGTGACCATGGTGCAGCGCGCGATCCGGGTCGATGAGCCGACCGAAGAGGGCCAGAAGCTGATCCTGCGCATCCGTGGTCAGGTGATCGAGTTGTCGCCGACCTCGCCGGCGTTCTCGATGGGACGCGATGCATCCAACGCGCTGGTGGTGGATTCGGAGTGGGTGAGCCGCATCCACGCCTCGATCGAATTCAAGAACGGCCACTACATGCTCGCCGACCACAGCACCAATGCGACCTACGTGCAGTTCGCCAATGACGAGGAGTTGCGGGTGCATCGCGACGAGGTGCATCTGCGCAAGTCCGGGGCGGTGAGTCTCGGACAGTCGCTCGCTGCCGGTTCGCCCGACATCCTGTATTTCCAGTGCAGCTAGGCCGGCGCATCCGGATCGCGGCGTGCCGATGAACCGTTTGCATTGTTGTCTCATTCTCTTGCTCCTGCTGCCGCTCGCGGCTTCCGCCCAGACCACGGCACGCGGCCGGGTCTTTCTCGACCTCGATGGCAATGGGCGACACGATCGTGGCGAACCGGGCTTGGCCGGCATCAAGGTGTCGAACGGGCGCGAGCTGGCGATCAGCGATGCGCACGGTCACTACCGCATCGAGCTGGACGAGGGCGACACCCTGTTCGTCATCAAACCGCCGCATTATCGCTTTCCGATTTCCGCAGCCGGCCTGCCGGTGTTCTGGCGACATCATTTTCCGCGCGGATCGACGGCGTTGCGACAGGGGCGGATCGAACCCTCGGACGCCAGTCGGGTCGATTTCGCCCTGATCGCCGACCGGGATCGCGATGGCGCCGACCTGAAGGTGTTGCTGATCGCCGATTCGCAGGTCGCCAATGCACGTGAGCTGGATTATTACCGGCGCTCCATCATCGAGCCGGCCGGGCGCGAGGCCGGGCTGGCGTTCGCGATGACGCTGGGCGATCTGGTCTACGACGCGCTGGATCTGTACCCGGAACTCGATCGGGTCAATGCCGCACTCGGGATCGCCTGGCTGCACGTGCCCGGCAACCACGACATCGACTTCGATGCGCCGGACGATGGCGAGGCCTCGCTCAACTACCGACGCCATTTCGGCCCCGACACGGTGGCCTGGGAAATGCCGGGCCACGCCTTCATCGCGCTCGATGATGTCGTCTACCTGCCAGGGGAAAAGCCGTCCTACATCGGCGGGCTGCGCGAGGATCAGTTCGCATTCCTGGAACATTACCTTGCGACCCTGGTGCCGGAAACCCGCATCGTCCTCGGTCTGCACATTCCCTTGTTCGATGATCCGGGCGAGACCTTTCGCCATGTGGATCGGGAGCGACTCTTCGCCTTGTTGCAACGTTTCCGCGAGCCGCTTGTGCTCTCGGGCCATACCCACAGCCAGCGTCACCATTTCCATGACGTGGAGTCCGGCTGGCATGGGGCCGAGACTTTGCACGAGTACAACGTCGGTGCGGCCTGCGGCGGATTCTGGTCGGGGCTTGCCGACGCCGATGGTCTGCCCGATGCGCGCATGGAGGATGGTTCCCCCAATGGTTACGCCATCCTCGAATCCGGACCTGGCGGACAACACACCCGCTATCACGCCTCGCGCGGACGTGATGAGTTGCGCATGCGCCTGACATCGCCGGGAACGCTGCGTCGCGGCGCCTATCCGGCTTTCGCGTTGCTCGCCAATGTCTTTGCCGCCGAATCGGAGGCGGCAGTCGAGGCGCGCATCGACGAGGGTGATTGGCGAATGATGCAGCGCGCGTCCGATGTCGACCCGGAACTGGCCGAACTCAATGCCGCCGATCGCCACGCGCCGACGTTGCGCGCCTTCGACCGTGCGGTGACGGCACGCCCGACCCGACACCTCTGGAGCCTGCGCTTGCCGACCGATCTTGCGGCGGGCGAGCATCGGGTCGAGGTGCGCGTCCGCAGTCGTCACGAGGGCGAGATCCACGGCACGACCGTCTATCAGTTGCAGGAATGGACCGGACCATGAGCTGGCCGACACTCGACGGCAGTCCGCCGCAGATCATCGCCCATCGCGGTGCCAGCGGCACGATGCCCGAACACACCCTCGAAGGCTACAGCCGCGCCCTGCAATTGGGTGCCGACGTGGTCGAACCCGACCTGGTCTGCACCCGCGACGCGCACCTGGTGGTGCGCCATGATCGCAACCTGATGCGCAGCACCGACATTGCACGCCGGCCCGAATTCGCCGCACGCCAGCGCGAAGGTGACTGGTGGATCGAGGACTTCGATCTGGCCGAGATTGCACGCCTGCGTGCGGTGCAGCCGTTTCCCTCGCGCGATCACCAGCATGATGGCCGCTTCCGCATCCCGAGCTTTGCCGCAGCGCTGCTGTGGGCCGAGACCGCCGCGCGTGAACGTGGTGCGCCGGTCACGCTGTATCCCGAGCTCAAGGCACCGGCGTATTTCGCCGCACGTGGCAAGGACCCCTGCGGACGTTTCCTCTCGATGGTGCGCCAGCGCCACCCGGTGAGGGTGCGTCTGTGGTTGCAGTGCTTCGAGATCGAGCCGTTGCTGCAGTTGCGCGAGGCGATCGAGGCGCCGGTGTTCCTGCTGCTCGGGGGCAACGCGCCCTGGCGACGCCTGATCCCCAGACATGCCGGGCAGGTCGATGGTTTTGGCGTGCACAAGACCCTGCTGCGCGACATCGACGGCAGCAGCAGCGGCCTGGTCGACCTCGCGCACGAGCATGGCTGCAGGGTCCACGCGTGGACCTACCGCAATGACGAATTGCCGCCGGGCTATGCCACGCCCGACGAGGAACTGGAAGAGGCCTTCGCGGTTGGCGTGGACGGACTGTTCTGCGATTTTCCCGACGTCGCGGTGGCGGTGCGCGAGGCTTTTTCCGGGCGAATCTGACAACTCAGGACTGGAAGATGTTGCTGCCACCTGCTTGCCAGGAAAACCCCGGAAAGACCTGAGTCACCCGATTCGATGGCAAGCCGAGGCGATCCACCAGTGCCTCCGCCAGAACCTGGCGGAAGTCGGTAGTCACGGCCACATCCTTGCCCTCGAACAGGCTGTAGTCGTCCAGGCCGGGGAAGCTGCCGTGCATCTGGCCACCATTGATCTTGTTGCCGAGCGCGAGCATGAGATTGCCATAGCCGTGATCGGTGCCGGCGGAAGCATTGGGCAGGAAGCGTCGACCAAATTCGCTCTGCACGATGATGTTCACCTGATCCATCAGGTTGCCACCCGGGATCGAGGCCGAGGCGAGGTCAGTGTAGAAAGCATCGAGTGCCGAACCGACTTCCTCGACCAGATTCCCGAATGGATCCCAGTGTCCCGCAACGCCGGGGTTGGGCATGCCCTGGCTTTCGTGCGTGTCCCAGAAACCATGATCGAGTGTGGCCGCGACGAGGCCGTTCTTGAGGGGTGACTTAAGCATCTGTGCCAAATTGCGCAACTGGGTGGCAAAGTTGCCTGGTGGATATACGGCCCCACCACCAGGTTGATATCCGTCGGGATTGTCGCTGGCATGCCAGGGCCGGAAGTTGAAAGTGCGCATGTATTCGAGCGCGTCCGCGGCATCGCGGCCCGCACGTTCCAGCGAGGAATGGCCGCTCCACAACGGGAAAAGATGGGTATGCGCGGGCTGATAGCCGCCGAGATTGGAGTTGTCGTCGTTCCAACCCCAGTGGAAGCCATCGATGCGAAATTGCGAGGCGTCGCTGAAGCCGACAGCCTCGTCCAACCCGAGCAGGCTGGTCTGGATGTTGCTGCCGAAACCGTAGGCCGGGGCGATGACCGGCGTCGGCAAGCCGGTAGCCTGCTGAAAATAGCGCGCCAGCCAGCCCGATGTCGTGCCGGTATTGCCTGGCGTACCCAGTTCCATCATCGCCTGAGCCTCGAAATGGCTGCGATTGGGCGTGGGCATGCCGGTGGCATGGACAATCGCGAGGCGATTGATGCTGTAGAGTTTTTGCAGCCACTTGGGTGAACTGCCGATGGCATCGCCGGTGCCGCCGCCTGCACGCGGATGCCAGCCCCAGTTGCTGCTGCCGATGCGGCGCAAACGACTGGCTGGAATGGCAAGATTGCCACGTTTGGCATCATAGGCAACGCGATCGGGGCCGGCGTAGGGTGCCAGCAGGTGCAGTCCGTCCATCGCGCCGCGCAAAAAGACATGTACAAGCACATCGCCGGTGGCGGCGCTGGTGCTGCCACTGAACCGCAGTGGGTCGAAAAATGCCAGAACACGACCGGAGCCTGCGCCGATCGCGGCAGCACAGCAGCCCTTGAGGAAATCACGGCGGGTGGTTTGCATGTTCGTCACCTCTGGTAGAACTCGGGACACATCGCAATCAAGGCCACGGCCGCTCGCAAGCGGGGCAGGGTGTAGTGCTTGCTCAGGTCGTTGCCGTTCCAGATGTTGTCCCAGGTCAGTTGAACTTGTGCCGCCAGTGCAGGATCACTCTTTTGTCCCAGAAAACAGACGATCTCGTTGCGCCGAGCCTGCTCGATCGCATAGCCGAAGAAACGTGCGATCCAGAAGTCGATCACCGCACCTGCGGTGGCTGTTGCAGGGGTGGAAAACTGCGCGCGCGTGATCTGTTCGATGCGCTGGAAATACGCCATGGGATCGGTGTCCACACTTCCCGGAACTCGCAGTTCTGTCAGTCGTGAAAGTGTGCGCCAGGTTTGCGAGAGCGGGCTGACCGCTTGCCATTTGCGGGCGTGATCGGGGTAGCCATCCGGCGTGGGCCAACGAAACGGCCCGTGACCCGTCTGCTGGAACAGACCGGTCAATTCGCTGTAGCTGTTCCAAGTGCCGGTGCGCGGTTGCGGGGCGATCTCTGCCGAGGTGGCACGCAGTGCGTGCATGAGTGCTTCCCACGGGCGCTTGGTCTTTTCACCCCAGGTGCTCTTGAACGCGCTCGAAGTGAGGATATGACGCAGCACCTGTGCGATTTGATCGGGTGCCTGCCATTGCGCTTGCCAGATGGCCGCCGCCGATTCCACCAGGGACGTGGGTGGAGTGTCGGAGATGAAGCGGCGACAGAGCTTGCCGCAGATGTAGTGTGCCGTGCCCGGATGCGAGGCGAGTTTGTCGAAAACGTAACGGCCATCGCTCATGGCCGGGCCATCTGGCTCGATCAAGTCATTCCAGTCGCTGGCGAGGAAGTTCTTGCTGGCGCGATCATGCCAAGGTGGGTAATAAAGAAATTCGCCAGTGTCATAGTCGGGGGTGTTGGGAAACTCCCAATGTGCATCGCGCATGGTCCAACCAGTCAGACAACGTGCGGCTTCGTAAACGTAAAAATCGGAGTAACCCTTGGGCAGACCCGGCCATGGGGTATCTGCACCGTAACGTGGGATCGTCCCGGCGGTGGCGGTGCCGTAATAGTTTTCTGCGCCGAGGGTGTGCAGTTCGCAGAGCTCGCGCGCAAAGTTCTCGTTGAAACCCGAGCCACGACTCGACTTGTTGTCGAGAAACATCAGCATTGCCGGGGCCTTGGCGACTTCTTCCAGCAGGGCACGGAAGTTGCCCAACGCATGACGCTTGCCACTGATCGGATGGGTGCCGCGCATCACCTCACGATCGTAGTGCATGAAGATCGGTGCGATCGAAAAATCCCAGCCCTGCACATTGAAATGGTTGTGCCAGAAATCGACCATCACCTCGTACAGTTGACGCTCGCTGTAAACCGCGCGCACGAGCTTGATGCAGGCGGCTTCATCGCAGGGCCAGTAGTGCTGGGTTCCGGCATTGCCGGCGCCGCGGACGTATTGCGCCCACAGTTGGGCCAAGCTCAGGTTCGCCGTTGCGTAGTTGGCTGCGGTGATGCGGGTATCGCAGGTGGTGTCGTTGAGTGTATCGACGGCCAGTTGGCGATTGATCCATGCTGTCAGGCGCGCATCATCGTCGCCGCCGAGGGCGTTGAATGCGGCCACGTCACCCGGGCGTGGCCCGTACGCGCACTTGTTGAGCACGCGCACGGCCAGCGGTGGCAGTACCTGCGCTGGCGGCGGAGACTCGAAGTCGTCTTGAAAGATCGGATCGACGGATCCCGCCGAGGCGAGTGTCCGATGGGTGTCCATGGCGCGGCTCCCGATGAGACGGATCGGAGAATGTCACGCTTTGTAACATAACCGACGGGTTGGGAGACGTCCGCGAAGCGGATCACGCTTGCGTCCGGGTGTGTGGTCGGAGCAGATCAGGCAGCGGCGTCGTTGCGCAACAGCACGACCGTGACGTTGTCGGAACCACCACCATCGAGCGCGGCGAGGATCAGTTGGTCGACGCATTCCTGCGCCGAGAGTTCGCTGCGCGACAGGACCCGGGCGATCTGGGTATCGTCGACCTCCTCGGTGAGACCATCACTGCACAGCAGCAGCTGCATCCGCGGCTTGAGTTCGCCCTGCATGACCTCGACCTTGAGCGACTGCGGATCGGTGACGCCGAGCGCCTGGGTGATGACGTTGCGATGCGGGTGGACGCGTGCCTGTTCCGGCGTGATCGCGCCTTGTTCGATCAGTTCCTGCACGTAGGAGTGATCCGAGGAAAGCTGGTGCAGGCTTCCATCCCACAGATAGATGCGGCTATCGCCGACCCAGGCGATCTCGAACCGGGTGTTGCGCAAGCGTGCGGCCACGATCGTCGTGCCCATCGGCAGGCCTTCGCTGCGCCGGCGTGACTGCTGGATGATTTCCTGGTCGGCAGCGAGGATCGCATCGGACAGTGTTGCGCCACCGCGCACGCGATCCACGATCGTGTCGCGGGCGAGGGCGCTGGCGACTTCGCCGAACTCGTGCCCGCCCATGCCGTCGGCGACCAGCCACAGTCCGAGGCGGGAGTCACCGTAGTAGGTGTCTTCGTTGTGTTCGCGTCGCAAGCCGACGTGGGTGAGGTGGCCGAATTCGATCATCGGTTCTTGCTGGTTCGGCCTTGCCCCCTGAGGACAGGACCCTGGATGGGATGGTGGGTCTGGACCTGCACGTCACGAAAAACGTCTGACGAACCGGACCCATGCCGCGCCGAGTCTGGCGTGCATCATGCCGCAGCCCCGCGAGGGCGTACAAGTCCCGGTCTCGATGCCGGAAGCTGTCGACAGGGCGAAGGCTCGATGGCTCCCACGGAGGGTAGACGCTGGATGCGTCGTGCCGCTATGCTTTTTGGATCGGTCCGTGCGACCGGGTGTGCGTTGGATCAGGATGGATCAAGACGCGCGTATCCGGCGTTCGTGGGGATGTCAGGGGCTTCCTTCCGCCGTGCCATTGCCATGGCACAAACCCGTGGTTTCGTGCTTGCCCTCATCGTCTGATGGGGCGCGGGACCAGCGTGTCATGGATGCCCGTTTCCGTCCTTGTCCCCGAGAGTCGCCGATGACGTGCAGGAAGGTTTCCGTTTGGCGGAGCGTGTGCACCACGATGCCGCGAGCCGCGTGCTGTCTGTTTGTCCTGATGATGACGCTGTTCTTCATCACGCACGTCCATGCCCAGGCCGATTCCACGACG